>OJPG01001241.1_pt1 | contig 14325 bp, 15 predicted proteins | sample 1598431 | NCBI WGS metagenome assembly OJPG01 (sample SAMN03922473, study PRJEB24848) | human gut metagenome | isolation source: stool sample | host: Homo sapiens | place: Germany | collected 2010-11 | reverse complement strand
GAGCTGGCGGGCGCAAGCCCGACTGAGAGGTTGGACGAAGGACGGCCTGACCGGGAATCCATATACTTGCTGATTTTGAAAAATAACTTCCCCCACACCGACCCTTTTCCTCCCGCCCCTCTGCTACCCTAGAAAGAGGGGGTGGGGCTTGTGCGGACGGTCATCTATCTCGATGTGCTTCTTCTGGTGAATTTCGTGGTGGGGGCGGCGTTCCTGCTGGCAGCGGGGCTGCTGTGCGGGGCGTGCTGTTCGCCGCTGCGGCTGGTGGGCGGCGCGGGAGCGGCGGCAGTGTCGTCGCTGGCTCTGCTGGCCCCCACCGCCCCCTGGCCGCTGGCCCTTACTTATAAAGGTACGTCCGCCGCCCTCTGCGTAGCCGCTGCCTACGGCTGGCAGGGGGCGCGGAACACCGCCCGGCTCACGGCGTGGTTCGTCCTGCTCAATCTGACCCTCACGGGGGCGCTTTTCCTGCCCGGTGCGGCCTGCAACAACCTCAGCTTCTATCTGCCGGTGTCGCCGGGGCTGCTGCTGGCGTCCACGGCGGGGGTCTGCGGCGTGGTGGAGGGGGTGCTGCACGTTCTGGGCCGCAGCGGCCCGGCCTGCTTTGGGGCGGAGCTGTCGGTGGCCGGGCAGGTCGTCCCGCTGAGCGTCTTCTGCGACACCGGCTTCCATCTGCAGGAGCCGCTTTCGGGCCGGGCGGTGGTGCTGGTGCGGCTGGATGCCGTGTCTCTGCCCGCCGGGGTGAGGGCGTATCTGGACGCCTGCCTCGCGGGCGTCGGCGCAGAGCCTCGCCCGGAGTGGGGCGTGCGGTTCGTACCCTGTCAGACCGTCGCGGGACACTGTCTGCTGCCCGCCCTGCCTGCCGCGCTTGGGTCAAACGGTAGAAAACAGGACGGAATATACGCAGCGTTTTGCGATATGCCGCCTTCGCCGGGGGGATGGACGGCTCTCGTCAGCGCGGAAACGGCGGCGCTGCTGGGCAAATGACAATACAGTGGGAGGAATGCACCTGTGTTTCAACGATTTGTAAATCTTTTGCAGCGCCTCTGGGCCAGACTGAGCTGGACGGGCGGCGTACATTATCTGAACGGCGGGCCGGGTCTGCCGCCGCCCCTGACCCCGGAGGAGGAAAAAGCCCTTCTGGTCCGGATGGCCGACGGCGACCCCGCCGCCCGGGATGAGCTCATCACCCATAACCTGCGGCTGGTGGTGTACCTTGCGAAGAAATACGAGGGCAGCGGCGTCCCCTCGGAGGACATGGTGTCCATCGGCACCATCGGGCTCATCAAGGCTGTGAACACCTTCACGCCCGAGCGGAGCATCAAGCTGGCGACTTACGCCAGCCGCTGCATCGGCAACGAGATCCTGATGTATCTGCGCAAAAGCTCCAACCGGCGGCAGGAGGCCAGCATCGACGAGCCGCTGAACATCGACGGCGACGGCAACGAGCTGCTGCTGTCGGACGTGCTGAGCAGCGAGGCGGATCAGGTGGGCCAGCGTCTCGAGCAGGACGCCGAGCGGGCCAGCCTCCGCCGGTCGGTGGAGCAGCTCTCGCCCCGGGAGCGGCAGATCATGGAGCTGCGCTTCGGCCTGCTGGACGGCGTGGAGCGGACCCAGAAGGAGGTGGCAGACGCCATCGGCATCAGCCAGAGCTATATTTCGAGGCTGGAGAAAAGGATCATACGGCAATTAAGAGAGCAATTAGGGGAGTAGCCCCCTGAATTTGGAATGAATGTTATCCTGCCCCCGCGGCCATACTTCCGGTGAAACTGAAACGAAACCGGAGGGTAGGGGATGTACAACAAGGTTGAGCTGTGCGGCGTGAACACCGCCGAACTGCCGATACTGTCCGAGCAGGAGAAGCGCGACCTGCTCACCCGGGCGCGGGCCGGGGACAAAAAGGCCCGCCAGAGCATGATAGAGGGCAATCTGCGGCTGGTGCTCAGCGTGGTGCAGCGCTTTTCGCAGCGGGGCGAGAACATGGACGACCTGTTTCAGGTGGGGTGCATCGGGCTCATCAAGGCCATCGACAACTTCGACCCGGCCCAGCAGGTGCGGTTCTCCACCTACGGCGTGCCGATGATCATTGGCGAGATACGGCGGTTCCTGCGGGACAACAACGCCCTGCGGGTGAGCCGCAGCCTCCGGGACACGGCCTACCGGGCCATGCAGTCCCGCGAGGAACTGGAAAAGCAGCTGGGCCGTGAACCCACCGTGGACGAGATCGCCCAGAAGACCGGTCTGTCCCGCCGCGAGGTGTCGGCGGCGCTGGAATCGGTGGTGGAGCCGCTGAGTCTTGAGGAACCGGTCTACGCCGACGGCGGCGATGCGGTGTACGTCATCGACCAGGTGCGCGACCCCGACGGCGAGGACAGCTGGATCAGCGGCCTGCAGTTCCGCCAGACCGTGGCGGGCCTCACCCCGCGCGAAAAGCGCATCATGGAACTGCGCTACCTCAAAGGCAAGACCCAGATGGAGGTGGCCCGGGAGATCGGCATCAGCCAGGCACAGGTGAGCCGGCTGGAAAAGGCGGCGCTGGAGCAGTTCCACCAGATGACATGACAAAGCGGCGGTGTCTGGACACCGCCGCTTTCCGTTAACGAGGCTTGTGGTATTTTTCCCGGGTGGCCGCGCCGCCCCGCAGATGGCGCTCGGCCTTGTTCCGGGCCAGCACCATCTGCACCTGCCGGAACAGCTCCGGGCCTACCGTCCGCAGCCGCACCGACACGTCTTTGTGTACGGTGGACTTGCTGCAGCCGAAGGCCCGCGCCGCCGCCCGCACGGTGGCCCCATGCTCCACGATGTACTCTCCCAGCAGCAGCGCCCGCTGTTCCGGATCACCTTTCATGACTGCTCCCTCCCGCCAAAGTGTGCTTGTTCCAGAATATGTGACCCGGCGGGCCGATATACCGCCGGGGGCTTGACTTTTGGCGGAGAGCGGCTATACTGAAAGCGGACATGAAAACAGGGGCGCCGTGAGGCTGAGATCTGCTGGAAGCAGAGACCCTTGAACCTGATCCGGGTAATGCCGGCGTAGGTAGTTTGCGGAAAGGTCCCGATTTTCACAAACAGCCCGTGCGCTTGCCAGCAAAAGCAGGCGTATTTTTGTTTTTGTGTACTATTATTATGAGAAGAGGAATCCTCATGTCGAAATCCTACTCCAAGACCCGGGTGCTGGTGGAGTGCGCGCTGATGGTGGCGATCGGCACCGTGCTGGCCAACATCAAGATCTTCACCATGCCCAACGGCGGCAGCGTCACCCTGCTGAGTATGCTGCCCTTCGTGCTCGTCTCCTTCCGCCACGGCGTCAAGTGGGGCCTGTTCACCGGTCTGGTGAACGGCTGCCTGCAGATGCTGCTGGGCTTCTGGGCGCCCCCGACGCCCACCTTCATTTACTTCCTCGGTGAGATCCTGCTGGACTATCTGGTGGCCTTTATGGTTCTGGGTACCGCAGAGTTCTTCGCCCGTCCCTTCAAGAACCGGATGGTCGGCGTGGCTGTCGGTACCGCCATCGCAGGCTTCCTGCGCTTCATGTGCAGCTTCCTGTCCGGCGTCCTCGTCTGGGGCAACCTGAATGAGGGTCTGAGCGCCTGGACCTACAGCCTCGTGTACAACGCCAGCTACATGCTGCCGGAGACGCTCATCACTGTGGTGGGCGCTGTGCTGCTCATCAAGGCAGCACCCCAGATCTTCGACCGTCAGTACACCAAAGCCTGAGTTCTCCTGAACGCAAGTCCCGCCGGAGGCAGAAATGCACCCGGCGGGACTTTTTTGCACGAATTTGAAAAAAGCTGTTGACAACTCTCCTTTCAGCTGGTATAATAACACACGTCGTCAGGGACGACACAGGCTATGGGGGATTAGCTCAGCTGGGAGAGCGCTTGCATGGCATGCAAGAGGTCAGCGGTTCGATCCCGCTATTCTCCACCAAAAAGACACTGCACAGTTTGTGCGGTGTCTTTCTTTTTTGCACGTTTGCTGCGTGAGTGAAAAACAGGAAGATGAACGGTGCCGATCGGAGTTTTGACGATTTGCGGTGCTGTCCTGATGCAGTAAAACGTAAGATAAAAGCAGAAGACGCTCTTCCCGGATGGAAAGGGCGTCTTCTGCTTTTTTAGTCGTTCTTCACGCCCGCCGGAGCCGGCTGGGCAGAGGCCGTGTCAAGGCCGACGAGATATTCCGGATCGACCTTGTCCTGTGGTTTCTTTTTTGATAGCATGGTGATTTGCCCCTCCTAAGAGATTTCGCGGGAAGCACTTCTCCCCGTCTGACAGGGAGAAGTATATATTCCAAATCTTAGGAAATGCCCGAGAAATTTATTAAGAAGGACTTAAGAGGTTTGAATTTTTTATGAAACCCTCTCAGTCACGCCTGCGGCGTGACTGAGAGGGCTATGGGAAACAGCAGCGTGATGCAAAAGCGTTCGTCGCTCTGCTCGGTGCGGCATTCTGCGTGCATCTTTTCCATCATGGTCTCGATGCTGGTGAGGCCGACCTTGGTGCTGTCGGTGCGGTGCTGGCCGGGGAGAACGGCATTTTCAAAGGCAGGCCCGGCTTTGCCGTTCTCTTTGACGAAGCGGATGGAAATGTCCTGCGCCGCAAAGCGGTAGCCTTTGCCCCAGACAGTGCAGATGCGCTGAGGATTCTGAGGGTTATGCTCTACTTTCATCCGCAGATTGCGGATATGCACCATGACGGTGCCGTTGGAGACGTAGAAATACGGCTCGCCCCACACGGTCTCGTAGATGACCTGCACCGGGAAGATGCGCTGGGGGTTCTGCATCAGCAGCTTGAGGATCTTGTACTCGGTCTCGGTCAGGTCGGCCTCCTGCTCGTCCACCCAGACCCGGTTGCAGTCCAGCGCGATGCGCACGCCGTCCCGGATGTCCGGGTCATCCTCTACGATCATGATGGTCTGCATAGTCTATGATTCCTTTCCTGTATTGCATAGTGTCAGTATAGCAGATTTTCTGCATTGTGGACAGCTTATCACATACTTCTTGGGATTTGTGGGATAAAATCCTAAGGAATTCTTAAGAAAGCGGCCATTTTGCCTCTTGCGGAGCGGGGCGGGGGAGAGTATTCTTATAGAAGAATACACAGGAAGTGAGGGTATCCCTATGCACAAAAAAGTTTTGGTATGTCTGCCCCTGAACGACGCCCACCGCGCCGCGCTGGAGGCATCCGTGCCGGAATTTGAATTCCGTTTCAACGCGCTGGACGATGTCCACGCCGAAGATGTGCTCTGGGCCGATGTCGTGCTGGGCAATGCACCGGTGTCGATGATCCGCCAGAACAAGCACATCGAGTGGTTCCAGTCCAACTCCGCCGGCCCCGACGCCTATCTGAAGCCCGGCGTCCTGCCCGAAAACTGCATGGTGACCAACGCCACCGGTGCCTACGGTCTGGCCATCAGCGAGTGGATGCTGGCCATGTGGCTGGGCATCCAGAAGGATATGTTCCTCTACCGCGACCGCCAGAACCAGCGCCAGTGGGCTCCCATCGACCGCCCCGTGAGGGGCATCACCGGGGCGCGGGTGCTCTGCGTCGGCATGGGCGACATCGGCTCCAACTTTGCCCGCCGCGCCCATATGCTGGGCGCTGAGGTGGTGGGCGTCCGCCGCACGGTCCACCCCGACACGCCCTGCCCGGACTACTGCCTGCGTGTGGTGGCCCAGAGCCAGCTGGACGAGGAGCTGCCTGAGGCCGACCTCATCGCCCTGAGCCTGCCCGGCACCCCTGAGACCAACAAGCTGTTCAACGCCGAGCGCTTCACCCGCTGCAAGGACGGGGCCATCCTCATCAACGTGGGCCGCGGCACCACCGTGGACAGCGACGCCCTCGTGGAGGCCCTGCGCAGCGGCAAAATTTTTGGCGCGGGCCTCGACGTCACCGACCCGGAGCCTCTGCCTGCCGACCATCCGCTGTGGGGTGAGCCGGGCGCTATCATCACGCCCCACAACTCCGGCAAGTTCAGCCTGCCCAAGACGCTGGACAACATCGTGGACATCTTCATCCACAACCTCAAGCGCTACGCCGAGGGCCTGCCGCTGGACAATCAGGTCAACCGCACCACCCGCTATGCCGCTGACCAGAACGGCGGCCACCGCCTGCTGAGTACCCTGTAAAATACGATAGTGTGATAAAAAGCCCATCTGCACCGTGGTACAGATGGGCTTTTGGTTTAGAGATTCATCGTGCCAGCACCACCGAGAGGGTGACTTCCTTGGCGTCGGGCGAGAGGTCAAAGCTGCCGCCGTCCTGTGCGGTGAGGCAGACGTTGTAGACCTTCTTCGCGCTGAGACGGGCCGGGGCATCGTCGAAGTGCCAGTCGGACACCTCGTGGTAGCGGCCATCCGTGCCGAGGGCGAAGAGCTTATAGTCGGCGGCATTTCCGGTCAGGCCGTTGATGCGGAAAGAAACAGTCGTCGCGGGGTGGAGGTTGTCGAGGGTGGCGGTGTGGAGCCAGCTTGCGGGGGTGCCGGCGCCGCCTGCGGCCTGGAACTCTGCCGCCGAAAGCACCCGGCGGGAGGTCTTGTCCAGATCGACCTTGCGGTAGGGCATCTCGGGCAGGAAGACGAAGCGGTCCTGCAGGCGGAGCAGTTCTTTGTAGCCGGTGGGGCAGTAGAGCTTGTTGCCGTCACGGCCCGCGTACATGCCGATGGCCATGTTGTTGTAGCCGTAGAGGGAGGCAACGTCCACGGTGAGGACGGTCTTTCCGGTGTCGAAGTCCAGCACGATGTACTGCCACATGCCGCTGTCCACGTCCTGCACGAAGCCGTAGATGTAGCCGGTGGCGGTGGAGAGCTTCATCATGGAAGTGTCGCTGAGGTCGTCGCGGCACCAGACGCTCTTCATGGTCCAGCCGTCGGCGGTGCGGATGGTGTCTACCCGTTCGACGCCGGGCATGATCATGCAGTTGCCCTTGAGCAGCCAGTTGCGGTCGTAGATGTTCTCGTAGCTCTGGATGGAAGAGTCACTGTCGGGCTTTGCGAGGTTGGGGCTGCCTGCGCCGAACCAGTTGCAGACGATGGTGCTGACCCGGCCATTGCCGTGGTCGTAGACGATGGCCGAATTTTCCACCGACACAGGCATGTTGGCGGGCAGCTCGTCGATGACCGGGTGGCTGGCGGCGACTTCGCCGGTGCGGATGTCCACAGCCATCAGGCTGACGGTCTCGAGGTTGTCGGTAAAGAAGACCAGCTCCCGGCTAAGAGAGGGCGAGCAGCCGCCGCCCCATGCCAGACCGCCGCCGGTGGTGGCAGCGCCTTCGCGGCTGTCTTTTGCGCCCACGCTGTCGTAGGGGGTGCGCCAGACGACTTCAACGCCGCCGTTGGCGCGCAGCAGGTAGCAGGCAAGGTTCGTCAGGATGACTGCACCCTCCCGGCAGGAGGCAATGCCGTTTTCAGCGCCTTCGCCCGGAGCGGGAGCGTAGACATGGACTTCGTGGTCGAGGTCGGCGGTGCCGCCGGCAAGGATGGTTTCGATGGCATTGTGGGAGATGTAGCCCATCGCACCCTGCTGGCCGCGGCTGGGGTAGATGCGGAAGCCGCCGGTGACGAACCAGAGGTTGCCGTCGTAGTCGAAGACGATGGAGAGCAGATTCTGCTCGAGGCTGCGGCCAAGCACCCGCTCGGCGGCCTCTTTGATGTTGATGTCCAGTACCTTTTCAAAAACCGGCAGAGGCGTACCGTTCTCGTCGGTGGCACGAAGCATCAGCACATGGTTGTGGCTGGTGGGGCAGACGATGAGGTTGCGCCCGTCCACAAAGGAATAGGAGCTTTGGATGAGATAGCCGCCGCCGTCGTGCTTGGCGGGAGAGAAAAAGCCGATGGTGCGGACTTCTTCTGCGTCGAGGTCACGGATGGCCAGACCGCCGAGGAACGGGCTGACGGGGTTATCGAAGTTGTCGAAGAAGATGGCCGGGGAGGCGTTGGGGTTCGTCTTTTCCATTGCCACGTTGACCTCGGGGCAGATGCCCACGGGGAGGACGGCGTCGGTGGAGTCGGTGTTGTAGCAGTCGTGGTGGATGTTTGACTCGCTGCGGCCCATAAAGGGGTTGGCGTCCACGACTTTTGCCGTCAGAGGCTTCGGCGGCAGGGCGGTGTCTGCGCCGTGGAAAAGGCCGGACAGAAGGCAGTCTGCCCTGGCGGCAGGGGCCAGCTGGCAGGACAGCAGTGTGAGGGCGGAAGCGCTGAGGAAGCTGCGTCGGGTCATTTTCATGGTGGAGTCCTCCTTTTTTGATAACATGACCTCTCAGCCTCCCCTCGGTAGGGGAGCTGTCGAGCGAATGCGAGACTGAGAGGTTAAAGGTTCAATAAAATATTCACCCGGAACAAACCGTTCTCGGTCTCGACGGTCATAGAACCGCCATATCTGGAAACGGCCGTCTGGATGGAGACGAGGCCGATGCCCATTCCGTCGTGTTTCGTGGAGTGGAGGATGCCCTGCTGGCGCTTGAGCACACCGTCATAGCGGTTCTCTACCAGCAGGCCCAGCATGGCGGGGCTCAGCATCCGGGCCAGCACCTTCACCTGCCGCTGTTCAGGCGGCAGCTTCTGGCTGGCGTGGAAAGAATTTTCCAACAGATTGCCCAGCATCATGCAGAAGTCAGCCTCCGGGATGGCCAGCTGGCGGGGCAGCTCCAGCCGCCAGTCCACCGGCACGCCGAGGCTGTGGGCCTCGTGGTCGTAGTGACCGGCCAGAGCGTCCACGGCAGGATTCGCGCAGAGGGTGGGGCGCTCTTCGCTCAGCTCGGATTCGTACTGGTGCAGGTAATTTTTCAGCTCCTCCACCTGCCCGGCCTCGGTGAGTCCGGCGATGACGTGGAGATGCTGGCGGAAGTCGTGGCGGAGATGCCGCGTCTGCTCCATATAGGTCCGCAGCTCGGTGTAGCGGCGGGATTCCACGGCCAGAAGCTGGTTTTCCCGGTCGAGCTGGGCGCTGCGGGTGTATTCCCGGGCCACCTGATACATCTCGTACAGCAGCAAAAAGATGCCCAGCAGAGAGATGGATACGGCCAGAACAGAAATGATCATCAGACGGTTGATGAGCACGACGGCCGGGTCCAGCGGCATACAGAAGACGAGGAAAGCCGCGTAGATGGTGGGCAGCGGCCAGGCCGACTGCCAGAAGGCTTCGCCCCGGTACTCCCGCAGCAGCCAGCGGCTCCACTGGACGGCGGTGAACCAGAAGATGATGCAGAGCACTGCCGAGAGTCCCAGCTTGAGCAGGGAGGTGGAGACGAGACAGGCCGGGGCGTCGTTGCCCACCTCAGCCCGGGCGTTGAGCACCACGGAAAGCAGGGAGCAGACTGCCGTCATGACGCCGGAGACGGCGAAGAGAAAGGCGGTCTGGCTCACGGAAACTTCCGGACCCACCCGCCAGCGCAGCAGCCAGAACGCCGCCAGCAGGGTGGGCAGAAGCAGGATGTTGCTGTCCAGCTCGAAGATGGCGCAGAGGGCCGCCGCTGCAAGGCAGATGACCGTGACGAGAGTGGCTGCCAGCACAGCGGTGCGCCGGGGGGCCTTCACATGCTCCCACAGGGGCGCGAGGCAGAGGAATGCCCCCGGGTAGAAGACGGCGAGGTCCAGAAAATAGCGTCCAAATAAAGAAAAGTCCAAGGTCGGGCCTCCTCTCGGCGTCATAGCTCCCGCCGCATATGGCGGAACTGATATTGTGTGAACTGGGCGAACAGGGAGTTCTTATCCTTCTGACGCACGGGCAGGCAGGTGCCGTCCAGCATCTCGAAGCAGTCGCTGTCCAGCCGGAGCACCTTGTCCATGTTCAGGATGACGCCCCGGTTGCAGACGATGAAGTTCTCCTGCGCCCGCAGCAGCTGCTCCACCTGGGAGAAGGTGGAGACGGTCCGGCACTCGCCGTCGTCGCTGACGATGCGGACGTAGTGATTCTGGGCCATGGCGTACTGTATCTTCCGCAGGGGGAGATGTACCTGCTGCCGTGCGATGCGGACTTCCAGCTCCGGTTCGGCCCGGAAGAGCACCCGCCGCAGCTCGTCGGCCAGCTGGAAGAGCTTTTCTTCCCGGTAGGGTTTGAGCAGATAGTCGAAGGGGTGGACGGGGAATGCGTCCCATACATATTCCGGGGACGATGTCACGAACACCAGCAGCAGGTCGGGGTCGGCCCGGCGCAGGATGCGCGCCGTCTCGATGCCGTTGGTGCCTTCCATGCAGATGTCGAGAAAAACGACCTGATAATTTTTTGAGGGGAACGCCGCCAGAAAGGCGTCGCCGCTCTCATAATGGTCACAGACCAATGGTTGCCCGCCGCCGAAAGCCAGCCGCAAAAGGCTCTCCAACCGCTGAGCGTCGGGCAGGCGGTCTTCTACGACCGCAAATCGAAGCTCCATCCTCAAGTTCCTCCCTTATGACCATATTATAACATAACCATCGGGGCTTAGACACAGCGATTCACGCAGGAAACGACCCCATTCACGCAGGTTTGACAGCAAAAAAGAGAGACCGGCAAAGCCGGTCTCTCTTTGAGAAGAGGTCTTGTGGTATCTTAAAGGAATGCGAAGAGGATGGAAGCGATCAGCAGGACGATGGCGCCGCCGATGCGGGAGGAGATCTGTGCGTAGACCATCAGGTCCATCCGCTTTGCGGCACCCAGAACGGCCAGGTCGCCTGCGCCGCCCATGTTTGCCATGCACAGGCCGGCGGTGATGGCGCTCTCGACGGGGAAGAAGCCAACGATCCAGCCGAAGAGAGCAGAGCCGACGCAGCAGCCGATGACGATCATCAGGACGATGACGACGTTCTGCCAGCTTGCCACGGAGAACATGGTGGAGAAGTTGATGGCGGAGATGCCCATGCCGACCATCTGGATCCAGACCAGTTTGTTGCCGCAGAAGTGCTGGCAGCGGCGGCAGGCCTCGCGGAGGTTTTCCGGGATGAGGTTGAAGATGTTGGCCAAAGCAGCGAAGATGATCATGTAAGCAAAGTTGGGGATGGCAACACCGAACACGGTGGGGAGGATCTTCTTGGAGACCAGCTGGCCCAGCATGAAGAAGCCTGCGCAGATGAAGATGGCAGCAGCGATGTCATCCACGGTGACAGCGGGAGCGGGGTTCTTGGACTCGACTTCCAGAGACTTGTTCTTGACGCGGAGCAGCTCGCCGTGGCCGGTCATCTTAGGGAAAGCGCGGCCAATGAGGTCCATGACGACAGCCATCAGGATGGCGACGATATTGCCCAGAGCGAGGATGGCCATGCAGAAGCTCAGGTAGCCTGCGGAGTCCTGACCGGTGGCGTCGGAGTAGACCTGAGCCATAGGCACGGCACCGGCGCCCGCGCCGCCGCCCATGATGGGCAGGACGTAAGAGGTGATGAGGTAGAGCGGGTCGTTGCCGAAGATGAGGCCGGCCACGACGCCGAACACGCAGGCACCCAGCAGGGAGCACAGCAGCGTGGGGATGTAGAGCGAACCGGATTTGATAAGGACATCACGGTCGATGCCCAGCAGGGAGCCGACGACGGAGGAAGGTGATGAAGACGTTCAGGAAGCTGTAGCCGTTGATCCAGCCGTCGGAGACGTTGGTGACGCACTCGGGCAGGAGGTTGAAGTACTTGAGCAGACCGGCAGCGAGGAAGCAGAGCATTGCGCCGCCGCCGAGGAACTTGTTCCAGATGGGCAGGCGCTCGCCGATCTCACCGATCAGGATGCCGAAGGCGAACAGGACGGCGACCGCGCCGATCATCTGGTTGGGGATGATGTTGAAGTAGGCGCAGGCCAGCACGATGATGGCGAAAAACGCATAGATGGGAAGCGGCATTCCATAGAACTGAATGGAATTCAATTTTTTCATTGTTGTTTCCTCCGTTTTACTGGTCAATATCCAGCAGCCATGCCGGATTGTCGTGGGTCATCCTGCGGACTTGCTCGGAGGTGAATACCTCAGACACCGCCTTGAAGTAGGTGGTGTAGCTTTCGTACCAGTAGGGGTTGACGGTCTGGCCGCTGTCGGTGGAGATGACGAAGTGCTCCGGGCCGATGGCTTTCATGGCAGCGATGTTGTCGGGGATGTTGATCTTATAGCTGCCGTTGACGGGCTGTGCGTAGACGGATTCCAGCAGGACATCGTATTTCCGCACGATGTCGGCCTGCTGCTCGGGAGTCATGCCCACCACCCAGAACTCGGGGTGGGTGATGACGATCTTCTCCACGCCTGCGGCGCGGGCAGCCTCCACGACCGGGAAGCACTCTTCTGCACCGATGTGGCCGGTGGCCAGCACAGCGTTGTACTGCTTGACGAGGGCGAAAATGTCCTGCAGCTCGTCCACGGCTTTGCCGTCACGGGTGACGACGACGCCCTTGGAGGGGTCTTTGCCGTTTTTGCGGTAGTGGTTCTCGGCGGTGTTGGTGGGCAGCCAGATGACCTTTGCGCCCAGCTTCAGCGAAGTTTCCACCGCGTCGGGGTTCAGACCGCCCACCGGATGGTTCAGGCACAGCCCGCCGAATGCGGTGAACTTTACGTCCGGGTACTTTTCAGCTGCCACGCGGTTGACCAGATAGGCACGGTCCGCAGTGGGGACGTTGTGGGACTTGAGCACAATGGCACGCACACCCCGCTGAACGGAGGCTTCCATCAGCTCGAGATCGTCCAGTTTCCGCGCACGGACGTCCGGGGCTGCATGGATGTGCATATCAATGATGCCCTGCATTACGTTTTCCATAGATCTTCAGCTTCCTTTCGACGAAACTCTCTTGTGCATGGAGCACTTTTCCTGTATTTAGGATAATCGAAAATGGATGATTTGTGAAATAACGTGTTTGTATCTGATGCCATTCCAAAAATGAATGATAAAAATGCAGGAAATGCAGCATGAGGACGAAAACATCGTCAAAAATGAGTCAATGCGGGAGATTGGATGAGATTTCCATAGAAAAGCGGAATGGATAGAACGGATCCTGTAGAATAAAGGACCTCTTTTGAACCGCTGTGCAGACTGACGAAAATATCGATAGGCTTTTGTCAATTATCACAAAAACACCGAAATATCGAAAAAAAGCAAAGAGACGGTAAAGAAAAGTCCCCCCTGCACCCTGAAGTGCAGAGGGGACTTGGAACGATCGGAAGGGAAAAATCGATAGATTTCTTTAATGTTTGCTCATGGTACAGACCATGCGGATGAACTCCCGCACCTGCGGCAGCTCGCTTTCGCGCTTGCGGTAGAGCAGATAAGTAGAGCGGGAGAGCGGCGTGCCGTCGGCAAAGAAGAGAGGCTCCGAGATGCCGTCGAAATAGTTCAGGCAGATCTCCGGTACGATGCTCCAGCCGAGGCCCGCCTGCACCATGGCGACGCAGGTGGACAGGCCGTCCACATTCAGCTGGGAGCGGGGCTCCATCTTGTGCTCCATCAGCCAGCGGGCCTTCATGCTCATATGCTCGGGGTTGGCGTCCCGGCCGATGTACCGCATCTCGTTCAGAGGGACATCGGCGTTCTCCCGGCTGCGGATGAGGCAGACCGGCTCCCGCTCGAGCAGAATTTTGCCCTCGTCCCAGTCGTATTCGCCCCGCACGATGGCGAGGTGGAATTTGCCGTCCTGCAGCTTCTTGATGCAGTCGCGGCTGTGGTCGGTGGAGACTTTGAGGGTGACGTCCGGGTACTGGGACGTGTAGGCGGCCAGCACCTGCGGCAGGCGGTATTTGGAGTAGTCGATGGACGCCTCAATGCGCAGGGTGCCGCAGATGGTGTTTTTTCTCAGCTGTAACTGTTCCCGCAGAGTGCTGAAGTCCTGAACAGTGCGCTGGATGACTTTCTGTGCCTCTTCACCGGCAGGGGTCAGGGTGACACCTTGTTTGCTGCGCAGAAACAGCGTCGCGCCAAGCTCCGACTCCATGTTCTGGAGCCGTTTGCTCAGGGTGGGCTGGGCAAGGTAGAGTTTTTCCGCTGTGCGGGTCAGGTTGCCGGTGTCAGCCAGCGTCAGGAAGATCTGCAGGTCTTTTTCGTCCATGTGATGTTCCGTCCTTTTCGTGGTATTTCTTTCAGTATACCGTTTCATGGACGAAAGTTCAAGGCCGTGCGTACTCATTTACAGAGACTTGAGGGTATCCAGCAGGTAGGTGGTGAACTCCTCGCTGGTAGCGCCGTCCTTGTCGGTGGTGACGACGAGCTTCTTTTCGGTGTTGCAGCAGATGTCCAGCGCCTTCTCGAGCTTTGCGGTGCGGTCGCCGTAGCCGATGTGGGCCATCAGCTGGCCGGCGGCACGGATCAGGGAGCAGGGGTTCGCGTACTGGCCGCGGCCATGATGGATGAGGAAGGGAGCGGTGCCGTGAATGGCCTCGAACAGGGCGTACTTATTGCCG
>OJPG01001239.1_pt1 | contig 14351 bp, 7 predicted proteins | sample 1598431 | NCBI WGS metagenome assembly OJPG01 (sample SAMN03922473, study PRJEB24848) | human gut metagenome | isolation source: stool sample | host: Homo sapiens | place: Germany | collected 2010-11 | reverse complement strand
ATGTTATCATCTGCAATCCATCGAAGATATATCCATTGCCAGAAGCGACTCCATTTCCAGGAGCAAAATAGCCATCACAACTGCCATCCCAGCCCCAATTATAATGGACCAGATTGGTTGTCTGAACGGTAGAATTTGTCAGCACATATTCATAGTGAGGAATCAGACCGGGTTCATCGTTATCTACCAGCCTCTCTTCGTAATATTCCGTACCGATACGCGAATAGATATATCCATCGGCAATCCAAGCGTGGCCTCCTTCTGAAATATCATTCGCCCTTACATAAACGGGGTGTGTTTCGTCCAAATTGGTTCTAATTGAAGCTATCTCATAGCTTGCAAGGCCCGAAGCGCAACTATAGCCAAAAGAGATCATACAACTGGGCACATTAGATGAAGCAGCACCACTTCCTGTCCTTTTATCATTCTCATATTCTGGATAATATCTCATCCCGACCCGTTGTCCGATTTCCCGCATCAGTGCGGGCACTTGGTATACGTATGGATAACTTATCATCGAAGTCCAGTTCAAAGCGATCGTTTCTCCCGCATGCGGAGCATCGGTGTAGGTCGTCGTGATCGAAGCCGGGAAACGGTAATAGGCCATAATCTGTGCAATGGCTGTCGCCACGCAGCCGGAATACCCATTGCTGCAATAGTCTCCGTAGGGAGATTCCTGCCCCCATCTGACCGGAATAAGCGGGTCGCAGGAGCGGGATTCATTGACCTCCACCGTCTTGAATTTAGGCGTAGTGCGTATCGTGTCGAACTTCGGCGGCTTTATCACGGCCAGACTTTGCGCCATGGCGTCCATATAGAAATCGAAATTCTCCACGCCGGTCGGTTCGCCGTAGGTGTAGTTTCCCTTTTCGGCGACAGCCAGCACAGGATCGACGGCGCGGTTGGCGGCAATGACCGAAAATCCGTCGTTGTTCTCAAAATTGAAAACATACATCAAAGTGTCGCTCCCGGCGCCGCTGCGCGTGGACGGGGTAGTGACGCATTGGCCGCGTTCGCTGCGGATCGAACGGGCTGTGGCCGAGCGGGTCTGGCCCCGGTCGACAAGGGCGATGCTCTTCCGGGCAAGGGAAAGGGCCTCTTCATAACTGCGCGTCGGCAAGAGCACAGTAGGCCGAGCGGGCTGTTCCGGTGCGACGGCGGACGATTCGTCGTCGATTTTCGCACACGAAACGACACAAATCAAAGCAAGGGCAACCAATACGGAGGTCCCCGCCTGTTTCATTGTACTTGTTTTCTCCATGGCATCATCATTTAATCTGTTAGCACATATGTTGTTCGCCCAGAGCGATTTGGCGGAAAACAACCGCGAAAGGCCATCATGCGGAGATACAGTCACATACAAATATCGATAAAATTTTTAGTATATACAAGCATTTTACCGAAAATTTAAAAAAAAATCTGCAATTTATAAAGATTCCATTTCCGCTGCCGGAGACCTGAAAAAAAGCAGGTTGACGGAGATCGCTCTCGTCAACCTGCTCAATCCGGCCCGGGACCGGTTTACCGCGGTCCGTGGAACATCCCCGGAGGAGGTCCGCCCGGCCCGCCGGGTCCCATGCGGCGGGAACCGGAGGAGGACTCGACACCGTCGTAATCCTTTATATTGCGCGAACCCTTCTTGCCGAAACGGCGCAGGTTGTAGTTGAACTGCACCATATAGTAGCGGCCGATGACGCTGTTGGTCGAGTTCTGCGTGTAGCCCGAACCCGTCGAGCGCGAGAAGGCCCGGTTCTGGTTGAAGAGGTCGTTGACGCCGACCATCACTTCGCCGCGCTTGTTCCTGAAGACCTTCTTGCCCAGCCAGACGTTGCACAGGAGGTAATCCTCCGAGTAATCGTTCGTGAAGCCGATATACTGCGAGTAGGCCGCGCTCGCCGTGAAGGTGAAGCCCAGCGGGAAGACCACCTTCAGGTTGCCCTGCGCCGTGTGGTTGAAATAGCGGTTCTTCGACTTGTCCGCGTTCAGCGAGTTGGTGGCCTCGTTGTAGGTGCCGTTCCACGAGAGGGTGAAGTCGACGTTCTCCGAAATGTTGCTGCCCAGCACGGCCCGGAAGTCGTATCCCATATTCTTGGTGTCGTTGCGCTCGCCGCCCGAAATCATACCCGTCGCCGCGTCCACCGTGCCGCCCAGCATGCTGGGGGTCTTGGTGTAGATGACGCCCGCCATGACGTTGAAATTCGATTTGAGGAACCCGATCGGCAGACCGTAGCTCAAGTGCGTCCGCAACTGCCAGTAACCGTCGAGATTCTCGGTCGTCGAGTAGAAATTGGGCGAATAGGCCTGTCCGTCGATGGTGATGTCACCGGGTCTTTGCACCAGATGCTGGGCCGTGTAATCCAGCGTCGTGTTCATCGAGAACATCCACATGAAGGTCCGGCCCTTTTCGACGTTGGAGTTGGTGTAGTGGAAATTCACCCGGTGCGAGTAGGTCGGCTTCAGGTTCGGATTACCGTGGCTGATGTTTTGGGCGTCCGATACGTCGTAAACGCTTTGCAGGTCGGTGATCGACGGGCTGTCGGTGTAGGACGAGACGAAGAGCCGCAGCGAGTTCTCGCGGTTGATGTTCAGCTGGCCCATCATAAAATAGGTCACGTTGTTGTAGGCGTGCTTGATCTTCTCGGCATCGTCGCGCACGATCTGTCCGTCGAGGGCCGAACGCTGGTAGTAGACGTTGGCGATGAACGTGTTGCGCTCTTTCGAAAAACGGAATCCGGGACCTACGCTCTGCGTCAGGTAGCCGCTCTCGTAGGAGTTCGACAGCAGGGGATTAAGCACGCCGCCCGTGAAGGTGTCGTCGTCGGTAACGAACGATCGCTTGTCGCGCTCCTGCGAATTGTAGGAAATCCGGTACTGGAGGCTCACCTGCGCGTATTTGGCCACCGGCTCGGTGTAGGTGAAACTGCCGCGCAGGCTGTACGACGACGAGGGGGCCTCGGAGCGCAGGTAGCGCAGGTCGGTGTAGTCAGCGGGATCCCATGCGAGGGGATCGTCGCCTGCGCCGGGACGAACGTCCGAAATGGGCTTGACGTTCGACCACGAATTCGAATTGTTCGTGTTGTCCGAGTAGCTGAACGACCCGTCGAGGGTGATCGTACGGCCATCCTTGCCCAGTTTGGTGCGGTAGACGGCGCTTGTACCTACGTTGTAGCCGTGGCGCAGGGCGTCGCTGAAATTGTCCGTGCGGCTGTAACCGCTCTCTCCGTATTGCCAGCCCAGCGTCTCGCTCCACGGGTCGTTGGACTGGTAGCTGAAACGCGGACGGATCATCAGGTTCTGATTCTCCGAAATCTTCCACTCCAGACGGGCGTTGAACCGGTGGTTGTAGCCCTTCGTGTCGGAATAGCCGTTGGTCGACAGCGTATCGGGGATCATCGGGGCCTCGTACCATTTCTTCACCGTCGAACGGTTCTCGGTATTGGTGTTGTTGAAGAAATAGCTGCCCTGGAACGTCACCTGATTGCGCTTGCCCCACGTATCGGAGTAGTTGACGCCGATGGCGTTGACCGACGCCACGCCGCTCTGCGGGCGCACCATGTAATTGCCCATGCCGCCGCGACGTCCGCCACCGCCGCCCGAGACACCCAGAATGTCCTCGAACGAGAAATTCTGCTGGTTGACGTTGTTGAACAGGCCGATGAATGAAATACGGCTGTCGCCGCTGAACACGTTGGCATTGCCGCCGGCGATGTATTTGAACTTGTCTTCGGTCTCGGTGTCGGCGTCGTAGCCGAATCCGGCGTAGAGCTTGCCGAACTGGCCCTGCCGCATGCCCGGACGGGTGACGATATTGAGCGCCTTGTAGCCCTCGCCGTCGTCCATGCCCGAAAATTCGGCCGCGTCGGAGAGTTTGTTGTAGACCTCCACGCGGTCGACGGCCTCGGCCGGAAGCGACTTGATGGCCGTGGTGACATCCTCGCCGAAGAACTCCTTGCCGTCGACGAAGACCTTCTTGACCGTCTCGCCCTGCGCCTCGACCGTGCCGTCGGTGACGGTGATGCCGGGCATCTTCTTCAGCAGCCCTTCGACATCGGCGTCGGCCACGACCTTGAACGCTCCGGCATTGTAGCTCACCGTGTCGCCCTTCTGCGAGGTGCGCAGCGCCTTGGCCTCCTTGACGACCGTTTCGATCTGCACGCCCGGCTTGAGTTTCAGCAGTCCGAGGCTGACCTTCGAAGCCGAGACCCGGAAGGTCGTGTCGAGGTTGTTATAGCCCAGGAAAGCCACCGAAAGCGAATATTCGCCGTAGGCGAGCGACGGAATAGACACCGCGCCCTTGAAGGCCGAGGTGAAATACTGTTTCTTCTCCGGGGTTTTCACAGGCGTGAGCGTCAGCACCGCTCCGACGACGCTCTCCCCGGTGTCGGCGTCGACGACCGTGGCTGTGACGCCGCCCCTCTGGGCGAATGCCGCGGCGGCGAAAAGCGTCAGCAGGGTAGTCAGTAGTGTTCGTTTCATATCTTCTGTTTGTGTGTATCTCTTTTTCGGCGGCGAACCGGCTGAAAACGCGCGTCCGCTCCGCCCGCCCATGAAGCGGGCTTCTCAAACCCGGGCGCAGAACCGGCCCGATAGCGTTTCCCGTCCCATCCGCCCGTAAGTCGGGCTTCTTAAGCCCGGCGCAGAACCGGCCCGATAGCGTTTCCCGTTTCATCCGCCCGTAAGTCGGGCTTCTTAAGCCCGGGCGGCGTTGAAAACGGGCGTAAAGTTAATTCTTTTATGCTTGTTTTGCGCCCCGCACGGGGCGAATCGGCAAAAAAAGGGCGTCAGTCGACCAAACCGACGCCCCGGCCGTAACAAGCCTCAAGAGACCTAACCTCACTCCTTTCCCTTCTTGTCCTTCTTCGGACAGGGCTTGTCACAGCACTCCTTGCCGCCTCCGCGACGGTCACCTTTTTTCATCATCTGGGGACCATGACCGCGCTGGCCGGGCCGCGGAGCCTGCATCTGCGACCACTGCACGAACTGTTCGGTCGTCAGGATCGACTTCATCTTTTCGGCCTCGGCCTTGCGCGCCTCCCGCATCTTCTCGCGCATGGCCTGCATCTCCTTGATCTGCTGTAAATTCAGGTTGTAAACCTCCTTGGCCTGCGCATCGGTGAGCTTCAGCTCCTTCTGCATGCGTTCGGTCATGCGCTGCGCCATCTGTTCCACGGTCGGACGCTCCTTGGGAGCGGCGGCCGGCTTGGCCTCCTGTGCGAAAGCGCCCGTTCCCGCCATCAGGCAGAGGGCTGCGGCAACTGCAAAAATCCTCTTTTTCATAATTTTTCGAATTTGGTTGTGCATCACTTTTTTTGTTTTCCGGCAATCCGGTTTCCCGGAGTTCCTGATGCAAAGGTAACGCCAAAACGAAAACCCGGAGCCAGGCCCCGGGTAAAACGGCAGAACGGCGGGGTCAACCGCCTATTCGACAGGGTGAAGCGACCGCAGCCACGCCTTGAATTCGGGAACGCGGGCTTTGGAAATGACAATCCGCTCGGGCGTTTCGACAGTGAGGTGCAGCGTGAGACGGCTCCCGAACCACACGGCGATCTCCTTCACGGCCTGCCGCGCGACGATGAACTGGCGGTTGGCCCGGAAGAATTCGGACTCGGGAAGCAGTCCCTGCAACGCTTCGAGGGTCTTGTCCAGCGGGTAGGCCGCGCCGTCGAAACCGTAGGCCGTGACCTTCTCGTTCGACGTGTAGCAGTAGGCGATCCTGCTGCGGTGCAGCGGGATGATTTTGTCGCGCACGTGCACCAGGAAAACCTCCTCGCGGCGGCTGGCGGCCAGCGTGCGGACCCGCGAGCCGTAATCGCTGCGCTCAACCGACGTGAGGCGGTGCAGCTTGGCCAGCGCACGGCCGACGTCCGAAGCGTTGAGCGGCTTGAGCAGGTAGTCGATGCTGTTGACCTTGAAAGCTTCGAGTGCATACTGGTCGTAGGCCGTCGTGAAGATCACCGGGGCTGCGATCTCCACGGCGTCGAAGATGCGGAACGAATCGCCGTCGGCCAGGTGGATGTCCATGAACAGCAGGTCGGGGTGGGGATTCGAACGGAGCCATTCGACGCTCTCCTCGACGCTCTCGAGCGTCGCCACGATCTCCACGTCGGGAGCCGTCTGCCGCAGAATCGCCGCGAGGTTGCGCGCGGCAGCGGTTTCGTCTTCGATAATCAGGGCTTTCATCATACGGAGGGATTTTGCAGCGGCATGCGCACGGAGAAGGTGGCGCCGTCGTCGACGATTTCGATGTCGCTGCCCGTGATCAGATTCCAGCGGTTGCGCAGGTTCTCCAGCCCGATGCCGGTCGAAGGTTCGGGTTCGAGTTTGGGAACCTTGGGGTTCGACACCACGAGCAGCCCCTCTTCGGTGCGGACCGAGATGTGGAACGGCTTGGTGCGGGTGATCGAATTGTGCTTGACGGCGTTGTCGATCAGCGGTTGCAGCGAGAAGGCCGGGAGTTTCCACCCGAGGTATTTCTCGTCGACGTCGATGTCGAAAAAGAGCTTGTCGGCGTAGCGTATCTTGAAAAGGTAGCTGTAAGCCTCCAGGAATTTCAGCTCCTCGTCGAGGGTCATCAGCATGCTCTGGCCGTTCTGGATGATGTAGCGGAACGTGTACGAAAGCTGGTCGATGTAGGTCAGGGCCTTCTGGTCGTGCTTCTCGCGCACGAGCATCGCCAGCGAGTTGAGCGAGTTGAAGAAGAAATGGGGGTTGATCTGCCCGACGAGCATGTTGTAACGCGTGGTGAGGTTTTCGTTCTTGAGCCGCTCGTTCTCGACGACGACGGCCTGCCGCTGGGAAATCAGCACGTAGATGCGCCCGTAGAGCATCGACGCCACCACGGCGAACGAGCATTTGAGCAGCAGCATGTAGTCGAACATCCGCCCGCTCATAAAGTTCAGCCCGATGCGCCCCGTGTGCCACTCCGTGACGGGAGCCACGCAGTAAAGCGCGGCCGCCGCGACGCAGCACCACAGGCAGCGGCGCACGAAGCGCGACATGGAGTAGTTGCGCCTGACGGAGGTGAGGATCGAGAGCATGACGAACGACACGACGAGGTAGTAGAACAGTTGCAGGAGCAGTTCCGTCATCTTCGAAGGCCCGTTGTAAAGTTTGCTGTAATCGAACTCCGCACCGTTGCGCGTGCGGATTTCCGCCAGCATCGGATGCGCCTTCTCGGAGCGCGGCGGCATCAGGTCCGCGACGATCCGGTCGCCGGGCGCGATCTCCAGCCACCGCATGCGCCGCGTGGGCACGTAGACGCTGTCGCCGTTCTCGTAAACCAGATACCCGTAGCCGTCGGGATGGACCGAAAGCACGCCCTCGTCGGGCCGTTCGACGGCTCTCTGGTCGGAAGGGCGGGGCTGGCTGTCGCTGTTCAGGTCCACGAGCATCAGCAGCACGTAGGAGAAATTGACCACCAGGCTGATCGCCACGGCAACCAACAGGTTGAGCACCAGATCGGCGTATTTCGATTGCAGTTTCATATAGGGTAGTTATCGCTCTAACTAAAAATTACCGGATTTCGCTTCGGACGGTCGTAGCCGCCGCCTACGGCGGCTCGGGTCTCTTCCGGGGAGGATCCGGAGCGGGACGGGCCTGCGAACGCGGTTTCCGGCCGCGTCCTGCCGTGCCGCACGGAAACCGGTCACTCTTCCGGCTCGCCGTACCAGGAGGCGTACAGCATATAGTCGTGGGCCGTGCGGCGGATGATCTCCTCGCGCTGCTCCGCAGTCACCTCCTTGACCTTTTTGGCCGGGACGCCCGCATAGACCGAGTTGGGTTCCAGCTGCGCGTTCGAGAGCACCAGCGCGTTGGCCGCGATGATGCACCCCGAGGGGATGCGGGCGTTGTCCAGAAGGGTGGCGCCCATGCCGATCAGGCAGTTGTCGCCGATCACCGCGCCGTGGATGATGGCGTTGTGGCCCACCGAGACGTCGTTGCCGATGATCGTCTGCGAAGGGTGCTTCGCCTTGTCGTAGATGGTGTGGAGCACCACGCCGTCCTGGATGTTCGTGCGGTCGCCGATGACGATCCGGTTCACGTCGCCCCGCAGCACGGCGTTGTACCAGATCGAGCAGTCGCGGCCGATGGTCACGTCGCCCAGAATGACGGCCGTTTCGGCCAGAAAGGTGTTCTCTCCGATCACAGGCTCATGCCCGCGGACTTTTCGTATAAGCGCCATATCTGAATTTCTGATTTTTAATTCTTAATTTCTCTTGGCTTCCTGCCACAGCTCCTCCATCGCGCCGAGCGACATCTCGTGAAGCGTATGTCCTTTTGCCGCAGCGCGTTCCTCCATGTAATTGAAGCGTTGGATGAACTTCTTGTTCGTGCGTTCCAGCGCCGATTCGGGGTCCACGCCATAGAGGCGGCAGGCGTTGACGAGCGCGAACAGCAGGTCGCCGAATTCGCCTTCGAGGTCGGTCTTGCTGCCCGATTTCATCTCGGCTTCCACTTCGCCCAGCTCCTCGCGGACCTTGTCCCAGACATCCTCCTTCTGCTCCCAGTCGAAACCCGCCCCGGCGGCCTTTTCGCCCATGCGGTAGGCCTTGACCATCGCCGGGAGCGAGCGCGGAACACCGCCCAGCGTGCCGCTCCGGCGGTTCTTCTTGCGGAGTTTCAGCGCCTCCCAGTTCTCCTTGACCTGGTCGGGCGTGTTGGCGTGAATGTCGCCGTAGACGTGAGGGTGGCGGTAGATCAGCTTGTCGCACAGCGCGTCGGCCACGTCGCCGAAATCGAATGCGCCCTCTTCCTCGCCCAGTTTCGAATAGAACACCACGTGCAGCAGCAGGTCGCCCAACTCCTCCTTGATGCCCTCCATATTGTGGTCGGTGATGGCATCGGCCAGTTCGTAAGTCTCCTCGATGGTGTTGCTGCGCAGCGAGTCGAATGTCTGCTCGCGGTCCCAGGGGCACTCGCGGCGCAGGGTGTTCATCACCTCCAAAAGACGGGCCGTGGCCTTCAGACGTTTATCTTCCATGTCGCAAATTATTTTTTCACACCAGGCGCAGAAGCGGAATCTGTCCGTGATTCGCCGCCGTCCGCCCGCTAAAACCGTGGTTTTACTCCGGCAAAGGTAGCACATTCGGCGGAAAAAAAGTAACTTTGCGGGAAACAAAATCCTCACGTCGCATGAAATTACGACTTCTGATCCTCTTGACGACAGCCCTTTGCGGCCTGTGCACCGCCGCGGCGCAACCCGCCCCGGAAAAGACGACGCCCCGCGAAGGGATCTTCACGTTCGGTCCCGGAACGACAATCTCCGCCGACCGCGAACTGGCCCCCCTGGCCGAATACGCCGCCGAATACCTCGGGTGCGGGGTCCGCAACGGCATGGCGGGGGAAGGCTCCGTCGTGCTGACGCTCGACGCCCCGGACGGGGAGCCGTCGGAGGCTTACACCCTCGACATCGCGCCCGACCACATCCAGATCGGAAGTTCCACCTGCGGCGGGGTTTTCAACGGACTGCAACAACTGTTCCGGCTGCTGCCGCCCGAAGTCTACGCCCGCAGGGGGATCGCCCCGGGAACCGGCATCGCCTGCGTCAGGATCGAGGACAAGCCGCGGTTCGGCTATCGGGGGATGATGCTCGACGTGGCGCGGACGTGGATCGGAATGGATGAAGTGAAACGTTATATAGACCTGTTTTCCTACCACAATATCAACAAATTGCATCTTCATCTTTCGGACGACGAGGGGTGGCGCATCGAGATCCTTTCGCACCCCGAGCTGACCGAGATCGGCGGCTTCCGCGGCGGCGACTCGCCCGTGAGGCCCGTATACGGCAAGTGGTCAGAGAAATACGGAGGTTACTTCAAGCAAAGCGAGATGCGCGAGCTGATCCGTTACGCCGCCCTGCGGAATATCGAGATCATTCCCGAAATCGACCTGCCGGGCCACAGCCGCAACATCGCGTCGGTGCATCCCGAAATCCGCTGCAACTATCCGCCCGACACCGTGTCGACCAACGGTTACGACTACCGTTCGGCATGGTGCGTGGCCCGGGAGGAGAATTACGCGCTGCTGGGCGACATTCTGGGCGAACTGTGCGAGCTGTTCCCCTCGGAGTACATCCACGTGGGCGGCGACGAGGTCGACATGTCGCAGTGGGAGCGGTGTCCCGACTGCCGGGCGCTGATGAAACGGGAGGGGATGACCGACCCGCACCGGCTGGAGGACCTCTTCATGGAGCGCATGGCCGCAATCCTCCGTTCGCACGGCAAACGGCCCGCCGTGTGGAACGAGGCCGTGCGCACGGGAGCCTTCGCCCGGGAGTGCCGCGTGCACGGCTGGGAGAGCGTCAAGGCCTGTCTCGACGCCACGGCGAAGGGTTACCGCACCGTCGTGATGCCGGGCCAGTACTTCTATTTCGACATGCGCCAGTCGCCCCGCGAGGACGGGCACGACTGGGCGGCGATCTTCGACGCCAAAAAGGTCTACGGCTTCGGCTTCACGGAGTTCAGCCCCGAACAGATGCGCAACGTCGAGGGGTTGCAGGGGGCGTTTTTCAGCGAAGCCTACGTCTCGCACGAGCCGGAAAAGCCCGACTACCTCGACTACATGCTCTTTCCGCGCGTCTGCGCCCTCGCACGCATCGCCTGGAGCGGCAACGCCGAAGGGTGGGACGCCTATTACGAGGAGTTGAAAGGAAAACATTACGACCGGATGGCGGCCATGGGCATCCGGTTCCGGCTCTTCCCGCCGAAGGTCGGCTACGGCGACGGCGCGTTCACCGCTTCGGCGGACGACGGCTCCGCGATTTACTACCTTATGGACGGCTCTCCGGAAGAACACCCTTACACGGCTCCGGTCCGCACCGGGAAACCGCATCTCTACCGCTTCTATTCGCGCTACGGCACCGCCCGCAGCCCCTACGTGGCCGACAAGTCCCGCTGGCGGACCATTACGCCCGCCGTGGCGATCACGACCTCGATGGGCGAGAGCGCGAAGTTCCCCTATGCCAACGCCGAGAGCTACAAGGGCCTTTCGCGTACGCGCCGCGCCTGCCGGCAGCAGGATTGGATACGCTACACGTTCAGCGAGCCGGTGAGGTGCCGCGAAATGTATTTGCAGACGGGAAACCGCCAGCTGCCGAAGACGATCGTGACGACGGGTTACGCCGAGGTGTCGTACGACGGCGCGACGTTCGAGCGGGCGGGAGAGTTGGAGATGGGAAGCATCACGCTGCGCCCCGGGCGTCCGGTGAAGGCCGTGCGGATCGTCTCGACGTGCGACGACAACGGCACGCCCTACGTCACAATCCAGCCGCCGCAGGTGAAACCGGCGCTGTAAGCGTCAGTTCCGGGCCGCGGTTTTGAAGGCGAAGCGGAAAAAGAGGTATTGCGCGAGGTAGTAGGTGATCATAACGATCCAGGTCCGGGCCGGAACCGGTCCGATGAAGCGGTTCCAAGCGATCACCGCGTCGGAAAAGACGAACAGCAGGGCCGCACACCTGAATCCGGCGGCGCATGCCCCGTCGTACTGGAGCGCGCTATAAAGCATTGCGGCGATGACCAGCCCGTAGACGGCGACGCCGATGCGTTCGGCCGGAAACGGGGCCTCGGGGACGATGGCGGCGAAAAGGAAGACGAGCAGCGGGACAGTGACGGCCAGCGAAACCGCACGGAGCCTGCGCCGCGCCCGGGGCAGGAACCAGCACACATAGGCGGCGTGCGCCAGCGCAAAGAAGGCCATCTGGGGAATGAACAACCCCCTGGCGCCCACGGCATCCCCGGCGGCGGAAAACAGGAAGGCGAACCCGAACGGGAGCAGTTCCCGGCGCCGCGACAGGAAGGTCGCCAGGGACAGCAGCAGGACGGGCCAAGCGACCTTATAGGGAAGCGCGGCGGCTTTGGTAAAGAACAGCACGGCTCCCGCAACGAAGAACAGGGTCGTCCACGCAAATATTCTGGAAAATCGTCGCATCGGCGTATTTTAAGGAAGACCGCCCGGCTCCGATGGGGCCGGGCGGTCTTTCGGTTGCTGAAATTTCGTCAGGCCCGGACCTGCGCGCCGCATTTCTGCTCGAACTGCCGGGTGAGGTTCGCCATCACACGCTCAATGGTCCGCTCGTCCAGCGTGCGGGTCTTGTCCTCCAGAATGAAGCTCAAAGCGTAGGATTTCTTGCCCTCGGGAAGCTTGTCGCCCTCGTAGACATCGAACAGCGAGACGCTTTTCAGCAGCTTGCGCTCGGCGGCGAAGGCTGCGTCGCGCAGCGAGGAGAAGGTCACGGACTTGTCCACCAGCAGCGCCAGATCGCGTCTGACCTCGGGGAATTTCGACAGTTCCCCGGCGGCAATCTTCAGCTTCTTCGTGGATTTCGCAAGGGCCTCGAAATTCATCTCCAGATAGTACACATCCTGCTTGACATCGGTACGGCGGCGGATTGCGGCGGCCACGGAGCCGATCTGCAACAACTGTTTGCCATTGAGCGACAGCGTGAGGCCCTCGCTGAAAAGATCGCTTTCGAGCGTCTCGGCCTTCAGCGCGTAGATGTCGACGCCGAAGCGGCGGAGCAGTTTCTCGGCGACTGCGCGCAGGGTGAAGAACGACGCCTTCACGGGCTTCGCATTCCACGACTGCGGCGTCGAGACGCCCGTGACGGCGATGGCGAGGCGGTACTCCTCGGAGTAGGCCGCCAGGCGGTTTTCGTCCGTGCGCTTCGACTCGTCGTAGAAATAGCAGTTGCCGAACTCGTAGAGGCAGAGATCGCCGTTGCGGCGGTTGGCGTTCAGACCGACGGCCTCCAGCATGTTGAACAGCAGCGTCTGGCGCATCACGTTCAGGTCGGCGCTCAACGGGTTGAGAATACGCACGCAACGCTCGGCGGGACAGGAGGTCAGGCCCTCGTAATAGGCGGCTTTCGTCAGCGAGTTGGACATGATCTCGGTAAACCCGTTGGCCGTGAGGAAATCGGCCGCGAGGTTCATCAGACGGTTGCGGTCGGGTTTCGGCGCATAGGAAAGCGTCGAACGGACCTGCGTGGGGATTTCGACGTTGTTGTAGCCGTAGATGCGCAGGATGTCCTCCACGAGGTCGGCTTCGCGCTGCACGTCGACACGGTAGGGCGGCACGGCGACCGTCAGCACGCCGTCTTTCTCGGCGAGGATCTTCACCTCCAGCGCCGCGATGATCGTGCGGACGACCGTTTCGGGAATCTCCTTGCCGATCAGCGCGTTGACCCTTGCCAACGAGATGTCGAAGACGAAATCCCCGATCGGCTCCGGATAGATGTCCGTGATGCCGCTGGAGATCGTACCCCCGGCCAGCTCCTTCATCAGCAGGGCGGCGCGCTTGGCGGCGTAGACCTGCATGTTGGGGTCGATGCCGCGCTCGAAGCGGAACGAAGAGTCGGTATTCAGGCCGAAACGCTTGGCCGTCTTGCGTACCCACACGGGGTTGAAATAGGCGCTCTCGATAAATACGTCGGTCGTGGTGTCGCTCACGCCCGAGTCCAGTCCGCCGAAGACGCCGGCGATGCACATGGGACGCTCGGCCGAGCAGATCATCAGGTCCTTGTCCGTGAGTTTGCGCTCCACGCCGTCCAGCGTCACGAAGGGCGTGCCCTCGGCGCAGGTGCGGACCACGACTTCGCGGCCCTCGATCTTCGCGGCGTCGAAGGCGTGCAGGGGCTGGCCCAGCTCGAACAGCACGAAATTGGTGATGTCGACCAGATTGTTCTTGGGATTGATGCCCGCGGCGCGCAGGCAGTTCTGCATCCACTCGGGCGACGGACCGATCTTGCAGCCCGTGACCGTAACGCCGGCATAGCGGGGCGCGGCCTCGGGATTTTCGACGCGGACCGCCACCTCCAGGTCGTGATTGTCGGGAGCGAAGGCCGAAACATCGGGCAGTTTCACTTCGGCATTTTCGCCGCGGCTCTTCAGGTAAGCGGCCAGATCGCGCGCCACGCCGATGTGCGAAGCGGCGTCCACACGGTTGGGCGTGAGTCCGATCTCGATCAGGTAGTCGTCCTCGACATGCAGGTATTCCCTGGCCTCCATGCCCACGGGGGCGTCGGCCGGAAGCTCCATGATGCCGTCGTGCGAAGACCCGATACCCAGCTCGTCCTCGGCGCAGAGCATTCCGAGCGACTCCACGCCGCGGATCTTCGAACGTTTGATCTTGAACTCCTCGTCGCCGCCGTCGGGGTAGAGCACCGCGCCGACCGTGGCGCAGAGGACTTTCAATCCGGCCCGGCAGTTCGCGGCGCCGCAGACGATCTGCAACGGCTCGGCGGCTCCCACGTCCACCGCGGTGACGTGCAGGTGGTCCGAATCGGGGTGATCGGCACAGGTCACAACCTGTCTCTTATACACATCTCCGAGCCCACGAGACCTCTCTACATCTCG
>OJPG01001236.1_pt1 | contig 14395 bp, 14 predicted proteins | sample 1598431 | NCBI WGS metagenome assembly OJPG01 (sample SAMN03922473, study PRJEB24848) | human gut metagenome | isolation source: stool sample | host: Homo sapiens | place: Germany | collected 2010-11 | reverse complement strand
TGTTTCATGATATATGGTATAGTGAAAAGAGGAGGTTATGATGTCTTTTGAAACAGTACAGGCTTATTTTGAACAGTTCGGCATGGCAGACCGCTGCATGGACTTAAAGGAGTCCAGCGCGACAGTGGCGCTCGCGGCGCTTGCTCTCGGTACAGAGGAGGCGCGCATTGCAAAGATGCTTTCTTTTCTTGTGGAAGAAGCGCCTGTGGTCATCGTGACGGCAGGGGACGCGCGGATTGATAATCATAAGTATAAAATGTTTTTCCATAAGAAGCCGAAAATGATTCCCGGGGAGGAATGCGAAAAGTATATCGGCCATCGGCCCGGCGGTGTCTGCCCGTTTTGCCTTCCGCCCATGGCAGATGTCTATCTTGATATATCATTAAAACGGTTTGATGTGATTTATCCCGCGGCGGGGACAGACCACAGCGCAGTGAAGCTTACACCTGAAGAGCTGGAGAAATACGCGGGCGCGAAAGGATGGGTGGATGTGTGCAAAGGTTGGCAGGAAGAACCCGTTTCCTGATGATCTTAATCCTACAAATACAGGACTCTTTTTCTGCCGTCGGACGGGAAGGTGTACAAGTTGAAATATCCCGCAGGTGCGGCGCCGGCCGAAAGAATAGTGCAAAACGTTTTTTGAAAGGAAGAGCATGGACAATTTATTTCAGATGTGGTGGCCCGTAGCCTGTGTGGTGCTGGCGGATGTGATTTATCAGGTGTGCGCGAAGAAAATATCTTCCGGGACAGATCCTTTAGCTGCGCTGGGAGTGACTTATCTTGTAAGCGCCGCGGTTTGCACCGGTCTCTACTATGGGATGGGCGGAATGGATCTGCTTGCCGATATGTCCCATGTCCGGCTGGCAGCGGCAGGAATAGGCTTTGCAGTGACAGGGCTTGAAGTGGGCTGTGTGTACATGTATAAAGCGGGCTGGGCGATGAATGTGGGATTCATCCTTTATACGGCAATGATTGTGGCGGCTCTCCTTGCTGTGGGGGCGGTATTTTACAATGAAGCCGTTTCATTTACCGCTATGGCAGGGATTATTCTTACATCGTCAGGGATGTACCTGATTGTGAGGGGCGCATGAATTTTTCATTTTGGTGGCCTGTCGGTCTTGTGGTCATGGCGGGCGTCGGATACCAGGTGTCGGCAAAAGAGGTGGCGGGCGGCGCGGATCCGCTGGCGGCGCTTGTAGTAACATACCTTGTGGCGTCGCTTACATCTTTTCTGATTTATGCGTTTACAGGAAAAAAGGGAGAGAAATGGAAAGAGATTATGAGCTTCCGTCCTGCTGCCCTTGCCCTAGGCCTTTCCATTGCGTTTATTGAAATAGGGACGATTTTCATTTATAAGGCGGGCTGGACGATGAATGCTTCCTTTATTGTGACGAATGCCCTCATTACGCTTTGCCTCATTTTAACGGGGGCGGTTCTGTATGGGGAAAAGTTGTCCCGCCGGCAGGCACTGGGAATCGTCGTTTCTTTTATCGGCATATGCTGCATCGTGTGGTGAGAGGGACGGGGCAAAGTGAACGTAAAACTTTCACACGCTTTTATGGCAACGCTTATGGAAGATGGAAGCGTATTGCCGCAAGATAGGGCAGTTCACCCGCAGACAACATTTATTACATGAATCCGGTATGAATAGAGGAACATAAAAAATGACGATTCGAATTGAGGGAATCGTCATTTTACTGTTTACAGCAGTTTTATGTAATCGTAGGTGGGATGTACAAGCCAGGTGCCGTCGCTCTTAAGGATGCCCCACTTTTTGTTGTCCTTCTGTCCGCCGCTGAAACCGTGCCGGAATTTTGTAACACCCGTAAGCGGATCTTTTGCATCTTCGTACAGAATATTTCCTTCTTCATCAATAATGCCGTAGTAGCTTTTAGCTCTGAAAATCCAGGTGACAGGTGTCTCATTAAAATGGGCGGCTCCGATATTGGGCGGAAGAGAAGCTATGACATCCCCCGTGGATGTATCGAGCAGGTAACGGCGGCTGCCGTCTTTCCCCAATGCCCTGTTAAATCCGAGAAGTGTTATATCGTCGTAACGGAAATCGATAACCTGCTTTCCGTCTGACAGGTCAAAAAGGCCGCATTTTCCGGAATAGCCGCTCTTGAGCACGAGGCAGGCGTCTTCAATATCAATAGAACCCACAGTGTAACGGGAAGGGGGAATCAGTGTGCGTCCTTCGGGAGAAAGAAAGGCTGTGAGCCCGTCTTTTTTGACAATCGTTCCGTAAGGGGTCATGGGATAGACTTCATCATTCCGGCTGTCTATGACGATATGCCCTTCTTGATCAATATATCCTCTTTTGATGCCATTGTAAGCCGTATGATAATTATCAAAGTCTTCCACCTTTTGCGGGCTGATGGCATCGGCCGCCAGGATGCCGAGGAACGACTTGCCGCTGAAAGTATTCACACGCCGTCTGTATTCCGCGACACCGTACTTATAGGGACAGATACCGTCATAGGGGATTTTAAAAAGAGCCCTTCCATTCTCATCAATGGCGATTTTTTCCCCCTGCATGGTTTTTACAAAAGCGATTCCTTCGCTGAATCCGGCAAGTACCGCTTTGTAACGTGGAGCGATAAGCACACTGCCGTCAGGCTTCTTAAATCCGTACAAACCTTTTTCAGAGTAACTGAAAGGGTTTGAGGGAATCGTTTTTACCGCTGTGGCGGGATTTCCTTTTTTATCAATCAGCCGTAAATCTTTTTTCTTGTCGCCGGCTTTGAAAAGCCCGTCCTTTTCCGGAATCAGGAATTTATAGGTGGGTGGTAAAAGAACCGTCCCGTCTGTGCCGATAAGCCCCCATTTTTTTCCGTCCCTTATCATGGCAAGGATACCGTGGCGGTAGAAACTTTCATCCCGCTTCGCTTTGGCTTCTGTATAGGAGGCAAGTGCTTTGGGTCGGGAAAGACCGATAAGCGGTTCATCTTCTTCATCCGGAAAGACGAGGATTCCGATGGAAGGGGGTGTGATGGAAACGCCCTTTGTGGTTGTAGAAGACTTGCTTTCCGTTTTCACTGTTTCTGTAGAAATTGTCGTGCTGGACTCGTGGCGCCGTATATGTGTGGCGGTGGTGACGCCTTTTTCCGCCTGTACCGTATATATACTGTGCAGAGATGATGCAAGCAGGAATGCGAAGAAAGCGGCTTTCCATTTTATCTGTGTCATGAGGAACCTCCGGGTTTACCAAATAATATCATTTGTGCATTATATCATGCATGGGAAAAGAATGGAAATATCGATAGAAATCTATGAAAAGCATGTCGGGAAAATGAAAGGGTGGAAATAGAAAATATGAAACTTATCCGGCTGCTTTGCATAAGGGGAGGGCGTATCCGATACAGGGAAAACATAAATAAAACGGTGCATTGTGAACCTTGAATTAAGCGCTGAGTTGTTATATTATTTATGTAATGTAAATTTGAATGCATAAAAAGGTAAACAATGGAGGCGATGATGTGGAAAGAGAAGAGATATCCGCAGGAAATCAGGGAAAGGTAAAAGAACTGGTATTGTTTTCTTTATTTACGGCGCTTACGGCGATTGGTGCGTTTATCCGCGTACCTGTACCGCTTTGCCCGTTCACGCTGCAGCTTTTATTCACGACCCTTTCGGGGCTCATTTTAGGGAGCAGGAAAGGAGCGGCCTCCGTGGCGGTTTATGTAGCTCTCGGTCTGTCGGGGGTTCCCGTTTTTACGCAGGGCGGAGGGCCGGGATATATTTTCCAGCCTACTTTCGGTTATCTTTTGGGGTTCATCGCGGGAGCCTGGCTTACGGGGAAATTGTCGGAGCATATGGAAAAACTGTCATTTGCCCGCATTTTATTTGCGAATCTGGCAGGACTTCTTGTGGTCTACCTTTTTGGAATGGTTTATGTATACATCATAAATAATTATTACCTGAATACGCCTATCGGTATCTGGCCTGTGGTGCTTTATTGTTTCCTTCTGGCCGTGCCGGGTGATATCTGCCTCTGCGTTCTGGCGGCAGTGTTGGCGAAAAAGTTATACCGCGCAGGACATGCGTGGTAAAAAAATAGGGAAATCGGTTGTGCAGAGAGCCGTTTCCATTTTTATTTGTCAGGGAAAGAGAAAGAAGGAATAGGATGGGCAGGGGACTTTTTATCACAGGAACAGATACGGATGTCGGCAAGACCTATGTGACGGCACTCCTGGTAAAAACTTTGAGAAGTGCAGGGTATGATGTGGGCTATTACAAGGCGGCCATCAGCGGGGCGAGGACGGTGGAGGAAAGCGATGCGGGATTTGTAAATCGTTTCGCGCAGATCTGTGAGCCTGAGGATATGCTCCTTTCGTACTTGTATCAGAATGCCGTATCGCCCCATCTGGCAGCAAGAATTGAAGGGAATCCCGTGGAGAAGGATGTCATCATGAGAGCCTGGGAACGTGTGACAGCGGCGTACCCCTATGTGACTATGGAAGGCAGCGGAGGAATCATGTGCCCTATCCGCCATGATGAAAAAGCGGTGTATTATCTGGAAGATATTATCCGATGGCTCTGCCTGCCCGTCCTTATCGTCGCCGACGCGGGACTGGGAACGATTAACCGTGTGGTAACCACCTGTGAATATATCCGCCATAGGAATATTTCTGTCAAAGGGATTATCCTGAACCATTGGAAAGGCGGTGTTATGGAAGAAGACAATGTGGAAATGATTGAAGAAATCACCGGTGTGAAAGTCCTGGCAAGGGTAAAAAAGGGGGATACGGCATTGGATATCGATCCGGAAACGATTATATCGCTGTATGAATAAGGGAGTATTTAAAATTAGGGAAGTTAGGAGCTTAAATGGAACAGAATTATTGGGAAGCGGAAGATAAAAAATATATATGGCATCCTGCCATGCAGATGAAGGACAATGAAGTATTTCCGCCGGTCGTTATAGACCATGCGAAAGGATCTTACCTGTACGGGACGGACGGGAAAGAATATCTGGATATTATTTCATCGTGGTGGTGTAATCTCCTTGGGCATTGCAATGAAGAAATCAATGAGGCTCTGAAAAAGCAGGTCGATGAACTGGAGCATGTGATTTTTACAAACTTTTCCCATAAGCCTGCTGTTAAACTGGCGCAGGAACTGGAAAAAGTATTGCCGAAAGGACTGTCCCGTTTTACCTTTCATGACAACGGTTCATCCTGCGTAGAGGCGGCGCTCAAGATGGCTTTCCAGTACCATTACCAGACCGGTCATCCCGAACGGACACGGTTCATGTGCCTTCCTGAATCGTATCATGGGGAAACGATCGGCGCGCTGTCCGTCGGATCGATGGATTTTTATGCGAAGATTTTTCACCCTATGCTTATGGACAATATTCATTTTGATGGTCTGGACTGTTACCGCTGCCCTTATGGGAAAACGCGGAATCATTGCGGCGTGGAATGCTTTGAAAGCGCGGAAAAAGCATTTAAACAGTACGGAGAAGAAACGGCGGCAGTCATTGTGGAGCCGATCCTTCAGGGGGCGGCAGGCATGCGTATCTATCCTGCCGAATATTTAAAAAAGCTTCGTAAGCTCTGCGATGAGTACGGTGTGCTTATGATTGATGATGAAATTGCCGCCGGTTTTGGCAGGACGGGGAAACTTTTTGCTATAGAACATGCCGGTATTTCTCCGGATATCCTTTGCACATCAAAAGGTCTGACAGCGGGGTACATGCCCATGTCTCTTACCATTACCACGGACAAAGTGTACGATGCTTTCTATGATGATTACGGCACGCATAAGGCTTTCGTACACAGCCATACCTACGCAGGCAATCCCATGGGCTGCGCTATTGCGTTGACCGTACTGAAAATAATGAAACGGGATCATATTCTGGAGAAAGTCAATGAAAATGGAATCTATCTCCATGACAGGCTCATGAAAGCCCTGGGAAATCACAGACATGTGGGAGAAATCCGCCATATCGGATTGATCAACGCCATCGAACTGGTGGAAAACAAAGAAACGAAAAAAGCTTTTGATCCGAAAAAGCGTATCGGCTGGCATATCTTCCGGAGAGCTATGGATATGGGACTGGTTCTTCGACCGATGGGAGACATTATTTATTTTAATCCGCCGCTGAATATAGAAAAAACGGATTTGGACAAAGCGGTGGAACTTTGCCGGAAAGCGGTCGTTACGGTTCTGGGTGAATAATAAGTGAAAAGAAAAAAGATGCCTGTCAGTGTGGAATATTCACGGCAGGCATCTTTCTTTAAAGTGGAGAACATTGGATTTGAGAAGGGTACAGTTATAGATGCCAGATTGCTTTGAATTAAGTTCCCAGTTGCGAACAAGGAAATATTGATTACAGTCAATGCCTATGTCATAATGATATCAACTGTATTTATAAAAGAGTATATATGGTGCTGAACTATAAACCGTTGTGGATACAACTGGAGAAAAGAGATTTAAAGAAAACAGATGTTATAAGCTATGGTAGGTTTGATACCTAATGTGATGGCACAAATAGGCAAGGACAAGCCTATTACATTTAGGGATTTAGGAGAATATGCAAGGCTCTTGATTGCACGTCAAAAGGTATATTCTTTTTCGATGACGAATATGTAGACAAGGGAGAAGAACAGTAATATGGGTAGCATCATTTCAAAAATTGTGGCAGATTCCAATTATAAAATCGAACAGTTTAATCAAACTGAGATAGACAGTGTAGAAAGCTTAACCACTACTAAAACGGACAAAAAAGGTAAAAAAGTTTACTATGTAAAATGCCAGATAAGAGATAAAGATATTAAGCTTACCGATGAGGAACTCGTCCGTCAACTGTATATCAATAAGCTTATCAATGAATACAACTATCCAAAGGATAAAATGAAATTAGAATATAGTGTTTCTTTTGGACTAGAAAAGAAAAGAGCAGATATTGTTATCTTTTATAAGCGTGCAACAACAAGTCCTTATATCATTGTTGAACTTAAAAAGCCTAAGCTAAAAGACGGAAAAGAACAGTTAAAGAGCTACTGTAACGCAACAGGAGCTCCTATTGGCGTATGGACAAATGGTGGACAGATTTCTTTTTATCACAGAAAAGATCCTAATTTTTTTGAAGATTTACCGAATATTCCAACCTTTGATGAAAAACTGTCAGATATTTTAAGCGAGCGTTGGACGATAGATGACCTTATCTCAAAAAATAAGTTGATTACAGAGAAAAAGAGCTTAAAAGACCTTATCTTGGAAATGGAAGATGAGGTACTTGCTAATGCAGGGGTCGATGTATTTGAAGAAGTTTTTAAGCTAATTTTCACAAAGCTTTATGATGAAATGGAAAGCGGAAGAAATCAGGCACGCCATCTTGAATTTAGAAATTATGGAGACACGGAAACAGAACTGAAAGATAAGATACAAAAGCTGTTTGATAAGGCAAAAAATAAGTGGGATGGTGTATTTTCAGAGAATGCTAAAATTTTACTTGGTCCCTCTCATTTATCCGTGTGTGTATCTTCTCTTCAAGATGTAAAGCTTTTTAACTCCAATCTCGATGTCGTAGACGACGCTTTTGAATATTTGATGAGCAAATCTTCTAAGGGCGAAAAGGGACAATACTTTACGCCAAGATATGTAATAGATATGTGCGTTAAAATGCTAAATCCAAAGGCAGATGAAACGATGATAGACCCTGCGAGTGGGTTTCGTGTCATAATAATGACAGTGGCAAATAGTCAAGTAAATACAAGGATTTTAGAGCTTCTACCAAAGTTTAAAATCAAAAAAATGAATCGCTGGTGTGCTGTTTAGAGCAGTTATTGCAAAAATAAATGTTGTAAACAGTACATTAGCATAAAGGAGGAACTCATATGTCTAAGGTTAAAAAAGACACGATTGAAGCAAAAGGTTTTGCTATTCAAATTTATACTGAAGACTTTAAAAACGACTATATAAGTCTAACGGATATTGCAAGATACAAAAATGTGCATGAACCTAAAGATGTTGTTAAAAACTGGTTACGAGTAAGAGATACAATTGAATTCCTTGGTCTCTGGGAGACTATTCACAATCCTAATTTTAAAGGGGTCGAATTCGACTCCTTTAGAAAGGAAGCAGGAACAAATGCATTTACCTTATCCCCTCAAAGGTGGATTGAAAATACAAATGCGATCGGTATTGTTTCTAAATCTGGGCGAGGAGGAGGAACATTTGCTCATCCTGATATAGCTATGGAATTTGCTTCATGGATTTCAGCAGAGTTTAAGCTCTATTTAATCCAAGATTACAAGAGACTAAAAGGAGATGAGAATTCTAAGCTATCATTAGGTTGGAATTTAAATAGAGAAATTTCTAAGATTAACTATAAAATCCATACAGATGCAATCAAAGAATATCTATTAAAGGATCTTACCAACGAACAGTTATCCTATAAATATGCAAGTGAAGCAGATATGCTCAATGTTGCCTTATTTAATAAGCGAGCAAAACAGTGGCGTGAAGAAAATCCAGATTTGAAAGGTAATATGAGGGACTATGCAAGTCTGAATGAGTTACTGGTGCTTGCCAATATGGAAAGCTATAATGCAATTCTTATCGGTAAATGTATGGAACAAAAGGAAAGGATGATAGAACTTAGAAAACTTGCAAGAACACAATTGATATCACTTGAAAAACTTGGTGATAGTGGTATTAAAAAATTAGAGGAAAAAAAATAATTATTTTAAGTAATTAATAGATAAATTATGATTTATAAGTGTTGATGTTGCTATACGACTTTCCATCTGGGTCTAGTGTAATAATTATGACAGCGGCAAATAGTAGCGATGAACACGGGGTTTTAAGTCCTCTACTAGAGAAATAAAACATGAATTGATATATTTTTTAGGTTAATTATGCATATAATCTTTGATTAAAGTATTTGAAAATTGGAAAGGAGGGAGAGAGCATATTGATGAGAAATAGTAAATTATCTGAACATACTTTTGTAAAGGGGAGATTTATAACACCATTAAATTCTTTGCCGATGATGCAAGAATTAGAGGATGAAAAATCATGGACATATGGTAGAATGCCTGAGTATATTTGGATTGGTTTGATTTTGAAATATTTTGGTAGAGAAGAAGGGTTGAAAAAATCATATTATATCATTTCTAAAATTCATAACGTAGCTCCAGATTTATACACAGTAAGATTGTCACAGATATTAAAGCTAGATACGAATATACAAGAGGAGATCTATGAATACATTATTTCTTTAGGAGTTAAGGATGCAATTTCACCGTTAACTATTTTTCTTACAGGTAGTCAAGCTCCAGTTTTTGCTAAATACTTTTATAGTTATAAACAAGGTATTGAAGATAGATGTAAAGCAATAGTTGAGACTATGAGTGAAATAATGGATCATCAGTCTAATGAAGCAACTGATATAAGATTTGTAGCAGTATATTTCAATATACTTTCGGGGAAAATGCAACTATTGAAAGAACAAGTAAATCTACTGATATCATATCCAGCATCAAAGCACATTGATGAAATAATGCGGATGGCTCGACCTACAGTTCGTTCTTTAGAAATGATGATTTTAACTTTTGAAAATACCGATTCTGAATATTTAAAAGGTTTTTGGAGGTGTGTAAGTGAAATGACAGAATGTGATATATTTGTTATTAATTTTCCAGAGGAAAATAGAAGTATAACAGCATACATGGAGAGTTTGCATGAGGTATTTGTTTATCTTTCAGAATTGCTTATTGCATCTAACATGCTTGATGAAAAAATGAATGTTTTACTTGGAATAGCAACATATTCTTATAAGCGTTTAAAAGAGATATATAGACATCAATTATTTAATTCCATCTCTGGAAGAAGTTGTGTACGTGTTTTAATAGAAGATTATATTATGATGAAATATCTAATGAAAAATGAAGCCTTTCATGAAAATATCTGGCATGATTATCAGTTATATGGTATGGGATTGTACAAGTTAGTTTTGGCCAGACACAGAGAAAGTGACTGCTTGGAAGAATCTCACTTTGATGAAAAATATATTGAGGCACTAGTTAATGAATTTAAGGGAGAGGAATTTATTAATATGGATACAAGATACTTTGATAAACAAAATATAAGGTCTAAGGCTGAAAGTGTTAATGAGAAGAGCCTTTTTGGTCTATATTATGATTATGACTCTTCTTTTGAACATGGTTTATGGGGAGCAATTCGTGAATCATCGCTTTTAAAGTGTAATAATCCTGCTCATAAATATCATTGTGTTCCGGATATTGAAGATGAGATAGTGCTAAAGACTGTTTTACCAGATTGCGTGATGATTATGAATAAAACGATATTATTTCTAAATGAACTTTATGGTATACCAGAACAGCTACTAAATGAGGTTATAAACTATGAACTCAAACCTATTATTAAATAAAATTCATTTTATTCAAATAGAATATAAGAAATTACTTGTATCACTTTTACCAAAATTTAAAAGTGGCTATGCTCCAGAAGCACTAGATGAAATAAATTTGTTTTGGCTACGACGTATAGAAGAGGTAAAGCTGTATCTAATGAATTGGTTCCCAGGTAAAAACAGTTATGTCTTCACAGCTGCTACGTTCATGGATTTTGATGATAATGAGCACTTACCATTTCTTCTGATGGGGAATAAGCATATTCTAGATGATCCACTGAGCAAATATTCATTAATTCGAAGTGAAATGTCAGAAGGGAAGGATGCTGATTTTTTATACAAACAAATAAGTGTGACTGCAGAAGATAATCTAAAGGTGCTAGAAAATATTCATAATGAAATTCTTATATTGCCATTGAGACTTCTTAATCAATCGAATGACCAAAAAGCTTTTGAGAAAGTTGGAGAACAAGTATTTGTTAGTCTTTTTAATAGTATTTATAGTCTGAATGAATATTTTGAAAAATGTAACAGTATCGATGATATTATTCATTTCGCTCGTGACGATATTGGAAGATTAGTAATGTTTTCTGAGGATGATGATGTAATGCTAGATTTTAAAGAAAGATTTAGGATTGCTTTGATAGATACAAAATATATGGTAGATTCTAATAGGTCAGACTCATATAACTTTTTTATGCTTGTATTTGGATTTATACAACAAGCACTAGATATCATTGTATCATGCATGGAATACGAATGTATCCCATATATTAGATATCCTGTTTCTTTGCATTATATATCCATGCTGTCTCAAAGTATGCTTGACATTGAACATGTCATAATGCTTCGCTTTAGGATGAGTGTTGGTTTTGTTGTTTATAAACTTTGTGATAAGAGTAAACTTGCTAGTGTTTGTTTGGAGGATTTTCTTGAAAAAAATAAGATATATAATTTTAACGATAAGCTGTTTAATGCTCTCACTAATTATAAAATTAATGAGAAAAACTTCTTTAAGCACAAAATTACTCAGTTGGTTATTGATGAATTAGATGCGTTTTATAATTTTTTATCTGGAGAAATCAATTAATGAGGTGAAAATGGAGAAAAAAGAACATTTAGAGAATCCAACAGATACCTCTGATTTATAATTTTGGAAAACATGTAACTTTAAAACTCCTGCTCATATCAAAGTTCTTAATGAAAATGAGTTTAATCAGATTTTACTTGAGACATATACTGATGAAGTCTATTTTAAGTTAGTTAATTATCTAGATGATATAGAAAAACAGATTATTTCTGATAAATTTATATTTGCTAAATCTAGCACTGAGGATTTTGTAAATCACATAAATTCATGCCATGAGGACGAGGTATTAACAGTTAGTGAATTAGAATCCTATAAAAGAAACCAGTTTATGATGAAGAGCTACGGATCTGTTTATATGATAAGAAAAATGATGCTATAATTGCTACAGGTATAGCTGAATTTGATGATGAGATTAAAGAAGGTTACCTAGATTGGATTCAAGTATCTGAACAATATAGAAGGCAATGTCTGGGCAAGGCTATTGTTTATTAACTGTTGAGAAGACTTAAAGAGAAGCCGAGCTTTGTAACAGTTTCAGGAAGGATAAATAATAAAACAAAGCCAGAAAAACTATATGAAAGTTGTGGCTTCGAAGATAAAGTTTTATGGTATATTCTTAAGATAAAGTTTTATGGTATATTCTTATGGAGAAAGACTAATAGTCCACCTGAATATATATAAAATTTAGTATCTGTAAGTGTTGATATTGCTATAAGACTTAACACCTGGGTTTCGTGTCATAATAATGACAGAGGCAAATAGTTCAATGAAATCAAGGGTTTTGAAGCTTCTACCAAAGTTAAAAATCAATGAAACTGATAGCTTGTGTGTTGCTTAGAGCCGCTATCTACCAAAATAATGGTTGTAAGCAGCACATAAGCTTAAGAGAAAAATGAGGTAGTGTATGCGATTTATATTGAAAGTTATCTTATTTCCGATTAGTCTTATCTTATCAATTTTGACAGCTTTTCTGACATTCTTACTTGGCATAGGAACGGCGTTACTGTATATCGTTATGATATTCTGCATATTTGGAGCATTAGCTTCTTTCGTTCAAGGAGAAATCGGAATAGGTATATCTGGATTGGTTATCGGCTTTCTGTTTAGCCCTTATGGACTTCCTATGATAGGTGCAACAGTGATAGCGTTTATCGAATTGATAAATGATAGGATTAGGGCGATATAGATAAATTTCAGTTTGTTTGGAAAGGATATGGTGATTTATGAATGAGAAAGATATAATAAAAAGTATTGCAACTAATTTATCTGAAAAAAGGAATTCAGCTGCTTTAAATAATTACGAGGTGTTATACAATAATATAAATTATATTAACGAATTGTTGGATAATTTTATAAATTATCTAATCGATTTGGAGAATGACATAGAAAATAATATAAAGATTTCAGATAATGTAAATGATGACTTTAAAACTGGCACAAGCTCAAAATTTTATTTTCGAGATATAATACCTAGAATTTTGTTAAATGATACTGAAATATTAAAGAAATTTTCTGTAGTTTCAAGAGGTGATGATAGAACTGGAATTGAAAATAACAATGTTCATTTATTGAAAAAAGAATTTATTGATTATAGCGAATTAGTAACAGTTACTAGGCAAACGCTTGATAGTTTGGTTTCAGATGCTTACCAAATGATTAAATTAGATGTAAAAGAAATGAATTTTCATGTATTAACTTCATTAAAAAGTTTTGAACTATATGCAACAAAATCTATTCGTCAGTCTTTATTTAATGAAGAAATAATCCAGGCATTAGATGAATTTGAAAATTTAAATTCTAAAAAGAGAAATGGAGAAGAATCAGATATTACTAAATGTTCCGAGAAGACTTTTGGAAATAAACTAGATTTCCTTTTTAGAGAAATAGGATTATCATCAGAAACTGATTTTATAGGGGAAATTAAAAATTTGTTTAAGTTCTCATCAGAATTTACACATATTGGTTATATTTCAACATTCTTTTCAAGTACAGAGCAACTAGATGTTGTATTTGGTAGTAACATTGGACCATATCTGTTGAGTACTGAAAATTTTAATGAATTGAAATACGAAATTATTACAACAATGTTAAAATTTTTCGCAAAAATATATATGGCTTCTATTTCAAAAATGTTAGAAAAAATATTTTGCGATAAATATAGTAAAAAAATTATTGAATCAATAGAAGAATATGCCAAAAAATTTATTGAATATTTGATGACAAGAAATAATGAGTACTATTTCTTTATAAGGGAAGGTTTAATACAATCTGAGCAAACTATAGAATTACCCTGTATGTGTGGTAGAATTAATTACTGGAATCCTCCACATGATTTATATGATATTTATTGTAAATCTTGCGGAAGCAAGTTTAATCTTATAGAGCTAGAAGGAGATCCTGGATATATAATGACTAGCTCAGGACCAGCAAAAGTTATTGGATCAAATGTTCCAGATTTAGATGAGATGTCATTTGAGGAGAGGGAAAAACTTTTCGAAGAGTGGGAAAAAATTATGAACAACTCAAATGAAAGTAATATATTAAATGGTAATTAAAAGAATTATCAAAATTGTGACTCTCAGTTTGTAGGGGAAATAAAACTAAATACCAAAGATATAAGGCGATAGAAAGTAAAAATCTATCGTCTTTTTCTTTGCTCAAAATTAAAAAGAGAGGAGGTGCAAAAGTGGAATTTGACTATTTTTATAATCGTGACGGAGAGCGGTTCAGCTACTATATGCTTCCTAAAATCCTTGTAACAGACGAAAGATTTAAGAACCTATCACCAGACGCAAAAATTTTGTATTCTTGCCTACTTGAGCGAACAAGTTTGTCGTTTAGGAATAAATGGCTTGATGAAGAAAACGGTTGTGTCAATAATTTTTCGCAAATTCAGAAATGCCATCGGTAATGAATCAAAT
>OJPG01001189.1_pt1 | contig 14843 bp, 10 predicted proteins | sample 1598431 | NCBI WGS metagenome assembly OJPG01 (sample SAMN03922473, study PRJEB24848) | human gut metagenome | isolation source: stool sample | host: Homo sapiens | place: Germany | collected 2010-11 | reverse complement strand
GTCATCGGCTCCATGCTCATCTGCGAGATGGCCGCTTACTACCGCAGCATCGGTTCCTCCATCAAGGAGCGTCTGGAAGAGATCTACAAGGAGTATGGCCGCTACCTGAACAAGGTGGACAGCTTCGAGTTCCCCGGCCTGACCGGCATGGAGAAGATGGCTTCCATCATGCAGAAGCTGCGTGACGAGCCCCTCACCGAGCTGGCCGGCCACAAGGTGGTCAAGGTCACCGACTACAAGAAGCCCGAAGAGACCGGCCTGCCCGCCGCAAACGTCCTCATCTACACTCTGGACAACGGCGCTACCGTGGTCGTCCGTCCCTCCGGCACTGAGCCGAAGATCAAGACCTACTTCACCACTCTGGGCAAGGACTTGGCCGATGCTCAGGCTCAGAAGGATGCTCTGGCAGCTGCCATCGAGCCCATCCTCGCATAACGCAGAAATTTCATAGAAAATTTATGCCCCCGTACAGCGCCAAAAGTGCTGCACGGGGGCATTTTTGATGGGCGGGGGCAGTTGCAGTTTGTGGGTGGATACGCTATAATATTCAATGAATAATAATACGCTCTGTGCAGTGCGGCGCAGGGCAGGAATAAAATGGGGCAGGTGTAAGAAATTGGAATATCGTGTGACGGCAGTCCTGGTGGCGGCTGGTTCTTCCACCCGGATGGGATTTGATAAACTGAGCTTCGATCTGGGCGGTGAGACCGTCCTGGAGCGGAGCGTCCGGGCCTTTGACGAGTGTCCGGAGGTGGACGAGCTGGTGATCGTGACCGGCGCGTCCAGTGAGAATGCCCAGCGGGCCGCTGCCCGCTGCAAAAAGCCGGTGCGGCTGGTGAAGGGCGGCTCGACCCGCGCCGAGAGCGCCCGCAGCGGCGTGGTTGCTGCCCACGGCAGACTGGTGGCCGTCCACGACGCGGCCCGGCCCTTCGTGAGCCAGAGCGTTATCGCCGATACGATAGCGGCCGCTGCCCGCTGCGGTGCCGCCGCCCCGGCAGTGCCGGTGAAGGACACCATCAAACAGGCAAAGGGCGGAAACGGCAAGACTGTGCCGGAAGGCTGCATGGTGGAGAACACCCCCGACCGCAGCACCCTTTATGCGGTGCAGACGCCCCAGTGCTTCGACCGGGCCGCCTATCTGGCGGCGCTGGATGAACTGGACGAGGCCAGCGCCCGCCTCGTCACCGACGACTGCAGCCTGTTTGAGCTGACGGGCCGTCCGGTGGAGCTGGTACAGGGCGACTATGCAAACATCAAGATAACCACCCGGGAGGACCTGCCCCGGGCTGAGAACGGAGGAAAGAAAATGCGCATTGGTCATGGTTACGACGTCCACCGTCTGGTGGAGGGCCGCAAGCTCATCCTGGGCGGCGTGGAAGTGCCGTATGAGAAGGGCCTGCTGGGCCACTCGGACGCCGACGTGTTGGCCCACGCGGTCATGGACGCCGTGCTGGGCGCAGCGGCGCTGGGCGACATCGGCCAGCACTTCCCCGATACGGCGGAAGAGTACGCCGGGGCTGACAGCCTCATGCTGGCCCGCCGTGTGGCAGAGATCATGACCGAGCACGGCTGGCGCATCGAGAACATCGACGCCACCATCCTCTGCCAGCGCCCGAAGCTGGCCCCCCACATCCCGGCCATGCGGGCAAAGCTGGCCGAGGCTTTCGGAATGCCGGTGGACGCCGTGAGCGTCAAAGCCACCACCGAGGAGCATCTGGGCTTTACCGGCGAGGGGCTGGGCATCGCGGCCCATGCCGTCGCCCTCATCGAAGCAGTGTGAACGGGAGAATGTGACCCATGACTCTGAACTCTATCGTAGCAAACTTCCAGACCTTCAAGCTGGTAGACCTGCTGGACATCCTCATCATCGCGTTCCTCATCTACCAGCTGCTGGGATTCGTCAACCGCACCCGCGCCGGCCAGCTGGCCAAGGGCGCGCTCATCGTCATGGCGGTCTATCTGGTGGCGAACATCCTGAATATGCGCACCGTCACCTGGCTGCTCAACTCGCTGCTGCAAGTCGGTCTGCTGACGCTGGTGGTGCTGTTCCAGCCCGAGATACGGCGTGCGCTGGAGCGGATGGGCCAGACCGACCAGTGGGCCTATCGCTTCTTTAATAAAAACCGCTACAACGACACCAGCCTCAAGGGCGCGTGGCGCAGCGCCATCATCGCCATCTGCGACGCGGCAGAGCGCTTTTCGGAGACCAAGACCGGCGCGCTCATCGTGCTGGAACGGAACACCAACCTTTCTGAGATCGTCCGCACCGGCACGCCCGTGAACAGTGCAGTCAACCTCGAGGTGCTGGGCACCATCTTCTACGAGGGTACCCCCCTCCACGACGGCGCAGCCATCATCGAGGATGGCCGCATCAAGGCGGCAGGCTGTGTGCTGCCCCTTTCCAACAATCTGGACCTGGGCAAAGACATGGGTACCCGCCACCGCGCCTGCCTCGGCATCGCCGAGAACTCCGACGCCATCGCCATCGTGGTCAGCGAGGAGACGGGCATCATCTCGATGGCGAAAAACGGTGTGCTCATGCGCCACTTTGACCGTCAGACCCTTTACACCCGGCTGGTGGATGAGATGATACCCAAGGAGACCGCCAGCGAGAAGAGCGCTGCCGAGGGCTGGAAGGCCCGGGGCAAGCGCCTGCTGAACTGGGTGAACAACAAGGAGGAGGATGAGCAGCAATGAGCACTGAGCAGAACAACGGCAAGCCTGCCGTACCCCCCAAGCGCAATCTGCTGAACGACCGCCGCATCCGGCTCCTGCTTTCTTTGCTGGGTGCAGTCATCGCGTGGATGGCTGTCACCATCGTCGTGCAGCCCGGCACCACCACCACCATCTATAATGTTCCGGTGGACTTTACCTATGATTCGGCTGCCTACACTTCCCGGGGCCTGAGCATCGTCAATGCAGAGGAAAAAACGGTCAACCTGAAACTTTCCGGCGACGGCTACACCATCGGCAGCCTGTCGGCCAACGACTTTGTCGTCTACCCCGACTGGTCCAGCGTCCGCGACAGCGGCGAAAAGAGCCTGCGCCTTCAGGTGCGGAGCCAGAGCACCCTGCTCACCGGTGTGTCCGTCTCCATCGACGGCGACAACACCGTGGACGTGGTGTTCGATGTGGTGGAAGAAAAGACCCTGCCCATCCAGGTGACGACGAATTACCTGAAGATAGCAGACGGCTATATCCTCTACGGCACCGACATCTCGAAGGAGACGGTGACTCTCTCCGGCCCCAGCACCGAGCTGAGCAAGGTGGAGACCTGCACCGCCGAGGTGACCTACAACGGCGAGCTGACCAGCCCCGTCACTCTGGACACCGGCCTGCGTTTTTACACCCGCAGCGGCGGAGAGGTGAAATTTGAGTATACTACTCTGGAAACGGACAGCGTCGAGGTCACGCTGCAGGTGTATAAGCTGGCCACTCTGCCGGTGGAAGTCAGCTTTATCAACGCGCCCCGCGACTTTGACCCCTCGGTGCTGGTCTACTCCCTGAGCAAAAAGACCCTCAATGTGGCCGGCCCGGAGTCCCAGATCGACCGTCTGTCCACCCTGTCGGTGGGTACCATCGACCTTTCCACCTTTGCACTGGATAAGGTGTACGAAATGCCCATCGAGCTGCCCAGCGGCATCCGTCTGCTGGACAACATCTCCAGCATCACGGTCAGCTTCGACAGCTCCCGTCTGGAAACCAAGACCATGAACCTGCCCGCCAGCTGTGTGCAGGTCATCAACCTGCCCTCCACCTACACCCTGACCGTGGAGACGGAGCGGCTGATGAACGTCACCCTCTGCGGCCCGGCCGGTTCGCTGGAAGCATTGAATCCGGAACAGGTGGTCATTGAGATCGACGCCGACGACTTCTATGTCGCCATCGGCCAGCAGAACATCGCCTGCCGCCTCTATGTGCCGGCCAACGACAAAATTTTTGCGCTGGGCAGCTATGTGGTGCAGTGCAAGATAGAAAGTAACTGAGTATATGATCCTGATCCATGATATTCGCCTGCCCCTCTCTGCCGGGGAGCCGCAGGCCTACGAAAAAGCCCTCCGCCTCGCCCGCATCCCCCGGGGAAAGGTGAGCCATCTGGGCATCGCCCGGCTCTCGGTGGACGCCCGCCACGGCCAGCCCAAGCTGGTGTACACCGTGGCCGTGACCCTGAAAGAGGAGGGGGAAGAGGCCGCCTGTGCGGGTGCTTCCCGCAGCGTCACCGTCCGGGGCAAGACCGATCTCTCGGTGCAGAACGGCACTCTGCCGCTGACGCACCGGCCTGTGGTCTGCGGCCTCGGCCCGGCGGGCCTCTTTGCGGCGCTGCTGCTGGCCCGTCAGGGCTACCGGCCCATCGTGCTGGAACGCGGCCCGGCGCTGGACGAGCGCGTCAAGGCCGTGGAGCATTTCTCCGCCACCGGTGAGCTGGACGAGAACGCCAACATCCAGTTCGGCGAGGGCGGCGCCGGAACCTTCTCGGACGGCAAGCTCACCACCCGCATCGGCGACGAGCTCTGCGGCTTCGTGACCGAAGTGTTCCTCGAGCACGGCGCGCCGAAGGAGATCGCCTGGCAGCAGAAGCCCCATGTCGGCACCGACCTGCTGCGGGGCGTCATCACTTCGATCCGAAAAGAGATCGAGTCGCTGGGCGGCGAAGTCCACTTCAACACAGCCCTCACCGGCTTCGAGCGGCGGGACGGCCAGCTCGTCGGCATCCAGACCACGGACGGTGCGTTCCCCTGTGAGGCGCTGGTGTTCGCGGTGGGCCACTCGGCCCGCGACACCTTCGGGATGCTGATGGACAGCGGCCTCGTGCTGGAGTGCAAGCCCTTCAGCGTCGGCTTCCGGGCAGAGCATCTCCAATCGGAGATCGAAAAGAGCCTCTACCACGAGGCGGCGGGCCATCCGGCCCTGCCGCGCGGCGAATATCAGCTTTCGCAGCACGTTGAAAAACGGTGCGTTTATACGTTCTGTATGTGCCCAGGCGGCCAGGTGGTGGCTTCGGCCAGCGAAAAGGGCCGCGTCGTGACCAACGGCATGAGCTATCACGCCCGCAGCGGCAGGAATGCCAACGCGGCCGTGGTGGTCAGCGTGGGCGGTGAAGACTTCGGCAATGACCCCCGGAAGGCCATCGCCTTCCAGCGGGAGCTGGAAGCCCGGGCCTATGCGGCAGGCCGTCCCGGCGGAGAGTATGCCGCCCCGGCGGAGAACATCCAGAGCTTTTTGGAGGGCAGGGGCCGACTGAACATTGGCCGCGTCCAGCCCACCTATGACCGGGGCGTCGTCGCTGCGGACCTCGGCGCACTGCTGCCGACCGAACTGGCCGACACCCTGCGGGCCGGTCTGCGGGCTTACGAGCGGAAAATTGCGGGTTACACCGCCCCCGAGGCCATTCTGACCGGCCTTGAGACCCGTACCAGCAGCCCGGTGCGGCTGAAACGGGAAGAAAATTTTGAATGCGCCCAGCTGGCAGGATTGTATCCCTGCGGCGAGGGTGCCGGATATGCGGGCGGCATCATGAGTGCCGCCGTCGATGGCCTGCGGGTGGCCCGCGCCATCATCAGCCGGTACAGCCCGGCAGAAGGGTGAGAAGTTGAATGACTGATCGTGAAGACGATTTTGACCGCACGGCGAAGGACAGCGAAGGCCGTAAGGTGCAGCAGGAGCTGGAACGCCAGCTCCGCGAGCTGGGCAACACCATGTCCGACTCCTTCCGCCACGGCTTTGAGGGCCGGGGCGAGGAGATCGGCGACCGTGTGTGGGATGTGGGCCGCGCCGCGGTGAACGCCGCCGGTTATGGCATCTCGGAGGCAGGCCGGGCCTTTCAGGCCGGAAAACAGGAGTACCAGAAGCGGGCCGAGGAGGCCAGGAGCAGCGCCGGCGCCAGCGGGATGACCGACTGGGCGCGCAATTTCTTTGCGAAGAAGCCGGAACCGACGGCCATCGAGAATATCCGCACCAGCGCGAAAAAGCGCCACAGCGCAGGCGTCGCCATGCTGGCGACCGGCATCACCTTCGCCGTCATCTTCGGCATCACGGCCATCGCCTGCTTTGGCACGGCGGGGGCGTTCACGTCCGGCGGCGTGATGGTGGGCGATGAGCTGGCGATGGGAGCAGCCGCCGCCGAAACCGCGGATACGTTCCTCAGTGCCATCGGCGATCTCGCACTGGGTGCGATCGCGGTGACGGGGTGGTGCTCTGCCGCTGTGACCGCTGTGTTCGGCTGGCTGACCGCGGCGGGCGCATCCCGTATGAAGGCCGCCAAGACCCTGGAGCTCTACGCCGATACCGCCGAGGGCTTCGACTGGCACAAGGGCCTGTCCCTCTCCATGCTGGCCGACCTGACGCATAAAAAGAAGAGCAAAGCTCTCAAGATGCTGCGGAAATTCATCCACAGGGGCTGGCTCAGTGCCTGGCTGGACGAGAAAAACGACAAGCTCTACCTGACGGCAGAGGACTACCGCGCTGCACAGGAAAATCAGCCCCAGCCCGAACCGGAAAAAGCGCCGGAACAGGCCGGAGAAGTCCCCCTGAACCTCGAGACGACCCGCCGCTTTGCGCAGGTGCTCGAGAAGGAGCAGGAGCTCATGGAGGACGAGCGGGCTGTGGAGGAGCTGCAGCATATGCAGAAGACCACCGAGTCCATCTGTGCCTGGCTGGAAGCCCACCCCGAGAGCCTGCCCAAGGCCCGCCGCTTTGCGGAATACTATATCCCCACCACCCTCAAGCTCCTGCACACCTACAACGACGTGCAGAGCCAGCAGGGCGAGAACGCGGAGGCCATCCGCCGGGATATTGCGGGCATCCTGCACACCCTGAATCAGGCTTATGATAACCTCTACGATAAGCTTTTGTCGGACGTGGCGCTGGACGTTTCCAGCGAGATCGCTGCTCTGCAGGGGATGCTGGCGAACGATGGTCTGGCCGGGGAGGGATTGCGATGACCTACCGGGCCTGGAACACCAAGACCGTTGACCGCGCCGCCCTGAAAGAGCTGACAGCGGCCATCGCCCAGCAGAACACCGAAGAGCTGGAATACCAGAACATGGACGAAGAGTGGAGCGAGGAAAAGTACCGCTCTGTCCTCGCGGCCCAGCAGAAAGAAGTCGGCCTGCTGGCCGGCATCCTCGCTGCCCGGGGCATCACCGACCCCGCCGAGGCGCTGACCCTTCTGGCGGGCGAAGAAGAGCTGAGCGACCCCATGCTCCTGACCGACATGGACAAAGCCTGTGAGCGCATCCTGCGGGCCATCGACGAGGGGGAGATGATCGTCGTCTTCGGCGACTACGACGTGGACGGTGTGACCGCCACGGCCCTGCTCTATCAGCACCTGAAAGGGATGGGCGCCGCCGTCAAGTGTATGCTGCCCAGCCGGGAGGGCGACGGCTACGGCCTCTCAAAGAATGCCATCCAGTCGATTTACGATAAGGGCTGCCGCCTCATCGTCACGGTGGACAACGGCATCTCTGCCGTAGAGGAAGCCGCATTCGCGGCCAGCCTCGGCATCGACCTCATCATCACAGACCACCATCTGCCCCACGACACCCTGCCCCAGGCAGCGGCCATCGTGGACCCTCGCCGTGCCGACGACCACAGCCCCTTCAAGGGCCTGTGTGGCGCGGGCGTGGCCTTCAAGCTCTGCGCCGCGCTGGATGGTTGCCCGCCGGAAGAGATGCTGGAATACTGCGGCGACCTTGCCGCTGTTGGCACCGTGGCCGACGTCATGCCCCTGACAGGGGAGAACCGCACCATCGTCAAAGCAGGTCTGCGCCAGCTGCAAAATACGGACAGACCCGGCTTCTGCGCCCTTTTGGAAGAAGTGGGCCTTGCAGGCAAGCCGGTGACGGCAGAGAACATCAGCTACGCCATCGCGCCCCGCATCAATGCGGCGGGCCGGATGGACAGCGCTGTCACCGCTTTGCAGCTGGTGCTCTGTGAGGACGAAGACCGGGCGGTCGAACTGGCCCATAAGCTGAGCGACATCAACATCCGGCGGCAGGAGACGGAGATGGAGATCGTCAAAGCCGCACAGGAACTGCTGGACGCTGAGCCGGAACGCCTCGAAGACCGGGTCATCCTGCTCTGGGGCAGAGACTGGCACCCCGGCGTCATCGGCATCGTGGCCTCCCGCCTTGTGGAAAAGACCGGACGCCCGGTCATCGTGGTGTCGGTGGATGAGCACGGCGAGGGCAAGGGCAGCGGCCGCAGCGTGCAGGGCTTCAACCTGCACGAGTGCATCGCCTCCTGCGCCGACATCCTGCTCCGCTTCGGCGGCCACGCCATGGCAGCGGGCCTCTCGGTGCGGGAAGAGGATCTGCAGACGCTCCGCCAGCGGCTCAACGACTGGGCGGCCCGGGAGTGTCCCGTGCTGCGCACCCCGCCGCTGGAGTGTGATCTGTCCGTCCACCTCGACCGCCTGACGGTGGAGAGCGTCCGCCGCCTCGACCAGCTGGCACCCTACGGTGCCGACAACCCCAGCCCGGTCTTCGTGCTGGAAAGGGCCGTCGTGGAGGGCGTCTACGCCGTCTCGGAGGGCAAGCACTGCCGCCTGCGTCTGCGGCAGGGCAGTTCCAGCATCTATGCCGTCTGGTTCGGGATGCACCCGGAACAGGTGCCTTACTCGACGGGCGACGTCGTGGACGCAGCCATCAGCCTTTCGGTCTACGATTCGCCCCGGGGCGCACAGCTGTCGGGCCGCATCATCGAGCTGCACCCGGCGGGCCTCGGCAACACAGCTGCAGAGCAGGCCGCGCTGGTGCAGGCGCTGCGCCGGGGTACGCCCCTGACGCCGGAGCAGAAGGAGAGCATCGCCCCGGAGCGCAGCCATATCATCACCGTTTATCGGGAGCTGCAGGCGCGGCGCTGGCACGCCGAAGACCTGCAGCCCCTGTTTGCAAAACTCGGCGAGGAGAACACCGGCCGGACGCTGGTGGCCATCTCCGCGCTGGAACAGGTCGGCCTCATCACAGCGGCTGACCGGGGCGGGGCAAAGTTCTGGGAACTTGTGCCTGCCACCGGCAAGAAGAACCTTGCCGATGCGCCCATCCTGAAATGTCTGGAGGAACGATAAAGATGCCTGAGGGAAAGAAACCTGTCGTCCCCGCGCCCGCAGCATCGGCTGCGGCGAAAGAGGACAGCTATTCTGCAAAGACCCATCTCCATCAGCCCGTGCCGGTGACGGAGATGTCTACCGTGGCCGCAACGGCTCTGCCGGCCAACGCCCCTGAGGGGACCCTTCCCTCGGAGGTGCGGCCCGAGATCGTGACCTGGGAGAAGCTGGTGGAGGCCATCAAAGCCAGCGGCAAAGCCTACAACATGGCCATGATCGAAAAAGCCTACAATATGGCCAACGACGCCCACAAGGGGGTCTGCCGCCGCAGCGGTGAGCCCTATATCTGCCACCCGCTGGCCGTGGCCCGCCTCGTGCTGGACCTCGGCATGGACAGCGAGAGCATCGCCGCCGCCCTGCTCCACGACGTGGTGGAGGACACCCCCACCACGCTGACCGACCTGACCGCCGCTTTCGGCGAAGAGGTGGCTGCGCTGGTGGACGGCGTCACCAAGCTGACCAAGATCCAATTTTCCAATATCGAAGAGCTGCAGGCCGAGAACCTGCGCAAGATGCTGCTGGCCATGAGCCGTGACGTCCGCGTCATGATCATCAAGCTCTGTGACCGCCTGCACAATATGCGCACCGGCGACGCATGGCCGGAGCAGAAGCGCCGCGACAAAGCCCGGGAGACCATGGAAGTCTACGCTCCCATCGCCAACCGTCTGGGCATCCTGAACGTCAAGGAGGAGCTGGAAGACCGCAGCCTCCACTACCTCGACCCCGTGGGCTACGAGGAGATCAACAAGATGCTCAGCGAGCGCGCGGGCGACGAGTTCCTGGCCAGCGTGTCGGGCGTCATCAAGAGCCGCCTCGAGGAGAGCGGCATCGAGGGCGCGACCATCAAGCGGAGAGTCAAGAGCATCTACGGCATCTACCGCAAGACCATCATGCAGAACAAGTCCTTCGATGAAATTTACGACATCTACGCGGTGCGCATCATCCTGGACACCCTGGCTGAGTGCTACAGCACCCTGGGCCTCATCCACGATATGTACCACCCGCTGCCCAACCGCTTCAAGGACTATATCTCCACCCCCAAGCCCAACGGCTACCAGAGCCTCCACACCACCGTCATCGGCCACGAGGGCATCCCCTTTGAGGTGCAGATACGCACCCGCACCATGGACGAGCAGGCCGAGTACGGCGTTGCCGCCCACTGGAAGTATAAAGAGGGCCTCGAGGGCCACGATAAGCTGGATGAGCGTCTGGCCTGGGTCAGCCAGCTGCTGGAAAACCAGCGCGTCAGCGAGGATTCCGGCAACCTGCTCCACGATTTGAAGAGCGACCTGCTGCCGGAGGAGGTCTTTGCCTTCACCCCGAAGGGCGACGTCATCAACCTGCCTGCGGGCGCCAACTGCATCGACTTTGCCTACGCCATCCACTCTGCCGTCGGCAACCGGATGGTGGGCTGTAAGGTCAACAACCGCATCGTCCCCATCGACCATGTCGTGGCGACGGGCGAGATCATCGAAGTCATCCTCGGCCCGGCGGACAAAGGCCCCAGCCGCGACTGGCTCAAGATCGTGCGCACCAGCGAGGCCAAGAGCAAGATACGCAACTGGTTCAAGAAGATGCGCCGCGAAGAGAACATCCAGCAGGGCCGCGACGCGCTGGCCAAAGAGCTGCGCCGGGAGATGATCTTCATCCCCGACGACCAGCTGGACGAGTTCGTGGGCAGCTGCAGCCGTCGTCTGCGCCAGAACAACGCGGAGGAAATTTACGCTGCCATCGGCTACGGCGGCATGACCATCGCCAACTGCCTGCCCAAGCTCAAAGAGGAGTGGCAGAAGCTCAAGGCCGCCGAGGCTGCTGAGAACAAGTCGGTGGAGGACCTGCCGAAGGTCGATTTGAGCCGCGTCCACGCCACCGACGGCGTGGTGGTGGAGGGCTTCGACAACACCCCCATCAAGTTTGCAAAGTGCTGCTCGCCCCTGCCCGGCGACCCCATCGTGGGCTTCATCACCCGGGGCTTCGGCGTCTCCATCCACAAGCAGAGCTGCGCCAACGCGATGTCCAGCATGAAAGACCCCTCCAACGCCCCCCGCTGGGTCAAGGCGTACTGGGCCGACAGCGTCAAGGACAGCTACAAGGCCGGTCTGGAGATCATTGCCCTCAACCGCAACGAGCTGCTGTCCGATGTGCTGGCTGCGCTGGCTGACATCCGCGTCCCCATCTACGCCATGAACGCCCGTCAGGTGGAGAACAACTGTGCCGTCATCAGCCTGACCATCGGCATCAACAATACAGAGCACCTCAACCGGGTCGTGGCCCGTCTGTCCAAAGTCAAGGACGTGCTCAAGGTAACAAGGAGCTAATATGCGTGCAGTCATTCAGGCCGTATCCTCGGCCAGCGTCCGGGTCAACGGCGGCGAGCCACGCCCCATCGGTCCCGGCCTCGTCATCCTGCTGGGCGTCAAGGACACCGATACTCTCGACATCGTGCCGAAGCTGGCTGAAAAATGCGCGGGTCTGCGCATTTTCAAGGACGAAAACGACAAGCTGAACCTCAGCGCAAAGGACCTCGGGTACTCTGCGCTGGTGGTGAGTCAGTTCACCCTCTACGGCGACACGAAGAAGGGCTTCCGTCCCAGCTTCATCAAGGCGGCAAAACCGCCGCTGGCTGTGGACGCCTACGAGCTGTTCCTCGCTGAGATGAACAAGCAGGGCCTCAAGGATGTCCAGCACGGCGAGTTCGGCGCAGATATGCAGGTGTCGCTGGTCAACGAAGGCCCCTGCACCATCGTCATCGACACCGACGAGTGGCATAAAGGAGAAAAATAAACCATGAAGGCATTTCATCTGGTCGGCCCTGCGCCGTTTTACACCAACAGCTTCCTGCTCATCTCGGACGCAGGCAACGCGGTGGTCATCGACCCCGCCGCCGAGGTGCAGGAGTACGATAAGATCTTAAAGGAGCACGGCGGCAGGCTGAGCCTTATCCTCTGCACCCACGGCCACTACGACCATGTGGGCAGTGCGGGGGTCCTGAGCCGCGAGTGGGGCGCAAAGCTCTACTGTGAGCCCGCCGACTGTCGGGGGACCCAGCTGCTGCCCCTCAAGGGTTCGGACAGTGGCTACGAAGAGGGCGAGGTCATCCCCCTCGATGAGCTGCGCTTCACTGTCTGGCACACCCCCGGCCACACCGAGGGCAGCGTGGTGCTGCTGTGCGAAAACTATCTCTTCGTGGGCGACACGGTCTTTCAGGGCAGCATCGGCCGCACCGACCTTGAGGGCGGCGACAGCCGGAAGATGGACGAGAGCCTGCGCAAGTTCGCGGCCCTGCCCGTCCCGGCCGAGGCGCAGGTGCTGCCAGGCCACGGCGATTTCTCCACCTTCGGGCAGGAGGCCGCCACCAACTTCTATATCAAAAATGCGCTGAGAAACGCATAAAAAGGCGGGATTTCACATGAATATCTATATCACGGGCCTCGGCTCGGGCTACGAGGTGGAGCACCTCGTCCGCCTGTTCTACCCAATGGCCCCGCTCACCCTCACCCCGCCCGAGGACGGCGCAGACTGCGTCTGGGCCGAGAAGCGGCCTGACAAGCTCTGGGCCATGGTGCGGCAGGGCGGCAAGAGCCAGACCGCCGAAGCACCTCTGCCCATTCCCGTGGAAGAGGGCGGCGAGACGCCGGAATTTGCGCTGGCCAGCCTGACCTATGACCTGCTGCGCAGCTGGACGGGTATCCGCCCGCCCTGGGGCAAGATGACCGGCGTCCGCCCGGTGCGCCTCGTCCACGATAAGCGGGCCGCAGGCTGGACGGAAGAGGAGATCGACGATTTCTTCCTCAAGCGCTTCGACTGCTCGCCCGAAAAATACGGCATGGCCAAGGCCATCGCGGACTTGCAGGAGCCTGTCCTGAAAGCAGGCAGTGCGCCCAGGACCTACAGCCTCTATATCGGCATCCCGTTCTGCCCCTCACGGTGCAGCTATTGCAGCTTCGTCAGCTGCAACCTCGACCGTGACCGCAAGCTGGTGCAGCCCTATGTGGACTGCCTGTGCAGAGAGGTCGAGGCTATCCGGGACGAGGCCGACAAGGCCGGGCTGAAGCTCTGCAGCATCTACATCGGCGGCGGCACCCCCACCAGCCTTTCGGCAGCGCAGCTGCGCCAGCTCATGGGGACGGTGCGGGACTGCTTCGACCTTTCCACCATCGTGGAATATACGGTGGAAGCCGGACGCCCCGACTGCACCGACGCCGAAAAGCTGGCCGTCATCCGAGAATACGGCGCGACCCGCATCTCCATCAATCCGCAGACCTTCTCGGATGAAGTATTGGCGAACATTGGCCGCAGGCATTCGGCCCAGGACATCCTCGACTGCTATGCCGAGGCCCGGGCCGCAGGCCACGACGACATCAACATGGACCTCATCGCTGGCCTGCCCGGCGACACGGTGGAAGGGTTCGAAAAGAGCCTGCGTCAGGCCATCGCCCTCGACCCTGAGAACATCACCGTCCACACCCTGACCCTCAAGCGGGCCTCCCGCATCGTCATCGAGGACCAGAAGGAGAACGACTACGCCGACGTGGCCGCCATGCTGGAAAAGTGCCATCTGCTGTCCGAGGCGGGCTATCGGCCCTACTACCTCTATCGTCAGAAAAATACCCTCCAAAACCTGGAAAACGTGGGCTGGTGCAAGCCGGGCCACGAGGGGTATTATAATATCTATATCATGGAAGAAGTCCAGACCATCCTCTCGGCCGGCGCAGGCGGCAGCACCAAGCTGGTGGCCGACGGCGGCAAGCGGATGCAGCGCATCTTTAATTTCAAGTATCCGACAGAATACATCCAGCGTTTCGACGAAGTGCTGGAACGGAAAAAAGGAGTGGCTGTTTTTTATGATCACGATTTGGGTACCGAAACGTCTGGTTGAGATAGACCTGTACAACGTCGCCGCCCAGAGCCCGGCGGCGCTGGCGGAGATGAGCGAGAAGAGCTACCGCCAGCGGGTGGCCTATGCTGCCCAGAAGATCAGGGACTCCCGCGCCAAGATCGTCATGCTCACCGGCCCGTCGGCCAGCGGCAAGACGACTTCGGCTCATAAGGTGGCCGAGGCTCTGGAAGCCTCCGGCACCCCGGCCCATGTCATCAGTCTGGATAACTTCTTCAAGGGCGCTCAGTATTACCCCCGCCTGCCCGACGGTACGCTGGACTACGAGAACCCCGACACGCTGGATATGCCCCTCATCCGTCAGTGCCTCAGCGATCTGAGCACCACCGGCAAGACTGTGCTGCCCATCTACGACTTCACCACCGAGTCCCGCTCCTCCGAGACGGAGACGCTGGACCTCAAGGGCGGCGTCTGCATCGTGGAGGGCATCCACGCCCTCAACCCCGAGCTGACCGGCCTTGTGAAGGGCGACGACGTCTACCGCATTTATGCCGGCCTGCGGGAGGAATACTGCATTGATGGCCGCCGTGTCATCAACACCCAGGACATCCGCCTCTGCCGCCGCACCCTGCGGGATGCCGCCGCCCGGGGCCGCAGCCCCGCCAAGACCCTCGCCATGTGGGACAGAGTCCTCGACGGCGAGACCCGGTATATCAAGGGCTTCAAGACTACGGCAGACTTTTTGCTGGACACTTCCTTCACCTACGAGCTGGGCCTCATCGCAAAGCTCCTGCGCCCGGTGAGCCAGCGCTTCACGCTGGAAGGCCACAACGCGGAGCTCTGGGACGAGACGGCCCGCCGCTTCGAGCATGTGGCCCCGGTGGAGCTGGAGCTTCTGCC
>OJPG01001160.1_pt1 | contig 15176 bp, 15 predicted proteins | sample 1598431 | NCBI WGS metagenome assembly OJPG01 (sample SAMN03922473, study PRJEB24848) | human gut metagenome | isolation source: stool sample | host: Homo sapiens | place: Germany | collected 2010-11 | reverse complement strand
CGAGATGTAGAGAGGTCTCGTGGGCTCGGAGATGTGTATAAGAGACAGCGGTAAACGTCACCTTGTCCACACCATCCGCAACAAGGTCGCTGCAATCTACGGTCAGGCGAAGTTCCTTGTTCCCGCCATCTTCCCCAGCTTTCTCACATGCGACAAACGCAAAAGCTGTCATACAAAACAGACCAACAAAATATCCGACACGCATAACAGTGTTTTTATGTATTAGCTTTCAAATTTAGCAAAACAACAACAAATAACCAATATCATTATTCTTTTCCACAAAACAGTTCGGGGAATCGCTGATAGGCGATTCCCCGAACTGTTTATCATCGCGGCAGAAGAGCCGCATACCACTCGGCCGCCTACTCGGCCGCCGTTTCAAAACGGTAATCCGTCCGGCCGTTCACGGGACAGGAGGCCGCATTGGTAGTCGCATATACGTCGCCATCGGCCGTATTCACATACGCCACGACACGGCAGTTGTCCGTATATCCCTCGAGACTGAAGGTGTACTCTTTCACGACCTCGGTATTTTCCGCAACATCCCCGAGGCTGTCGCCGCCGAGCGAAGTCGCCAACGCACGCATCGTATTGTCATGGATGTAACCGCTCGTACCGTTCTGAGGTCCTTCGATTCCATCCTCCAGCAATGCTACGCCGAGGAGGTAGGAACCCGCCTCGCTGGGGGTTACCCTCACCGTAACCTTGACATTGCGGGCTGCATCGACCGTAGAACTCATCGCGATGCCCACCTTGGCCCCGGTCGCCTGATACTCCTTGATGGTATTGACGACATCGGCAGCACTCATCGATACGGCCGACGGACCCTCCTTGTCGAAATCGAAGAAGATGGCCGGAATACCGGAGAACTTGAAGTACGAAGCGAAGTCGTAATAGTTATTGGAGGTGTACTCGTCGTTCTGATGAATCGCAACCTGTACCAAACGGTCGGGATACTGCTCCAGTGCCGCACTCAGGACCGACGAGAAAGAGGTACAGGGGCCACACCACGTAGCAGTGAAACGGCAGAACAGAACATTTTTGTAGAAATCCCCGAAACCTACGTTGATGGGTTCCGAAGTAGCTCCCTCGTATTCCGCCTCGAACTCCACGACCTTCAGGTCGCCGCTGTAGGAGAAACTGTTCGATTCGAGATACTCGCCGGTCGCGAGATTCTTTATCTTCGCCGCATCGGTAACGTCTTCGCCTTCATACATCACCTTGAAAGAGGTCGCATCAGAACCGTCCGCTGCAATACGCGGCCTGGTCGCCGTCAGCACGAGCGGGTTCACAGCCTCCATGGTTACCGTAACCTTCACCGTATTCGACCTCATGTCATTGTAGGAAGCTTTGAATTCATACTCGCCCGAGGCAGAGGAGACAAACGTATGGACACCCTCCGCCCATGCCTGGCCGCTCGTCTGATTGACGATGGTGGCCTGAGCAGTCACGTCGTTCCCGTCGAAAGTCACCGTGAAAGTGGCCGTATCCTCACCGTCGTTGACAATGGATTCCTTATCCACGGAGAGGACGAGACCCGAAACGGTAGTCGCATCGACCTTCACCTTATTGGACTCCTTGCCGTCGTAAGAGGCGACGAACTCGTAGCTGCCGGCGGTCTCCGTCGCAAACTCGCTTCCGGAGAGCGCCTCTCCGGTCGCCACATCGGCAATCGAAGCTTTCGCCGTCACATCCTCTTCGCCGTATTTCACAGTAAACGTCACCTTGTCCGTGCCGTCCGCGGTAATCTCGCTCTTCGAAGCGGAAAGGACAAGGTCCTTATCACCTCCCCCGTTCCCGTTGGTGGGCTGCGTACAGGAAGCGAACGCCAGGGCTGCCGCACAAAGCGCATAACTGAAATATTTCATACTCTTCATATAAATAAGGTTTATTTGATATGGTTAAAGATTTACGGAAAAAATATTTAACATTTAACGAAAATACATTGATAAAAACAATCTTTCGCCCCTATATGGAAACTGCACCACGATACGTGGTGCAGTTTTCCGTTTCAGGGTTCAAAGCGAACTACTCGAACGTTACGTCTGCCCAACTGCCGACCGGGAACGATACGACGTTGGAAACGCTCCAAACATCCCCCGATTTGGTGCATACATAACATACGATGGAGCAGTTGTCGATTTCGTATTCGGCATTGGCGGTAATCGAGTACTCCTTGGAAACGGTCTGTCCCACGGTCATGGCACCGAGCGAATCACCGAAAATACTCTCGCTGAGCGTTTCGCGCAACGTATGATTATGTACATAATTGGCACCGCCACCTGTCTGAGAATGTACGATACCATTCTCGAGGAGCATGACTGCAAGATAATATTCGTTAGCCACGGAGGCGGTCACATTCACGTTGACCTTGAGGTTGGAACCGTCGGCCTCCGCATCGGCTGCGATACCCACGCCAGCAACCGTCCGAGCCAAAGGTTTCACCTTGCCGAGAATGGCCGAAGTCGATTCGGCTCCATACGAATAGACGGACAAATCCATATCATAATAGGTCATGGGCAGTCCGGGTACACTAAAATAGGCATTGAAGTCGTCGATGTTTGCGGGAATCATCGGGTCGCTGCCCCTATTGGGGTGATGAACGGAAACTTCAACCATTCGGGTCCCGTTATCATAAGACTCATTGGCCTTTTCAAGGGCGGTAGCCATCTGCGGACAATAGGAGCATCCTACGCTCGTAAATTTCAGTACCATTACACTCTTGTGGAAGTTACCGGAACCGACGCTGAGCGTCTGCGAGGTCTTGTCGTTATATTCTGCAACGAACTGCACGGTCTTGTCCGACCCCATGGTAAAGGTTGCGCCGTCGAGGTAGTCACCCGAAGTCACGTTCTTAATCTTGGCGGAAGCGGTCACATCGGTGCCCTTGTCCAATACGGTAAAGGTAGCGGACTCGCCCGACTGCAGGCGCGGCTTATCTACCACCAGGCGCAACTCTGCGGCAGGCGCGGCCTCCACCGTCACCTTGACCGTATTGGAGGTCAAGTTCCTGTACTTGGCGGTAAACTCGAACTCGCCCACATAGCTCGGCGATACGAACTCATTGGCACCCTGTGCATACTCCTCACCAAGGGTTACGTTCGTGATAGTCGAAGTGGCCGTCACGTCCTCCCCCTCATAGGTCACCGTAAAGGTCGCCTTACCGAGGCCGTTGCTGACAATCGTCTCCGCATCCACCGAGAGCGTCAGCGACGATGCTGTCACGGTTACTTCGTTGGATGTTACCGTCTCACCGCTCTCCGGGTCTTCGTAGGTAGCGGTGAAAGTGTACGTCTCGGGAGTCGTGCTCGTGAACGTGAAGCCTTCGATAGCAACGGTACCGTTCATGATAACGGCATCGGAAGTAACGTCAACACTCTTCTCCTCCGTTCCGTATTTCACGGTAAAAGTAGCCTTGTCGCGTCCGTCGGACATGATGGATGTCTTGTCCACGGACAGCATCAGTTTCTTTTCACCCGACGACGGATTCTCGTTCCCTCCGTTCGGGTTGTTACAAGCCGTCAGCGACAACGCTGCAGCCATCAGTACGAAACTCAGACTTTTGAATGTTCTCATAATTTTAAAAAGAATTTATTGTTCTACATAGTTTGGTCAATACATCAGAACGAAGTCGTCAGTGAGAGGTTGAAACCGGTATAGGCAGGCATCTGGCGGCATACGCCTCCGGAGCATACGTAACCGGCGCGGTTGCGTCCGTAGGAGAGCGCTATTCTCGTCCGCGACTTGGTATAGCTCACTCCCACATTATAATAATGTACCCTTTCCAACTGGAAATTGTACATGTCGCTTACGAAAACACTGAAGACCGGCGCGAAACTGTATTCGAGCTGCGCAGCCCACCAGTCGCCGTTGTTCCTCTTGTCGTTCAGTCTCTCCTGAACGGGTCCCTCGGCCCCGGTAGTTTCCATCGTCACGAACGGAGAATAGAGATACTGCAGTTCGAGACGCAGCGAATGTTTCGTATTGAACTTATAAAGCCCGTCGAGGGCGAACACGTACCGGTTGATGGGCACCATCGTCCACTCCTCGCCCATCATCCGCTGGAAAGCGAAAAGGAACGTAGTCTTGAACTGCTTGTTCCACTGCTTCTCGAAATCGAAGCTCGCATCGAGGTAGACGAAATTCATCTCTTTCGCATCCTCGGGCACCTTGCCTACATAATACACATCCTTCGGCTGATAAATCAACGAAGCGTTCACATGGAGTTTGGTGCCGTACCTGCCGCCGAGCTGCGAACCGCGGCGGATGTTATAGAAGATATCCATCTGCGCGGCACGTTCCCCCTTGGTCTTGACCTGGAACGGGTCGAGGTTGGCCAGCGAATAGGTGTACTGCCGCGTGAGGGCCGGTATATAGTTGAGTACATTTCCCAGACCGCTGTACTGTAAATCCTTGGAATCCGTAAGTTTCATATCCATATGCGACACATTGCGGCCCGTGAGCGAAATGCCCCAGCCGTATCCGCTGTAACCGAGCTCTATCAACTGGGCACGCCCGAAGTAAGCCATATCGATTCCATCGACCAGATAGGCCCCCGGCGTTTTGCCTACGAGCTCTACGCGTCCGGAGAAACCGGCCGCCTCGTACACCATCCGGGCCGACCATGCGCTCATGTCCGAGCTGAGGAGACGCTGCCCTTCGGGGTTCGTTATATTAAGCCGCGCGGCATCATACTGCGACAGGAAACTTCCCTCGAGGGCGAGGTACTGCGACTTGAAGCCGAAGAGCGACGAGAGCGCCAGCGTAGCGTCGGCACCCCGGAGCCACGACGGCGCATAGTCCATATAGAGCCTCGGCCGGCCGAGCATCGCCCGAATGGCGAACGCATCCCCGATGTTCATTCCCGCACGGACACCCTCGACAGCGGAGTTCATACCGAGCGCCCTGTCCTCGTAGGCACGGAAGATAAGGCCACTGCCGTACTGGTCGTAAAAGTCGCCGACCGTCACGAAGAAGTTGTCATCCGTCCAGCTCGCATACTTATTGGTTATCTTGCCGCCCTTGTACTGCTCCTGATAACCACTCAGTACCGGCGCATACAGCTCGCCCTGCACACCCGCGCTGAATTTGCCAAGCGTATAGTCCAGTTTCAGGTAGTTGTTCGACCCTATTCTGTCCGCCGGCATCGGGTTGCCGTTATTATATACCAAACTGTCCGGCATATACCATATCGTATTGGTTTCAAAACTACCCGAAAGCCGTCCGTAATTGGCGGGCTCCTGAGCGTTTACGATACCGGTCGCCATAAAGGCCGCCGCACATAAAAAGCCTGTAAGCTTCACATTAGTAGATTTTTTCATATGTTTAAGCATTCTTTATCCCAACAAATTAAGAAAAAAATAATCTGATAAGCAAAAGAATCGGCGAAAAAACCGGTACCCTGATTTTTCAGTTCTCTTTATAAGACGCCCCGACGGACCGAAATGTTGCATCGTCTTTTCCGATTCTTCGAAAAAAAGCGGGGATATTTTGTGAAAATATCCCCGCAATACGCATACAGGCGCCTCCATCCGCCGATTACGGGATGTAGAAGGCAAGCACTCCGAGCGCATGAGCCTGGCACCACAGCCAGCAGTTCTGCCCCTCCTTCTTCATGATTTCAAACTCGATGGAGTCAAAATTCTCCACATCTTCGAAACCCTCGCTTTTAACGGAGGCCTGCACCTTTGCCCCTACGCTGCCTATCGGGGCGGCAAATGCCACCTCGATATATTTTGTACCGTCATTGGAGACTATACGGAACGTATTCGTCGCCTTGTTGAAGTAGAGCTGGTCGGTCGTCTTGTTGAAAGCATACTGGGCCTTGGCCACTTTATAGACACCCTCCGTCACCTTTCTCTCGAACTCCTTCGAAGTGACGTTAATTCCCTTTGGGCGTTCGCATCCGACCAATGCGACTGTCGCGGCCGCCACAGCCAATACCATTAATATCTGTTTCAGTTTCATGGCTATCCTCAGTTAATTCTATCGTACATTGACATACTTGACCAGATACTCCACACCGGCATCGGTGGTGATTTCGGCCATAATTCTGTAATTGTTCCCCGACGAGAGCTTCACGACGGTTCCATCGACCTCCTCGCCATTCACCGTCCACTTCTCAGCAGTGACTTCGGAAGCGATATTCCGGTAATTCAGCACAATGGCCTCGCCCTCCTGATAGGTATTCTCCATGCCGAGCGTAGGCATCTTCGACAAATCGAGCGCCTCGGTCGTCACCTCCTGCACCTCCATGGGTTCCGTCGCATCCTCGTAATAAATGGATATGGTGTAATTCGTGGAGGGTTTGAGTCCGGTGAAATGGATGGTACGTTCCACCGTGGTCACCGACTGGGATTCGCCCCCCTTCTCCTGACAAACGACCCTGTAGTTGTCGTTGAAAGGCGATACGAACGAAACGGCTATATCGAACTGGCCGGGCGTGACGGTCAGGTCCCTGATGGTACCGCTGCTCACCTTCTTCACCTCGAAAGTAACGCCCGTCCCGACATTCTCCTTGATATTATACAGTTCAAACCCGGTCGTAAATCCGTCCCACCCCACAAAATAGGGAGAGTAGCCGGAGGTGAATTCCGTGACATTCTCGGTCCCCGGGAAGAACATCTTGCCGAAACCGCTGAGCACGTAATTCTCCCTTTCGACCTTGGAAGCCATTACGAAACGCATACACTCATGGTCGCCGTAGGCATTCACACGGTTGGCATTGAGGCTCCAAAGGTCGCTGGCACGGTATCCGCCCACCCTGTTCTGGGACTTGTCGATATGATAGACCAACATACCGGAACCGCTGCCCACGATGGCATATGAGGAGTCGGGGTCGCCCGTCTGCAGGTACCTGTCCCACGTACTCAAGGTACCGTTACGGTATTCGAACACGAATATCTCTCCCTCGTTCATCGACTTTATCATGTAGCATTTGTCGTTATAGACCGGTTCGAGGGTATATTCTCCCTCTTCGGTTATCTCGGTCAGGTCGGCCCAGCCGACCATATAACGCTCATAGGCCGACGTGGCCGGCGGAACCCGGCCGTCCTTCACATAGGAACCGGACGCCATCAGCGAGAAGACATCGAGGTTGAATCCCGTGCCGTTCTGCGCATAGTCCGTATCGTAGAAATCGGGCCATCCGAGGATGTGACCGAACTCGTGGCAGAAAGTACCGATACCGGCCATCACGGTGCCCGTATTGCCCTTCAGCTCGGAAGTGTACGCGGCCGCCTTCAACGCACCGCCGCCCCACCGGCCGAAACTCTGGTTGGGGTCCGAGAAGAACATTCTGGCAGGGTGCAGATAACCGCCCGTCGCCTCGGCATTGTTGTAGCCGGCATAAAAGATGAAAACATCGCGCAAATCGCCGTCCTCTTCCACATACGGGGAAAAATCCACTCCGTTGGCCTGCGCCAGGTTGCAGGCGTCGATGATGAACTGCCCTTCGTTGCCCGGATAGTAAAACACGGACTGGCTGAGCTGGAACGGCCCCACCACATCGAAATGGGGGTTGAACTTTCCGTTGGAGTTGTCCACATAGTAATCGCGGGCACTGCCCATGGCATTGTTCTCGGAGTATCCCTCTTCATTGAGCATCCGGTCGAACGCATCCCGCGGATTGCTTATGCTGAAATCCCTGTCGCTGAACGAAACGAGTATCACGAGCGACCTGAACTCCTCCCCCGTATTCGTACCGGCCGCCGTCGTCCGGAGATGCAAATCGTCCTCCAGCACGGGAGAAGCTCCGAAAGCCACGCCGCTGCCCGCATCGGCCACCATCGCGGCAGCCGCGACACCGTGAGGATAGCCGAAGCTCACGGAACTGAGAATACGGCGCTCCTCGTTCGTCCGGTTCATCGGGTCATGGGCCTGTACCCCCGTAGATACGAGTTTCGTCCCCTGTACCTGCGCATAATAGAGCACACCGTTTTCGGCCACGAGGTTGTAGCCGTCCACCGTCGTAACATAGTTGAACCTTTCGTCACCGTACAGACGCACGGTCATGGTCGTCCCGTCGGGCTGCTCGACCCTGATGGGCCGCGGATACGACGGTACGGCACTCAGCTCCCACCCCCAAAACAGCACGAAGAGGAAGGCTGCCAAAGATTTAAAAGTATACGATAAACTCATTTTGTAATTTTGTTTATAGAATTAGCAGATATTGTTTCATATAATTAACTTTGAATCCGATTACATGCGTAAAGAGTTTCAAAAAATGATACATATTTCACCACATGCAATATTCATATCGAAATATTTGTCATATGTCAAACAAAATCCTCTGTGTTAATCTTTATAAAAAACGTTTTGGCGTCCCAATATAGTACATTTTTCACGAAATTGCATCCCCGTTATCGGCGATAAACATTTATGTACTTGATTCTGTGCTTGGAATAGATTGCAATATGGAGAAAAAAATTTGCCAGAGCTGCGGAATGGCACTCGGAGACCCCGGATTCTACGGTACGAACAGCGACGACAGCAGGAATGAAGACTACTGTATCTACTGTTTCGCCGGAGGCGAATTCAACGAAGAACTCACCATGGAAGAGATGATTGAACAGTGTGCGGAAATGTATGCGATGAACAGCGGCGGCGATGCGGCTGCCGTAGAAGCGGCCCGTACACACATGACCGAACTGTTTCCCACCCTGAAACGCTGGAAAAAGTAGCCCTTTCTCCGACACGGATACGGACTACCGCAGGGAAAGGCGACGACCGTACCGGACCCGCCGTCAGCGGGAGAGGCTGCACGCCCACCGCAGCGCTGCGGCGGGAAGAAGGAGGAGATACGATATGCTGCCCGGCGGCAAGACATCCAACAACATACCGGTACATCCGCATGGAACAGACAGGCAAGAGGGCCGCACACGGCCCGGAGGAGTTTTATGAGGAGGTTTACTCCATCGTACGGCAGATACCTCCCGGCAGGGTACTCACTTACGGGGCGATAGCCCGCATGATGGGGCGTCCCCGTCATGCGCGGCTCGTCGGGCGAGCCTTGTGGGGCACTCCGTCCGGACGCGGTATCCCCTGCCACCGCGTGGTGAACAGTCGGGGCGGTACCGCTCCCGGATGGGACGGACAGCGGAATTTGCTCGAAAACGAAGGGGTACCTTTCCATCGGAACGGCCGCGTCGTGCTGGAACGCTGCCTGTGGCAGCCGGACGGAGAACCGCCCGACGAATGATGCAACCTAAGAAAACAGAGGAATGGAAAAGATATGGTTCGACGAGAGCATCTGCCTCCGCGCAGCGAAACTCTCCGATGCCCCGGCAATGTTCCGGATGATAGATACGCAGCGGCAATATCTCGGTCGCTGGCTGCCTTTCGTGGCGGCAACCCGCACTGAAAACGATTCGTATGCCTACCTGCAGTCGGTCCTCTCCGCCCCGTCCGAACGGAGGGAACTGCTGTGCACGATAACCGCCGACGGGCGTTTCGCAGGGCTGGTCGGATTCAAAGATACCGACCGGGCGAACCGGAAAACCGAAATCGGCTATTGGCTCGGCGAAGAGTACCAAGGACGCGGCATCATGACACGGTGCGTGGAGGCGCTTTGCGGCCTGGCCTTCAGCGAACTGGACATGAACCGGATACAGATACAATGCGCCGTAGGCAACACCAAAAGCAGCAACATTCCCCGGCGCCTGGGTTTCACACTGGAGGGAATAGCACGGGCCGGAGAGCTTCAGGCGGACGGACGGTTCTCCGATATCGAAGTGTATAGTCTGCTGCGGAAAGAGTACATACCGCGGGGAAAACGGACGCAATACGACGAACGCCGGAACGAATAGCCAACATGAATATGAAAAAAACGCTTGTCCTTCTCCTTGCCGCAACCGCGGTATTCTCGCCTCTACGGTCACAGGAAGTATCCGGCAGTCATTACGCCTCGGTGCTCCGCCGGATTATGGAGGACGACCAACGGGTACGCAGGCAACTCGACAGCCTTGCACGGGCGGGAACCGACGTGACGGAACTGCTCCCTCTTTATGAAGAGATGGCCCGCACGGATGCCGCCAACCAACGGAAAGCCCTCCCGATACTCGAAGAGTATCTGGCCGGGACCCTTCCGCTTTCGGACGAATCGCTGACTACGCTCTATTATGTCATCCAGCATGCGGACCTCCCGGTACAAGCGAAATACGCACCGTTTATCCGTTCGCTGTTCGAACGGGACATTATCACCAACGTGGAGTTCGCCTGGTTCACCGACCGGCTTCTCGTCAGGCAGCGGAAAGCCCAGACATACGGCCTGCAAAGTTACGTTTACGCAGGAACCGGCGACCCGTTTCTCTATCCCGTTTCCCGGAAGGTACGGAAGGCCTGGCGCAAAATCGGCCTGCCGGTCAGCGACCTGAATGAAATCCTGACCTCCTTCGGAGAGGGATATACCCCACTGCTCCTCTCCGAAGAGGAGTTCGCCCTCTTCGGTCACGCGGTACGGTTCGATGCCGACGGCATCGGACGCGGCGTGCCGGACGTTTCCGTCCGTACTGAGGACGGCCGAACATGCACCACCAACGAGAACGGCTTCTATGCCCTCATCGTAAACAAACACGACCTGCCCGGCAAACTCATCTTCCGATATGACGGCCGCGTCTACGAATACCCGTTCGGAGAATTCCCCGACACGGACTGGGAAATCATCGACGCCACGATTCCCTAATCGACCAGGCCGAAACCGCCCTCTGCAAGCACGGAGAACGCCCCTCCGTCCTCCAAAACAGTTTTTCGATTGACTGCCATCGGTACCCACAGCCCCCTCGAAAACGCCGGATACCGGTTTAAGCCCCTCTCCGACCAACGCATTGTCCAGCCGCCAAATGAACAACAGGCACACGCCGCCCTACCCACCGGACATTCCGTTCCCCTCAGCCGTAAACATTCCTTCCCGTATACTCCGCAAAAACACCGGACACCGGCTTAAGCTCCCGCCCCCACAACAACCCAATGGGCTACGAGATAAATGGCGCACCTTCGCCAACCGACAGGTCGTCTTCTCCGGTCGCCCGCCCCTTCTATCCCTCTGTCCACCCGACCGAATACGACGAAGGAACCGTCCCGATACCGGGGCGGTTCCTTCAAACAACTACGGCACAACGACCGCGTTTATCATCAATCGTTCAACGAGAAGCGCACGTAAGCCACCACTTTGGCCTCCTTGTCCACAGACTGGATGTGCTGACCCACGCTCTCCTTCGGATTCTTCACGAAATCCTGGCTCCAAAGCGTATTCTCCTTGAGGAACTTCTTGACCTTACCGTCGGCAATTTTGTCGAGCATGTTCTCGGGCTTGCCCTCCAGACGGGCCTGTTCACGGCCTATCTCGTGCTCCTTCTCAATCACCTCCTTCGGGCAGTGCGCCTCGTCAATAGCCACGGGGGCCATGGCGGTAGCCTGCATGGCGACATCGTGTGCGAGCTCGGCCGGTACCTCCTTGTTGAACCCGATGAGCGAACCTACCTTGTGGTTGATGTGCACATACTCCGCGCAGTAGGGAGCCTCGATACGGCCATAGAAAGGCAGTTCCACCTTCTCGCCCGTCTGGCCCGACTTCTCGGAAACAAGGTCGGCCACGGTACGGTCGCCCGCCTTGGTCGCCAGCAGCGATTCGAGGTCGGCCACATCGTTTTTCACAGCTATCTCCAATATCTCGTTGGCAGCCTGTACGAAACCTTCGGTCTTCGCCACGAAGTCGGTTTCGCAGGCAAGACAGAGCATGTATGCCTTGGTGCCGTTCACCACGCGCGACACTACGACACCCTCCGTTGCATTCCGGTCGGCACGTTTGCTGGCCACGAGTTTACCCTTCTCGCGGATAATCTCCACGGCACGCTCCATATCGCCGTCCGCTTCTGCAAGCGCATTCTTGCAGTCCATCATGCCGGCCATCGTCATCTTGCGCAGTTTCGCTACGTCTGCAAGCTTTATCTCAGCCATAATAATTCCTTTCTTTAATGGTTATCCTAATGTTATCCGCACAGCCCGCCGGGGCTGCGCCTTAACCGAACTACGGGAAGATGCCCCGAAGGCACTCCCCCGTAGTTTGATTATACCGGTAATCACGGCAGGAGTTACTGGGCAACCTCCTCCTTGATTTCCTCTTCTACCGCAGCTTCGGGTTTCTCCTGTACGGGTTTCTCTTCCGCTGCGAGCTGCTCGGCCTCGAACTCGTCGCTGCCGGCCACCTTCACCGACTTGCGGATACGGGGTTTCGCCTCCCTCTCCTTGCTTTCGGCGGCAGCCGCTTCGGCCTCCTTGTCCTTTTCGAGCTTGCGTTCGGTAAGTCCTTCGGCGATAGCCTGTGTCATCACATCTATGATGACGGCTATGCTCTTGGTCGCATCGTCGTTCGCAGGTATCACGTAATCAATGTCTGTCGGATCACAGCAGGTATCTACCATTGCGAAAACGGGGATGCTGAGTCTCTTGGCCTCCTTCACTGCATTCTGCTCCTTCTGCACGTCAACGACGAAGAGCGCTGCGGGCAGACGGGTAAGGTCGGCTATCGAACCGAGGTTCTTCTCCAGCTTGGCCCTCTGGCGGGAAATCTGGAGTTTTTCCCTTTTCGAGAAATTGTCGTAAGTGCCGTCGGCGGTCAATTTGTCGATGGTCGCCATCTTCTTCACGGCCTTGCGTATGGTGGGGAAGTTCGTAAGCATACCGCCGGGCCAGCGCTCCGTAACATACGGCATATTGACCGCGGACACTTTTTCGGCAACGACCTCTTTCGCCTGCTTCTTGGTAGCGACGAAGAGTATCCTGCGGCCGCTCTTGGCAATCTGCTTCAGGGCCGCTGCCGCCTCATCGACCTTCACCACCGTCTTGTGGAGGTCGATGATGTGAATCCCGTTCTTCTCCATAAAGATGTACGGAGCCATTTTGGGATTCCATTTTCTTTTGAGGTGACCGAAGTGAACTCCGGCTTCCAGTAACTGATTAAAATCTGTTCTTGGCATTACTGTCTGTTTTTCTAATTTTAATTCTCTTTACATCAACCCGCAGGTAGCGCTTTCAGGCGGTCCGCCGGGTTTTCCGCGAAAGGGCAGCCGTGCGAGTAATACCGCTCCGGTAGTCTGCACGGTTTGACAACCGCTTTCGTGCTTTGTAAGGACGTAAATACTAACGTTTGCTGAACTGGAACTTCCTGCGCGCTCCGGGCTGACCGGGTTTCTTGCGCTCCACTTCACGCGAATCGCGGGTCAGGAACCCGTTCTTCTTCATCACACCGCGCCACTCGGGATTGATTTCGATGAGGGCGCGTGCGATGCCCAGACGTGCAGCCTCAGCCTGCCCGTGGATACCGCCGCCCGTGAGGTTGATGGTAATGTCATAGCTTTCCGGGTTCTCGAGCACCAGCAGGGGCTGTTTCACCACGTACTGGAAGATATCCAGCGGAAAGTATGTTTCCATGGGTTTGTGGTTTACGGTAATGGTTCCTTTACCGGGCTTCACGTAAACGCGTGCAACGGCAGCTTTCCTACGTCCTACGGTGTTTACAACTTCCATAGTTTCTACTTAATCTCGTTTAATTTGATTGTTCTGGGATTCTGCGCGGTGTGCGGGTGTTCCGCCCCTGCATAAATCTTGAGGTTGCGAAGAAGCGCATCTCCGAGGCGCGTCTTGGGCAGCATTCCCTTCACGGCGTGCTGCAGAAGGAATTCGGGTTTCCTCTTGAGGGTGTCCGCCGGGTTGGCGAAACGCTGTCCTCCGGGATAGCCGGTGTGTCTTACGTAGACCTTGTCGGTCATCTTCTTGCCCGTCAGCCTTACCTTGTCGGCGTTCACGACGATAACGTAGTCGCCGCAATCGACGTGCGGGGTAAAACTGGGCTTGTGTTTGCCGCGCAGTATCTTCGCGACCTGCGAGGCAAGGCGTCCCAAAACCTCCCCCTCGGCGTCGATGACGAGCCATTCCTTGTTGACCGTCTTTGCGTTAGCGGAGATTGTTTTGTAACTCTGTGAATCCACTTGTTTTACGTTTTATACCTGTTATTAAATAATTGATCCGTCACCCGTATTTTACGGGCGTGCAAAGATAGTGATTTCTAATCAATAAAAAAACAAATGCCGGAACAAATGATTCCGGCAGGACGCCCGGATTCCCCCGCACGGCGACGCTCCGCCCGACCGGGGAAACACCCTATTTCCCTTCCGCTATATCTTGAACGAGACACCGAGGGTAAAATAGGCCACCCCGAAACCGAGCTCTCCGTAGACCGCAAGCTGCGGCACGACATAGTAGCGTGCACCGATGAAGACATCGGCCAGGAAACCGCCGTAACGGGGCGGCTGGCCGTTCCACCACCTACCCTCCTCGCGCACGTTCGCAATCTCGCCGCCGAGGGTAATGCCCGCATAGGTATCGAGCCTCTCTACGAACTGATAATGGAACGTTCCGCGGACACCCAGCAGGAAACTGTTAATCTTCTGCCTGTACGTATCGTACGGATAATAGTAAAAACTTTTGCGGCCTGCGGCGAAACCCATGTAGCCGCTCACGCCGATGGAACTGTATGCGTCGAACAAATTGTCCACGATGCCGTACTCTCCCTGTATCACTATCGGAGGCACGACCGTATTACCGATATTAAGCGCCGTTCCCGCCCCTATGCCGGCACTGAGCACGATATCGCCCCCGCCGAACGTATTCTGCGTCTGCGCTTCCGCCGTCATGCCCGCCACGAGCAAGGCAGCGAACAGGATGATTCCCCTTTTCATACCGTTCATCTCCATGATTCTCCCTTCTTGCCTATTCCGTATCTGCCTTGCGGCAAACCACCGCAAAGTAAATACATAAACTTCATTCGGGCAAGTTTATTATATGGCCGGGAAAGAAAACTTCCGGACGGAATACGGCTCCACTCTCCTTGTATTGTAAAAGATTGGAAATGTGAAACACATTCTCTATCTTTGTCCTGCTACCCGATGGGTAGAGACATATTGATGAAAGTGTTTCGCTTTTGTCTTGTGATGGGAATCTGACAGTTCAAAAAAACACAAAGAAGCCATACAGGAGTTGAATGGCACCAAAATCTTTTGAATCTTCGAAAATTCATCGACCGTCGTCTGCGTTGGTTGTAATCTTCACCGATGAAGATTACGACCGGGCCAAAGCCATGTACGACGAACGTATGGCTAATTACAGAAGCGGTGAAAAGT
>OJPG01001145.1_pt1 | contig 15364 bp, 13 predicted proteins | sample 1598431 | NCBI WGS metagenome assembly OJPG01 (sample SAMN03922473, study PRJEB24848) | human gut metagenome | isolation source: stool sample | host: Homo sapiens | place: Germany | collected 2010-11 | reverse complement strand
CTTGAAAGCAGCGTTCCTCTTGAGTTGTTAGTTGTTCTCATTCATGTTATAAAATAGCTCTGCGGCAATTACAGTATAATTTATGCAAAAAAGTTTGTCAATACGCCGAAAAGTAAACAGTTTATGAACGAATGGGCTATGTTGTGTTATATGACGTTATATGCAGTTATATCGCATTATTCCGTGTTATCTCATGCCGAAAAAATTTTTACCATGCACGCCCTCTGTCCCCTGTCAATGGTCGAGATGAACGGCAAGCCGCCATTGACAGGAGCCGAAGGGCGTGCTTTTCAGTTATCAAGCAGCGTCAGCCACAAAGTGCTGACGCTGTGCAGTAATTATAAATTTCAAAATCAATATTTACTTCTATGCTTATTTGTGATATTTTATCTGCGAGGAGAGTGATTTTATATGGAGCAAATCGGGAAGCGGCTGCGGGCCTTGCGGGAGGGCATCCGGCTGACACAGGTACAGATGGCGCAGATTTTAGGCGTCCAGCAATCCCGCATCAACCGATTTGAAACCGGACAATCCACACCGTCACCGGAGGTCTTTTTGAAATATGCGGATTACTTCGATGTGTCGATGGATTATCTCTATTGCCGCACAGATGAGCCGCGGGGCAAGCTGTATGATTACCAGCCGGAGCGGCTGAAAGGCAAGAACATTCAGAATCAAGAGTTGCGGGATTTTATCGAAATGTGCTTTGACCCACAAGCACCAGTCAATAAGCGTCTGAAAGAGGCGTTATTCCGCATCATGGAGGAGGGACAGGAAAAGACATGAAAGCCGTGATTTATGCCCGCTATTCCAGCGACAACCAGCGGGAAGAAAGCATAGAGGGCCAGCTTCGGGAGTGTATGGCCTATTGCAAGAAAAATGATATTACCGTTCTGCGGACATATATTGACCGTGCCATGTCTGCCAAGACAGACCACCGCCCGGACTTCCAGCGAATGATTAAGGACAGCGCAAAGGGCCTTTTCGATGTTATCATCGTCTGGAAGTTAGACCGCTTCGCCCGTAACCGCTATGACAGCGCCCACTACAAGGCACAGCTTCGCAAGTACGGCGTCAAGGTGCTGTCTGCCACCGAGAATATTTCAGACGGGCCGGAGGGCATCATCCTTGAAAGCATGTTAGAGGGCATGGCGGAATATTACTCCGCCGAGCTGTCCGAAAAGGTCATACGGGGCCATACGGAAAATGCCCTAAAGTGCAAGTACAACGGCGGTACGCCGACTTTCGGCTATATCATCGATAAGGATATGCAGTATCAGATCGACCCATGCACCGCCCCTGCTGTGCTGGAAATGTTCACCATGTATGACAAGGGCGCAACGATGAAAGAAATCGTTGCATATATGAGCGAACGAGGCGTTACCACGGTGCGGGGAAAGAAAATCGACCTTAATTTTATGGCCCGCCTACTGAAAAATCGGAAGTACATCGGAGAGTACAGCTACCGCCATATCGTCACGCCAAACGGGATTCCCGCTATTGTCCCGCAAGACCTGTTTGACCGGGTACAGCAGCGGCTTGCAGTAAACCGGAAAGCCCCAGCACGGCACAAGGCCGAAGACGATTATCTTTTGACAACAAAGCTGTTTTGCGGCACTTGCGGGGCTATGATGGTAGGCGAAAGCGGAACAAGCTCCAGCAAGGGCCGGAAGTACCATTATTACCGCTGTGTGAATACCAAGAAACACCGTGCCTGTGACGCCAAGCACAAGACCGTCCGAAAGCTGCCGTTGGAAAACGCCGTTGTCAATGCGGTTATGGCGAAAATCATGGACGATAATTTTGCAGAGTATGTGGCGGATGCCGTGATGGACATTCAGAGCCGGGAAAGCAGTGTACTCCCCGCCCTCCGCAAGCAGCTGGAAGAAGCCGAGAGCGGCATCACCAATATGCTCAACGCTATTCAGATGGGGATTATCAATGCCTCCACCAAGCAGCGGCTTGATGAACTGGAAGAACGCAAAAAGGATATCGAGCTTCAAATCATCCAAGAGGAAATGAAGCACCCGGCTGTGAGCCGTGAGGATGTCATTTATTTCGTCTGCCGTTTCCGTTCGCTGGACACAAGCAAGCTGGACGCCCGCAGGAGGCTGATTGACAGCTTTGTAAACGCCGTTACCATTTTTGACGATTATATTCTTATTACATTCAACTACAAAGAGGGCGAGACGAGGATTGATTTTGCCGATATTGAAAGTTCGGATTTACAATCGGTCGGGGGACCAAGAAAAATCCTTGAAGCCGTAAGGCTTTGAGGATTTTTTATTTTGTATTGACAGCGGAAAGAGTGCGCTGCATCTAACACTTTTCTAACACTGTTAGATGTTGATTGACCGTCAATAGCTCTTCACGAATGGATTCGTTCAACACTTGGTTGATGATGTTTTTTAGCTCGCGTATACATAACCAGAGGAAAAACGAAATGCGGATCACATGATTTTCAATGGCCAAAAACGACAAAAAGATTCGATCACTTTTGGAGAGTCGCCTTAAAAAGTGCCCATTGAATAACTGTTTGCACAATGCTATAATCCAATTTATGCATCAATAAAAACAGTGGGTTAGAGACTTTCTTCACACCCCATAAAAGGAGAGACGATCTATCATGGACATCAAAGGAGATTGGAAAAAGCGGGCCGTCAGCGGATTGATGGTGCTGGCAATGGCGCTGAGTTTGCTGCCAACTTCTATTCTGGCGGCCGATACGCGCAGCGTTACGGACAACGCCATCAAAAACGGCAGCTTTGAGCAGCCTGCGTTTGACGATAGGCCTTCGCCGCAGTGGGTTCCAGGTCCGACTTTTGACTGGAAAACAACGGCATTCCACCAAAAGATCGAGTTCGGATCGAGTCGGAACGGCCACGATGCGCCCCAGCTTACAGGCAACAACAAGGATATTCCGGATGGATATCAGTTTGCGGAGCTGAACGCCGACGAAGAGAGCACGCTCTATCAGTATGCCACGACGGTCGGCGGCAATGTGTATGAGTGGGGCCTTTCCCACCGCGGCCGCTACGGCATCGACCAGATGGCGGTCATCATCGGCCCGAAGCAGAACGTTGACCCAGCCAAGCCGAGCAAGGACGGCAAGGACCAGTTCATGCAGATGACCGACTGGGTAAAAAATAATGCGGTGCAGATGGGCGTGAGCATCCCCGATATCGGCTGCTCGCAGAAGATCACGGTCTATTCCAAGCCCTTTGCGAAAAACGGCGGGTTTGCAAACAATGCCGACAACGTGCCGTTCAGCAAGTCGCCCTCCAATGTATACACGGAGGAATGGAATGTCTGGATCATCGGCACGAGTAACACGGCCTGGGGCAATTACGGCACGAAGAGCCCGGACTATGCGGAGGGAAAGCTTGCATACAGCTGCCGCTACGCCGTGCCGGACGGGCAGACGAAGACCGTCTTTGCCTTCTGCTCCTATTCTTCGGCGACGAGTAATAAGACGCTCGGTAATCTGATCGACAATATTCATTTCAGCCTTTATCAGACCATCACGGCGGCGGCCACGGCGGGGGGATCGGGCTTTATCATCGTTCCGACCGGCGACAAAGGAAGCGAGTATTACGAGATCGGCAGCAGTATGCGAGAGCTGGTAGTGGCTAACGGCAGCCCCATCACGGTGAAGGTGGTCAAACCGAAAAGCGACGATGTTCAGTTTGTCGGCGCGTATGTCACGCGCCAGACGCAGACCGGGCTGGAGAAGGAGTTTATTCCCGCAGCGAGTTGGAGTTGGAATGAAGATGACAGAACCTATACTTATGAGCACCCTGTGGAGGAACCGGCGGATATCGTGCTGGTCTTTGTCAAAAAGCCTATGGTCATATATGAGGCCAACGGCGGCCAGAAATATGTTCATACTGAGGGTGCGGCGGAGCCGACGGATACCGTCTCCTTTGCTACGGAGCAGACAGAATATACCTCGCACGCGGCGCAGGCACCTGCGGGCTGTGAAAATACGTGGCAGTTTCAGGGCTGGCTGCTGGCACGAAACAGAGTGCTTCTGCCGGCAGTGCATACCGTGACCTACGATAAGGGAACGAATACGCTTACTTTCAGTGGGAATGGAACTAATATTTCCACCGGTGAGGCCGTGAGCAGCACCATGGTGACCGGCGGCGCGACGCTGGTGGCGCAGTGGAAGTGGCGACAGCGCTTTATCACGCAGGTGCAGAACGGCAGCAGTTTTGTGGACGACAGAGGCTGCGGGCAGGTGACTGTGGACGGCAGCAGCGCAAACGGAAACGACATCGCCACCGACTATTATGCCGATACCGGCGAGCGCGTGAGCGCAACGGCAAGGGCAAACGACGGATATTGCTTTATCGGCTGGTATCAGCAGATCGACAATGGAACCTATCAGCTGGTCAGCACCGAGGCAACGCACCGCTATACGGTGGAGCGTGAGGGCGTGCAGACCGTCTACGCCCGCTTTGCCCGCACGCATACGGTGACGTATCTATGGGATACGTCGGCCTGTCCAGATCCAAACATGGAACTGCCGGAAAAAGGTACCGTGATCGACGGCGGCACATACCCCATTTCGCAGATGTATGTCGCCAAACAGACGACGGTGCAGGGAACGGGCAGCGTGGACGGGAATAGCAATGTGCCGGGCGAATGGGTATTCAGCGGCTGGCGCGACGGAAAGGACAGCGATGTGATCCGCCTGACGGAGCTGATCAACGTGACGACAGACCGCGTGCTGTATGGCCGCTGGACATTTGTGCCCAATGTGCAGTATGAGCTGCGATATCAGTCGGCCGGGGAAAACTGCTGGACGCCGAGCGGCCTTGCCCAGCCGCCGCAGGTAGAAATGCATTACCGCGCGGAAGGAGTCACTGCCGCGCAGAGTCCTGCCTATACAGATGGCAGCCTCTTTGTGAACGATAGCGAGACGCTGAAGGGCACATGGCATTTTGACGGCTGGAAGCGCAGCGACACGACGAGTGGGACCGTTGCAGCGGGCGGGGAGTTTACCATGCCCAGCAGCAACCTGACGCTCACCGGCCAGTGGACGTTTACCCCAAAGACCTACACGGTGGTGTATGATCTGAATGGCGGCGGCGGCACGGCACCGAAAGGGCATACAAGCTATGACTATTCCGCGCTTGAGAAAAAGAGCGGCTGTGATACAACACAGAGCGGTATTCCGTTTGGCGTGTCGATCACGCTGCAAGCGCTGCCGGATGATGTGCAGGTGCCGAAGGGAACCTATTTCGCCGGTTGGGGACTGTCGACCAATGCGCAGCAAACGCAGCAGCCGGGCGACAGTGTGAACGAGGAAACGCTCGGGGTGTCGCAGAATGGGCAGCAGGTGAAGCTGTATGCCATTTATAAGCCGCTGGCGGAGATCACGGTGGAATTTACGGTCAACAACCCGAGCTGGGGAACGGTGACCAAGCACAGCGGAACCTTTTATGTGAATCAGGGCCAAACGGGAATTACAGGCGATGCTGTGACTTCTCAGGCAGAGGCAGCCGCCGGGTTCCACTTCACCGGCTGGGTGAAAGAAAACGGAGAATCGGCAGGGACGAACGCTGATTTGATGGTGTCGGCTGCCGATTTGAACGTTGGACAAGAGGGCAGCATCGTGCGTTATATTGCACAGTTTGCGCCGAATGCGTTTACGGTTCAGTTCAACGCCAACGGCGGCAGCGGGGAAATGGAAAATCAGACCTTCCGCACGCCGCAACGGGACGAGGAAACGGCACGATACCTGAATAAAAACGCCTTTACGCGTAAGGGCTACAGCTTTGCGGGCTGGGCAGAGTACGAGAACGGTGCGATGGCATATCGCGACGGCGCATTGTTTGAGGGCGTTGTGACGTATCAGGGACAGCCGATAAAAAATGAAGCAACCATTACGCTTTATGCGTTGTGGGAACCGCTTCCCAATGTAACGGTCACCTATACGGCCTACCCGCAGCAGCTGGGCGAGGTTGCGCTGAACAGCGAGGATACGGCGGTGCAGGCTGCGGGCGTTTCCGAAAGCACGAATCCCGAGACGGGAACGCTGCTCGGTGCAACGGCGACGCCGCACGCAGGCAGCGTGTTTGACGGCTGGTATAACGCGGCGAATCAGAAGGTGTCGGAAGAACTGCGTTTTGTACCGTGGCAGGTAAACGGGCGCTACGAGAGAGCGAGATATATTGCCTGGTTCCACGCCGAGCGCTATACCCTGCACTACAATGTCAACGGTGGCACGGGTACGATGGAGGACCAGACCTTCTCGCACGGCGACGCGCAGGCGCTGACGGAATGCGCTTTTGCACGCGATGGTTACAGCTTTGTGGGCTGGGCGAAGAATGCTGCCGCGCAGCAGGCAGATTACAGCGATCAGGCAAGCCTGTTTTTTGAAAAGGCGTTCCCAGAGGGAACAAAGGAAGCGACGCTCTATGCCGTGTGGAAAGAGAATACGGTCACGCTCAGCTATGTGAGCGCCGATGAGACGCTTGGCACGGTGAGCCTTGCATCGGAGGATATCCTGGCAGCGAGCGGTGAAAAGGCCCGCGGTTCGACCGCGCAGCCGAAGAGCGGCTGCACCTTTGACGGCTGGTACAGTGAAAACGGAACGCTGCTGTCCAGAGAGCTGACCTATGTGCCGGTGAAAGACGGCAGCGTCTGGCACAGCAGTACCTACACGGCAAGATTTTCCCGCATTCCGGTGACACCGGCAAAGCCCACCGAACCCAAGCAGGATACAGTCACCTTGGCGCCTATCCCTCAGATCCTGAACGGTGACGATCACTACGCTTATCTCGTGGGCTATGAGGACGGCACCGTGCGCCCGAACGGAAGCATCAGCCGCGCCGAGGTGGCGACCATGCTCTTCCGCCTGCTCAAGGACGATGTGCGCATGCAGAATTTGACGAAGGACAACGCTTACAGCGATGTGTCGGATACTGCGTGGTACGCCGCGGCGGTGTCCACGCTCTCGAAGATGGGTGTCATCAGCGGCTATCCCGACGGCACGTTCCGTCCGAACGCACCCATCACGCGCGCGGAATTCGCCGCGATGATCGCGCGCTTTGACGAGACTGCCAAGTCGGCCGACACGCCGTTCACCGACATTTCCGGCCACTGGGCCGAGAATGCGATCGGCAAGGCTTACGGCAATGGCTGGGTGGAAGGAAGCAGCAAAACGGTGTTCTGTCCGGAAAGCAACCTCACCCGCGCCGAGACAGCGACGCTTCTGAACCGCGTGCTGCACCGCCTGCCGGAGAAGGAGAGCGACCTGCTCGCAAACCAGATCGTCTGGCCGGACAATCCGGAGACCTTCTGGGGCTATCTTGCGATCCAGGAGGCGACGAACTCGCACGAGTACGAGCGCAAGGCGGACGGCGTTCACGAAACGCAGACCGCCAAGCGTGAGAACCGCGACTGGTCGAAGGAATTTGAGCAGTAAGCATATAAACCGCCATCTCAGGGAGCTACTGCACCCCGAGATGGCGGCCTTCTGTTATTGCGGCATATAGCATTCTTCCGGAACTCTCACGGGTAGCAGCTTTTCAGCCCGTGCTTCATCTGTTTCGCTCAGACCCGGCGCATTTCGCAGGACCCAAACCAAGTCCGAGACGTTCAGCGCAGATCCGTTCGAGTATGAGTTCATGTATGCCCCGATGGGCGATGGCGGCGTTTACGAATATGTCGAGCTGTGGTACGGCTTTGCGGTCAAAAAGGAGAGTGACGCGCAGGACTACGCAGTCTAATTTCTGCGCTTTATGGCCCGTCAGGACGAGCTGAACACGCTTGCTTCTATCAAGGGCGTTCCCTCTGCTGCTAAGGAAACGACGGATGAGCGCTACACCGCGCTGAACGATATCGATAAGGTGGAGATGAAGGTCGTCAGCGATGGAACGGTTCCGGCCTACATCGGCACGCTCCTGAGCCATGCGGCAAACGAACTGCTGGACGGCAGCATCGCAAGCGCCGATGACGCAGTCGCGTCGTTCGTCGCCCGCTGCGCAGAGTCCACGCAGGGCGCGGATTGAGAGCAAGATTAATAAAGGCAGGCACTTAGCGAGTACCTGCCTTTTTGCGTCGCCGGCAGATATTTTAAGGTTACTTTTATTTCACTGCTTGCTGATATATGAGAACATTTTATTTGTCTCCCGCTCGTTTTTTCAATACTATGCTTGGAAATCTGGGGCAAATCGTTATTGCTAATTGGGATGATTTTTCGGATATAATTCCTAACCAAGCATGGCTCATGTCTCGCATGGATGATTTGGAAATGTCTCGCAATATAATTATGCATACAGGGGGTCTTCCTGCAGATGAAATTGACCGGATTGAAAGTATCGTCAGAGATTTGTTGAGACAGATAGGCTAATATATTGGAATACTGATTGTTTCCGTCCGATACTCTTTTTTATTCTTTTGATTTGATGAAATCTTATAATTCTACTTGAGCCAAAAATCGGCAAGTTTCTGTAGAAACTTGCCGATTTTTAATTTTATTCGGTTGTTTCCTCGCGCAGCAGGTCTTTGAACAAGACGCTCATGTAATCGCTGCGGCCATACAGAACTCGGTCAATATAGACATCACTACCTTGCACATGGTAAAACACCATATAATTTCCGCTGACAAGAAAACGATAGTCAGTTCCTACATCTGCAATAGAGGATAACGGGGTTCCCATTTCTGCAAATTTTTTCAACGGGTCAACCGCGTTCATAATGTGATCTATCACGCGCTCCGCAGCAGAACGATTCTGAAGTTCCAATACGATGTAATCCCAAATATCATCCAAATCGCGACGGGACTCGGGTGAATAATGAATTTTATTCTTCATTCGCTCTTGCGCGGAAGTGCGCTCTCATATCGTCCGGTGTCAGCCAGCCTTCCGTTTCGCCAGAGTGGCGGCCTTTTGCAAGCTCATTCATCAGGCGGATGGTCGCCTGTGTTCTCTCGTAGTCCTGCATATCCACGATAGCGTACCGTCCGCGCCCGTTCTTCGTCAAAAAGACAGGAGCGCCCACAGCCACATCATGCAACACCTCGCTGTAATTTCGCAGGTCAGAAATGGGTTTAATGTTCGGCATTATCTATCAGCTCCTTTCAAACATAGTATATCCCATTTTGCTGTAAAATTCAACGGCAAGTTTGCAGCGTACATTTATAGAAATGCGCACTGCCTATGTATTTAGAATAAATACCTCATGCCGACTGGCAGCAAACCGTTGATATATCTGTGTTTTCTGAAATCCTATAATTACACTCCGACCAGCAAAAATACTTGAAATCGTATGATTTCAAGGATTTTTTACAACTTCTGAGAGTGAAATGCGTAGTGCGAAAATGCGCGAAAACTCCAAAAGCGCACAAAAAAGCGCACAACTGTGAAAATAGCGCGTGAAAGTCATTGATACGCCAGAAATGAAAGGGTGCGTTTCAATGGCGAACATTCGAGAAAACAAGAAAAACGGCAAGGTTATTTCTTTCCGCTTCACTGTCTGTTTAGAGCGCGATGTGCGCGGCAAGCAAATCAGAAAATACACAACTTGGACAGCGCCCGCCGACTTGACACCCGCAAAGGCAAGAAAAGCGGCGGAACGTGCGGCGGATCCACCTGACGCTCTACAAAACGGAGGGACAGAGCTTCCACATTCTTTTCCGCGAAAAGATCATGGCAGGGCTCTCCGGATACGTAGAAGACGGAAGGCTCAGCGCCGAGGGCATCGAGTGCGCCTGCGCCGGGCTTCTGACCTTCCGCGGTATCTTGCAAACGCTGGCGATCGACCGCATCAGCGTGTTTGCCACCGCGTCGCTGCGCAATATATCCAACACGGAGCAGGCATTATCCGTCATCCACGCGGCCACCGGCTACTTCGTGGAGGTTATCTCCGGCGAGGAGGAAGCGCTCTTCGGCTACGCGGGCGCGATGCAGGAGCTTCGCCTGAGCAGCGGCGCGTTTCTGGATATCGGCGGAGCCAGCACGGAGATCGTCACATTTGACGGCGGAACGCCTGTAAACTTTGCCAGCTTCCCCATTGGCTCGCTGAGTCTGTACCGCCGTTGTGTCAAGAAAATACTGCCGGGGGAGGGTTCGCTCAAGCGCCTGTGGCAGGAAATTTCGCAGACGATCGATCTCAGCGAGGACGTAATCGCATCGCACCCGCTCCTAATCGGCGTCGGCGGTACGGCGCGCGCCGCGCTCAAGCTGGCACAGCACTATTGCAAGATCTCTGACGATTGCCACAGCATCACGGCGGAACAGCTCGATGCGCTGTGCGCGTTCCTTTGCAGCGGCAAAAAGGCGGCCAGCGACTTGATTTTGCGGCTGGAAGCCGAGCGCATTCACACGCTGGTGCCGGGGCTGCTCATTTTGCAGCACGTATTTCATCTGTTCGGGGCGTAGCAGTTGATCATCAGCAAATACGGCGTCCGGGAAGGTTATTTATGGCCCTGCAAAACGGCGTGGACGTCAAGACCGCCAGTAGTATGCTCGGCCACTATTCCGCGGGCTTCACACTGGACACCTACGCCCACGTCACCACCGACGCGCAGCTCAAGGTGGCGCAAACGATGGGCAATATCCTATCCCGTGCGGTATAGACCTTTCCACTGTCCCGTTGGGGTAAGCGTTTGGGTCAGGAAAAAGCAACATCCGAAAATAGCAACTTATGAAAAGCAAAAGTCATCGAAATCAGACGATTTCGATGACTTTTGGTACGCCGTGAGGGATTCGACCCCACGGCCTTCTGGTCCGTAGGTTGTCTCAAGGGCAAATTGGAACCATTTCGGCTCCGATTTGTGCTTTTTAGTGCTGTTCACTCGACAGATTTTCCATTATTTCCGTCCAGACCTGCCCGCTTTTTTCGGATTCTGGGTCAAAACTGGGTCAAACACAGTGCACTCGCACCCACCCCAACAGCGTCTCGTCGTCCATCGCGCCGGAGGCGACAGCAAGACCGACCTCGACGACCTCATCATTAGTGCAGTCCAGCCGAATACCGTTGACCTCCAGAGCAGAATTGATTTACGATTGAGCGAGAAAGTCCGGGCAGAAAACTGTTCGGACTTTTCTCATATATTCCAAAGCTGCGGTAGAATTGTTCACAAGTTTTATGGTATAATTTGAATGCAAAATTGAGGAACAAATCCCGATTTCTTGAGGGAAGGTGATAGTATGAATTATATGATAAAAGGTATACAAGCACTTAAAGAATCGGTTTTCTTAGGTATCATAATTTATATTGTTATTTTTGTGTTGCTGTATCTTTTCAAAAAACGCAGAACTATCTCATGGAATTATATGTTTGAGGGAATATTCTGCATTTACTGCGTTACGCTTCTCAACCTAACGGGGATTTTCACACTAAGTTATAGTCTGAATGGTCCTTTCAATTATAATTTGCTTCCGTTTATTGGGAGTTCTATTGTCCCTATATTGCTTAACTTCGCTTTGTTTTTTCCTCTTGGTTTTTTGTTGCCGCTTATTTTTCGTTCCTGTAGAGGGAATTGGAAAAAGGTGGCGATTATTAGCGGTTTAATCTCATTCTTGATTGAACTATTACAGTTGTTTGGCGGCAGATATGCGGAAATGGAAGATTTTCTAATCAATACCTTGGGCGGATTTTCAGGCTATATTGTCTGTACCGCCATATGCGAAAGAAAGACAAATCGCCGAAAAGCAGTTGTTTCCATTGTTACACTATGTTTGACCCTTGTACTTTGTTTGATTGGAATTTATGCAGTGGGGGACAATGAAAAACAGCTACCGGATGGACTGTCTGCTGTCGAAAATAGCATTGCTGAAATCAATGTTTATTCTGAGGGAGAAGAACGGAGCATTAGCATTGATTCCTATCAATACCGCTCTTTTGCAAGTCAGATTTCCAATTGCGGCGGTCATTTGCTGGAAATCCAAAAAACTTCTGAAGGTGAAATTTGGAATGATACAGACTGCTTTATCGAAATAATATATACTGCTGACCAGACGATAAAGTTTGAAAATGCTGAGAATTTCTCCATTGAACGTGCTGACAGGCTTTTATATAATGCCGACAAAAATGTTCTATATTGGGGTGAGGCAGGTTATCAGAACTGTTTGGACTATACAAAAATGAATGAAGAAATGCAGGCACATAAAGAAGAAATATTGAAAGGATATGAAGAGTTGTCTACTTCAATTCGTGATTGCTTTAACCAGTAACAATTTCAGCTTTCTGTGCGGCCTTTATGAAGGCGGCCTGATGGAGCAGGCAATAAGGAAGTGAAGATGCGACAAATTCCGGTTTGCTGAACTGAACACAAAAAATGAACATCGAAAATCAGACCGTTGACTGGTCGCACTATGCGAATAGTTAACGGCCTTTTTTATCCCCAAAATCAAGAAAAGGGGTCAAGCACAATGACAAAACTGAAAACCCTTGAACAGCTCCGAGCCGAGAAAGAGCGAGTGGAAAAGCAGCTTGCGCAGGAACAGCACAAGCTGGAGCGTCTGGAGAACTGAAAGAAGTTTCTGGAATAGGGCGTACAAGCCGTAATTTCGTCAGAAACGAAAAAAGACCACGCAGCCCAGCGGGGCCGCGACGCCTCGGAACAGCGACGCGCATGAGCGCATCGCTGTTCCGAAGGCTTTCTGCGTTCTTTGGGAGCACCCCCGGCCAAGACCCAAAAGCGGCAAAGTTTGCCGTTCTACCCCCCTGGCCACGCAAGGTTTCCGATCCGCGCAAAACGATCCGAGGGTAGTGATACCACCCCCATCCAAAACACCCCTGTTTCGGCGTGTGTGCCCTTGTGTGCGATTTTTCTCTGAAAGGCGAGTGTGTACCCGCTTTCGGGAGTGAAAGCAAACGTGGGCCGTTTGTGCGAGAAGTTGAAAAACGCGATGAAAAGCGGTTTGGGACGGAGTTGTAGCGGTAACTTTTTGGCGATATTCGCGGGAACGGTCCTGGGCGAAAAGCCAAACTTTACAGGAAGGTTTTTCGAGTGGCGGAGGCCGTTCGATTTTAGCACAAGATAAAGGGCCGCAGTCGCAAGCGCCCGCAGCCCGGCCACAAAGCCCCGCAGTGCGGGGCTTTTTCACGCTTTCCAGACCGCAGTCTAAGGTGCACCTTGAGAGGCGTTTTCGCGGTCATGGGTGAACGTGAGGGGCGGAAAATACCCGTGACAGCTGACTTTTCAAGGTGGACGTTCCGCAGGCGGTCAGCAAACCCGCTTTTTTCAACTACCTGAAAAAGTGATTTCTGCGCAGCGCAATTTTCGGAGAAAAATATGTATATTTTGCGCCGCTGTAGTCAATGAAAAGGATTCTAGACCGTTCCAAAATCGCACCGCTGTAACCAAAGAAGAACGCCCCCGGCAGCGCAAAAATTGCGCTGCAATAGGCAAAGATAAGGCGGCGCGGCTCCGAGGGGCAAATGATAACTTTCTGATAACTGTTCCGCTTTTGGGTAGCTTTCCTCTGTTGGTTACGGTATTGTTCGTTGGCGAAAGGGGCTGATATCATGCCGAAAAGACGAGCGAACGGCGAGGGCAACATCCGCAAACGAAAGGACGGTCGATGGGAGGGCCGGTACACAGTCGGTCACGATCCGGAAACAGGCAAAGCCATCATCAAAAATGTCCTCGGCAAGACGCAGGCCGAAGTCAAGGAAAAGCTGAAGAAAGCCATCGAGGAAAACGTCGGCATTGACTACGGACGGGCCAAGACCTACACCGTGGGAAGTTGGCTGGAGGTCTGGATGGAAAACTATGCCAGAGTAAAACTCAGACCGTCCACCTTCAAAACCTCACAAGGCTTTCTGAAAAACCACATCAAGCCGCAGATCGGCGGCATCCCGCTGGCAAATCTCACTTCTCTGGACTTACAGCGGTTCTATAAGCGCCTGCTGGACAGTGGCCGGGTTGACCGCATCGAAGCAAAAAAGAAGCCAAAAGGACTGGCACCGAAAACCGTCCGCAACATCCACCAGATGATCGGCTCGGCGTACAACCTTGCCATGGAGCAGAAACTGGTGAGCAGGAATCCAACGCAGGGCTGTGCCTTGCCGAAGGTGGAACACAAAGAGATGAAAACCCTGACCGCCGACCAACTCAGCACCTTCTTCCATGAGGCTAAGGACAGCGGTGTGTACGAGCTCTACTACCTCGACCTTGCCACCGGACTGCGGCGGGGCGAACTGTTGGGACTGAAATGGACGGACGTTGATCTCGACCGTGGTGTGCTGAAAATCCAACGGGCCGTCTCACGGCAGAACAGCAAGGTGGTCGAAGCACCGTTGAAAACGAAAAACGCCTACCGCACACTGCCGCTGTCGGCAGATGTGATAAGCGTTCTGAAAATGCAAAAGTGCAAGGTGGGCAACAGCGAATGGGTATTCCCCTCGCCAACCGGAGGTCCCATGTCACCGGACAGCGTGCTGCACATGCTCCAGCGGGTGCTGAAACGGGCGGACCTACCCCGCATCCGCTTCCATGACCTCAGACACACCTTTGCAACCATGGCGCTCCAGAACGGTGTGGACGTAAAAACCGTATCCTCGATGCTGGGTCACTACTCGGCGGGCTTTACGCTGGACACCTACGCCCATGTGACCACCGACGCACAGCTCAAAGCCGCTCAGACGATGGGCAATATCCTTTCCCGTGCCGTCTGACGGTTTCCGCTACCCGCTCCCGTTGGGGTCAGCGTTTGGGTCAGAAAAAAGCAACACCCTAAAAACGGAACTTATGAAAAGCAAAAGTACTCGAAATCAGACGATTTCGAGGACTTTTGGTACGCCGTGAGGGATTCGAACCCCCGGCCTTCTGGTCCGTAGGTTGTCTCACGCACAAATCGGAGTCATTTCGGCTCCGATTTGCGCTTTTTGCCACCATTCGCTCGGCGAATTTTCCATTGTTTCCGTCCAGACCTACCCGCTTTTTTCGGATTCTGGGTCAAAGGCTGTAATATCCGGAGGGACTGGCGAACTGCAACCTTGCGCCACAGTCCACACTACCTATCCTCATACCACAAATGGCGTAAAGGCCAGCGTTTCGTGGGTGTATTTGTCCATCACGGCAGTTGCTTCGGCCTCAGTGACAGAGCGAAAGTCATCACTGCTGACATAGTGATCCGTTGTGACGGAGTAGGAAAATCCTGCAGCGGCAATAGGATATACGGATGCTCCTTTACAAAGTCTGCGTCCATATAACGGTAGAGCTTGGTGAACCGCACACCGTCCGGGTCGCAGTTGCTGGCGGAGTGACCGAAAACAGTGGTGTTTTTGTCCAGCTTATCCCTGCCGCCGATTTCGTTTTCACAATGGGCATAATAGCAGCCCCACATGGCGTACTCGCCGTTTTCGTCCAGCTTTAGGTAATAGCCGTTGTCCTCCGCCTGCA
>OJPG01001104.1_pt1 | contig 15839 bp, 21 predicted proteins | sample 1598431 | NCBI WGS metagenome assembly OJPG01 (sample SAMN03922473, study PRJEB24848) | human gut metagenome | isolation source: stool sample | host: Homo sapiens | place: Germany | collected 2010-11 | reverse complement strand
GCAATTTATATTGTTTATTGTTCTCAAGTACATGATGTTGCTAGGTTGTTTAACGAACTTGATCGCAATATAAATGCAATGGACAAGTTTGTTGGTATTTCGGGCATTAGAAAGTTTTCTTTTTTCGATATATCTATGTTGGTTAAGAAAATTATAGAATTGGATAAAGAAGGATATTATACAGTTATAGAGACTTAAATTAAGGAGGATACAATGAACGCATACGATATTTCAAAAGTGGTAGAAGAACTACAGTCAATCAGTGATTACACGATACGTTTTATTCCAACGCAAGGCTATTATGTGTGCGAAGACGAAGCCAATGATCACTCTCTCATGGTTGGCGATTATGGCGATTGGATTGTTGATCTTAAAAGTTCTGTCGCTCGTTGCAATGCAATTCTCGATAGCGGCACGTTGACTATTTAGTGATTACGTCAAAGGGACGTAATAATAGAAGAAAGGATAAGATAATGATTACGAGGACGATTACTGAAAGTTCGGTGGTGTACACTACTGAAACGGGGGAGCGTAAAAGCTATGTCATGCATGGTAGGCTGACGGAGCAGAAGGCCCGTATTGTGATCGAGGAAATGGAGCATAAGCAGGTTATCATTAATAGCATTACGTATGACGAGCAGAAGTATGGTATGGATGCTGAAACGTTTGTTGCGAATGCAAAGCTTATTGAAAAGAAAGGTGAATAAAAATGGCTGAGAATATGATTGCGAAGGCAGATTATATTGAAGAAAACCCTGCTAACGAACTTGCTCAGAAGGGCGCGGGAGTTTATACGGGAGTTGCGATTAAGGATAAAAAAGACAAGGTTTCTCTCTTTAATTCGATCAGCTCTGCTGTTAGTATATGGGATGAGTTGGATAATAACCCTGATCTTGTTATTGATTGCGTTAACGTGGTTGCACATGCCACCAGTATCACTGACATGAACGATTCGGATGTTGAGTTGGATAAGGTGCGCGTTATTTTTGTCGGGGCTGATGGGCGTGCGTGGTCTACGTCGTCTGAGGCTGTGTATAGTGCGGTCAAGCAGTTGTTCGCGATCTTTGGCCAGCCGTCGGAATGGGAGGAGCCGTTGGCTATCAAGCCGGTAGTTGAGAAGTCGCGCGGTGGGAACAAGTATCTGAGTATTGCGCTCGCATAATCGGTTCCCTGGATGAAGGGGGAGAAATCCCCCTTCTTTTTTGTCTGAAATTTCGGAGGTGCGTTTATGGCACGAATAGATAATCGTATCGCGGAATTAGAGCAGAAAGCTAAAAGGAAATTATCTCGTATTAAAGCTAGGGGAATAAATACAGGATCTATTAATCCGATTAGGAATTATAGTGGATATACGACGCGGCAAAAAGAATCATATGCGAACAGGCTTGCTGGTTTTATCGACAATCCCGGTTACGTGGCTGGCGAAGACGGCACTCCGATATCGCGTCAACTCGTGCAACAAATTAGATACGCAGAACGTAAGACCAATCAATATAGAGCTAAGCGTTATGGTTACGCTGAAATACCGCCTTCGCAGCAAAAATCGTTGATGGGGGATATGACCCTTCAACAGTTTCAATTCATGGGCACACGGTTTAATCCTAAAACTAGAAGATACGAATATAATAGCCGTGCAGGATATGCTGGCTCATTGCCATTGCCGCCTCATAATATTGAGACTTTCCATAGCGAAAAAGCCGCGCGAGAATATTTAGAGCGGATTAACAGGATTAGAACTCCCCAGTATCAATCCAAGCAAATGGAAATGCTTATCGCGAACATAGCTAAACGTGCCGAATCAATGGATAGCGAAGCTTTGAGGGCTGAATTGAAAAGTTTGACGCCTCAGGAACTGGATGAGCTATACGCTAAATCTGATTTTGTGCAGCAAGTTTTTATTGATTCTCCCCCTCGGGCTAATATGGAATATATGGGGGAGCCAATTGAGCAGGCCATTGTTATTGAGGATCAGGAGAACTATCTGCTTGATCTTATCAGGCGCATTCGTCGGGGCGAATGATGGAGTATGTGGCAGACTTTGAAACGACGACAGATCGAAATGATTGTCGTGTTTGGGCGTGGTCGGTTTGCGAAGTTGCTGATGAGAACAATATATGGTTTGGGAATCGAATTGAAACGTTTGTTGATTTCATGCAGGAAAATAACGGTACGTATTATTTTCATAACGCAGTATTTGATTTTGAATTTTTGGCCGCTTATTTGATGGGGCATTTGGGATTTGAATGTGCTGAAAAATTAAATACTAAGAAATTTACGTTGTTAATGAGTGAGCAACGTAAATTTTATAACGCGAAGATATGTTTTTCGAGGACGAAAAAAGGGAGTAATGTTTGTGAGATTAGGGACAGTTACAAGAAGCTGCCCTTTTCCGTTGATACGATTGCTAAGGATTTTGGTTTAGATTATCAGAAACTCGATCTAAATTATCAAGAATATAGAGAGCCAGGGCACGAGCTTACAGAGCATGAAATAGAATATATTTCAAACGACGTGAAAATCGTGGCCTGCGCATTGCGGGTGCAATTAGCGCAATCGTTGAATGCATTGACGATTGGTGCTGATGCGCTGAAGCATGCGAAGTCAACATTTAATTTTAAGAAATATTTCCCCGTTTTGCCGCTTGAATTGGATGCAGAAATTCGTAAGTCATATCGTGGAGGATACACATATGTAAGTGACATTGCTAAAGGGAGAGTTATTGGCCCTGGATGTTGTTACGATAAAAACAGCATGTATCCGTCGATGATGGTACAACGATCTATGCCTGTTGGATACCCGACAATTTATGATGGGAGATACACTGGAGATAAATTGCATATACAGCGTATGCATGTGACAGCGAGATTGCGCGATGGATTTTTACCAACATTACAGATCAAACGCAACCCGCATTTTATGGATAATCAATATGTCGAGGAAATAGATGAGCCGACGGAATTATGTTTAACGTCGGTTGATTTCGAGCTATTTAAAGAGCATTACATTGTTGACGTGGTAGAATATCATGAAGCTTATGTTTTTAAAAGTGCGAATGGAATTTTTGATCCGTACATTGAATACTGGATGCATGTTAAAGAAACAAGCACTGGAGCTATTAGGATGATAGCGAAGCTTATGCTCAATTCGCTGTATGGCAAGCTTGCAACTAACCCTGATGTAACAGGTAGAACATGCATGATAGATGCAGACGGGGTTGTTAAATATCCTGTGTTTGCCGAGCCTGAATACCGCGATCCAGTGTATACTGCGGCCGCAGCGTTTATTACGGCGTATGCGAGACAAGACATTATCAGCCATGCGCAGAATGAGTACAATAGATTTTTATACGCTGACACTGACAGTCTGCATTTGGAGGGGCTGGAAATTCCAAGCGGCCTTGAAATTCACAAGACGAAACTTGGCGCTTGGGATCATGAATATGATTTTGAAAAAGCAAAATATCCGAGGCAGAAAACGTATATCGAGGTTGTGAACGGAAAGAATCTTGTGAAGTGTGCAGGGCTTTCGGCGGATATGCGTGATCAGGTGAGGTTTGAAGATTTTGATATAGGCTTGGTTGTCCCAGGAGGCAAGCTTGTGCCGAAACATGTGCCAGGCGGTATTGTGCTGGTCGAGTCTGATTTCACCATCCGTTGATTTGATGTTTTTGTTGACAATAGACAGTTAGCGTGTTATATTGAAAACGTAGTGATGGCTATGGCGTTCGCGGAGTGGGAGTGCAAGCCTGGACAGCCCGCGGTAACACGCGCCAGGATGCATGGCTTAGCTGGCAGCTCTACAGTGCATAGCATCAATCACTCGGATATTTGGGGGCGGGCAAACCGCCCCCGCTTGATGGAAGGAGAGCTGACGTGGAGAGGCCCGTAGAGATTATCCAGCGCATCCGTGAAAGCGCGTGGGAAGACGGCCCGCTTGCTGCTGATGAACTAGACAAGTATTTCGATCAGTGGGACGATGAGAACTTGACGTCTCAGCAGGTAGCTGATCAGCAGGCAGCGCGTGTTGTTGAGTTGGAAAAAGAACGTGACGAGTACGACAAGAAATATGATGATTTGCGTACTCGTTATGATAAGCTGCTTGATAAGAATTATGAGCTGATGATGAATGGCGGCGCATCGTCTGCGGCAGACGTGGACGATCGCAAGGAAGATGACGATTCGGGCGAAGATCGAGGCATTGATTATGATGATCTCGATATGACTCGTCGGAAGGATTAAACATGGCAGAGAATAATGCTACTATACTTAATAAAATCTGGTTGAATGGCTCTACTAATTACCAGCAGAACGTGCCGCGCGTGACGCAGGGTAACATTAGCCAGACTGTTGAATTTTTTCAAAATCCGAATTCGCGCCCGTTTTGGAATGAATTTGTTGATGCACTTGTGAATCGAATTGGTGAAGTCGTCATTCGTTCGCGTCGTTGGGAAAATCCGCTTGCGCCGCTGAAGCGTGGCATGTTGATGTATGGCAATACGATTGAAGAAGTCGGCGCGAATCTGATCAAGCCGAAAACGTATGATCCGTGCGCAATTGATCTTCTTGATTGTAACCCGCCTGAATTCAAGAGCGCGTTTCACCATCGAAATTTCGAGTGGAAATTTCCGATCACGGTCAATGAAGTCGAGCTTCGCCGTGCATTTCTGAGTGAGTACGGACTTAACGATTTCGTAAATTCGATCATGGATATTCCGTATAACTCCAACTCGCAAGCTGAGTATGATACCATGGTCAATCTGTTCGCGACGTACGAGCAGAAATGGGGCTTTTACAAAGTTCAAACGCCTGATTTGTCCGTTGATACTGATATTACTACCAATGCTCGTAAAGTTCTGCGCTTGCTACGCGCATACACTCGTCGTCTCAGTTTCCAGCGCCCCTATTACAATGCATACGGGTTGCCGGTATTCTCGCGGCCTGAGGACATGCTGCTTATCATGACGCCTGATGTTGAGGCTGCGATCGACGTTGAGGGTCTGGCCCCGCTTTTCCATTTGGAGCCCGCCGAAATGCAGACTCGCCAAGTCATCGTTGATGAGTTCCCGGTTAACGGTGCGCAGGCAGCGCTTGTTGATCGTGATTGGTTTATTTGCGCTGATTCCGTTTTTGAAAATACGAGTTTTTACAACCCGTCGACGCTGACCACCAACCATTGGTTGCATCACCAGGGGATCATGTCCATGTCGCCGATGCTCAATGCGGTGTTGTTTACGCTTGAGGAGGGTACTGGCTTGACGACTGTTACCGTCAATGTTGCTAGTGCGACGATTGCATTTGCTGAAAAAGAGGACGGCACGACTCCTGAGTTCGCGCCTGTCGGTGAAGATACGCAGCTCAAAGTTACGGCTAACGGCACCGTCGATCCCGTAGACCCCGATGTGCATGTGCCCGATGGTGCATATCTCACGATTACGGCGTCCGACAAGGCGCTCGCACCTCACACGTATGTTACCAATGATGGTGTGCTGCATGTTGACCCTGATGAGACGGCGACCAATGTTACCGTCCAGGCTACGCTGTCGTATATCGATCCTGATAAACCGATCAGCGGTCAGACTCCGAAGACCGCATCTATGGTAGTTGGCATTGGCGCCAAGTACGTTCCGACTACTGAGTAGCCGCCGCAATCTCTACTCCTCGACAATATGCGGTAGGCGTGCCCCCATGCGTTTGCGCAGCGCATGGGGGCTTTTTGAAAGGCGGTGGAAATGCAAGATTTGCCGAATTTTCCGGGAGTCCCGGAAAATATTTATAAATATCAAAACAATTTTAATTATCAGTTATGGACTGAGGATACTACAGTCACGTTATGCAATGTTCCATGGGATATGTCATATCGTGATATTGTCAAGTTTGCAAATGATGCAGAGCGAGACGCATATTTTAATGGATTGAAAAATTCGCTGCCTTTTCAATTGACTACGAAGGTCATTCTGAAATATGGCGATCCAGTGATGATCCCTAAGCCTTTTAACTCAGCAAACGGTTACAATTATCTGCATGTACATCAGCCGTTTTTTCCGGTGCCCGGTGAAGAGCCGGGAGCGCGCACTGATTATTTTTATTTTATTACATCAATGGATTATATCGCACCGAACACTACGCGGCTAAACGTGCAATTGGATGTATGGACGACGTACGGAAACAGCGTGGAGTTTGGCAATTGCTATTTGGAGCGCGGGCATTATGCTATGCAGCAGTTGCCTGCACCAGAGGAATATTTAGCAACACCAATATCCAATCAGATCGCTACATTGCCTGAGGGCTTAGAAATTGGAAGTGATTATGAGATTGTAAATGTTAAACATGATAGTTGGATGCATGATGACAGTCCATTATATGTACTAGTATCTTCTACCGCGGATTTGACATTGCAAAATTGGGGCGATATAAATGATCCAGAATTAAGGACAGCTAAAGGCGATATTATAGAGGACATACCAAGTGGGTGTGAAGTATATGCAATTAGAGCAGATAACTTTGAGCATTTTATGAAGGCGATATCTAATTATCCATGGGTAAGCCAATGTATACAGATTATTACAATAGGCGCATCTAAATTTCTAGACCTTGGCGATGAAGTAAAAATACGAAATATACCTGCTTATAAATTGAAATCTGGGAGTAGAGGAGAAGGAACTGTATTTTTTGATGTTAATATAGATAGTTGGTATATTCCTTCGAGGTATAAAAATCTCACTAAACTATATTCTTACCCATATAGTGCTATAGAATTAACGGATAATTCGGGGCAAGCGATAGTGTATAAGCCTGATGGTTTATTATTGACAGTTAATGGTTATTCGTTTCGTTTACTCGGATTAAATACACCGCCATTTACACAATACGCAGTATATCCAGAGAGATATAATGGCAGGGCAACTGGCGGCAATGATGAATTTACGGCTGCTACGTTAAGCGGCAACACGCAATCTGTTACTATCCACTGCGGGGAATTTATGGATGCGGCATTAATTGTTTCGAATTTTCCGAGATTTTCTGTCGTCAATGACAGTTACGCATTGACAATTGCGTCATCCGCGCGTAGCCGTGCATATGCATATAGCAATGCAGGATGGTCGCGCGACAAGGCCATGATAGCGAATCAGCTAGGCTATGATCAATCTTCAGCAACTTTGCAAAATGCGCTCATGAATTCGGGGGCTGGAATTCAGGCAAATACCGCGCAGAATGACGTGAGGAATATGACAGCATTGGCAGGTGGTTTGCAGAGCGCCGCTAACTCGCTGGCATCTGGAAACATTGTATCATCAGCGCTTGGCATTGCAAACGCTGCTGCCAGTACAACGATACAATATAAGGCTAACAATCGCAGCACCGAGATTAGCAACATGTTAGCATCCAAAACTGCAACCAACAATTACAATACTGGCAAATATGTTGCAGATACCAACTTGTCTTATGGTAATTTCGCAGCGCAAGGAGATTATCAGCAAGCGATTGCAGCCATCAATGCGCAGGTGCAGGATGCTGAGGTTATCGCACCATCGATATCCGGCAATGCTGGAGGCGATGCATTGATGATCGCCAAGGGGTATTTCGGCGTGACGCTTAAAATCAAGCGTATCAAAGATGCGTTTCTTCGCACGGTTGGCGAATACTGGCTGCGTTACGGATATGCTTACAATGGCTTCGTAAATGTTCCCGCGTCTTTGATGTGTTGCAAAAATTTTACCTATTGGAAAATGACGCAATGTTATATTTTCTCGTCATCGGTTCCGGAGGAATACCGGCAAACGATTCGAGGAATTTTCGAAAAAGGCGTGACCGTTTGGACTGATCCTGCTAAGATGGGACGAATCGACGTGGCAGACAATGAGGTGATCCGATGAGCCGCAAGCGAAAGAAAAACAGCATATGCGGGTATGGCGATGACGTTTATTGGCAGTCGGCAGACCTCAACTACCGTCAATATCTGCACTATTATTATATGATGCAAGATATCATGATCAACCGTTACAAGTGGCTCAATCTTCCGGACTCTATCGATGAGCGGTTTTTGGAAATGACACTTTTCCGCAACGGCGTCGCTGTAGTTTTCAAACCGTGGTTCACCGACAAACTTTTAGGTACGCAAGTTACGCCGTCGGGTCGATGGAACCTGTATGACAATCCAACGGAATTGACTTCGTGGGGCAATAACGGATGGTCGTATCGTATGGGCGCTGACAAGGGCGTGCCTATTTGGGCCAGCAGATCGCGCAAAACCGACCATTTGACCGTATCGGTGTATGCGGAGCGTCTTACTCGTTATGATCGGATCATCGACGTTAATATCAACGCAATGAGAACGCCTGTTCTGATCACATGCCCGGAAGAAAAGAAACAGTCAATCCAGTCATTGTACCAGCAGGCGCAGGGTGGTGAGCCGGTGATTTTCGGATTTTCAGGGCTTATGACCGACGTCAATGTCGGAGTTTTTAAAACCGACGTGCCGAACTATGCCACGGAACTTATGCTTAACAAGCATCGCACGCTTAATGAATTTTACACGTACGCTGGGGTTGACAACGCCAACCAAGATAAAAAAGAGCGGGTTGTCACCGACGAGGTGCAAGCTAATAACGGACAAGTGGAGATTTCGCGATTGGTCGGGCTGAACGCGCGTCGCGAAGCGTGCGATATCATCAACCGACGCTATGCTCGATTGCTTGACGCTCCTATTGAGGTCGTCTGGAATCATGACAACGCTTCCAACAATTATGATTTCTTCGCAAACGATATGATCAGCAACGATATTGAAGACGGAGAAGGGAGGTTGTAATGGCCGTTTTTACCATAGAATTTGGCGAACTTGTCGATGACGGTTTCGATCCTGGCTTCAACGATTATCCGATTTTCGATGAATCGTATCGCCAGCATCTTAACGATTTAATAGTCATGTGGTTTCAATTTCGCGAAATATGCATTACACCCCCTGCTCGATTCGCTGTGTATTTCAAGCGTCGCATGCAATCGATCATGCCGTATTACAATAAGATGTACGAAACTGTTGTAATGGACGTTAATCCATTATACACTATGCAGCAGACAACTGAGAGCCACACCGAAAATGCAGCAGAAACTGAGGCCAATCGAGAAAGCAAACGCGACGAAAGCACTCAGGGAACATCGAGCAATGAAGACAAGACACGTAGCGTTTTCTCTGCAACGCCTCAGATGCAGTTGCAAGGCAACGAAGATTATGCCACGAATATCACTGACGCACAGGGCAACGCAAGCGGCACGAACGCGGGAACGTCGAATGCGAAAACGAAGGATTACACGAAAAGTGCGGATAAAGCATTGACTGACTACACAGTTACAACGGCTGGATATTCGGGCAATGTTGGCGTGATCCTGGATGAATACAGGCGCTCGCTTATCAACGTTGATTTGATGGTGCGCGATGAATTGGACGATCTTTTCATGCAGGTGTGGACGGCGAATTACAGCGGATTTTAGGAGGCATTATGGGAGTTACGTATCCGTGTGGCGTCACGGGGTGGACAGGGTTTTGTTATCCTCGTGTTTTTTTGAGAAGCGCACCATACATCCCCAAGATATATTATAATGTAATCAGCGAGGAAGAACGAATCAAGGCGATCTGCGATGCCATAGATTCGTTTGCAGGCGAGCTTGCCGGTTGCATGACGATTGATGATTTTAACGCATTTTTAATCGAGCTTGAAAATCAGCAGAACCAGCAAACGAAAATGCTGCAAGATTATGCAGATGTCGGCGATGAGAACGTTAAGAACGAACTCATGGCAGAAATTGAAAAGCTGCAAATCGGCATGCTGATCTGGGACGTGACAATTGGCAAGTACAACAATGGCAAAGAAGCAATGCGCAATCTCTATCGTTGGCTGTCATTGCAAGCTGCAACAGTTCGCACTCTTGGAGACAGTGAATTGACAGTTGAAACGCTCGCGAACAGCGGGCTTAACGTGCGAGGTGTTGCGGTCTACAGCGGATCGCTTATGGGCGAAACGTGGAAGCCTGATGGAATCTACTACCAGGAGGGAAACTAACATGGCATCTATTTACACTCCGAATTATGATCTTGATTTGTACGCAGAAAATGACAAGCCCGATCTCGCAGATCAGTACAACGCTGCGATGGGAAAAGTTGATACTGAACTTAAAGATCAATCTGATAAGATTGTAGCTGTCAACAACAATATTTCCACGATCAACTCTAACGTGACCGCTCTGCGCAACGATCTTACCACGACGCAGGGAGGCGTGGCTACCAATTCTAACAACATCAGCAAGCTGCAAACTGCAACTAGTGGTCTTCGTACTGATCTCACTACCGCACAGGGTAACATTGCGACGAGCACTGAAAATATCGCTCAGCTTCGCAACGATCTTACAACCGCGCAGGGAAATATTACTACTAATACTAATGATATTAAGAAGCTGAATAGCAAGTTCCCGGTGTCAGTTGCCAATGGCGGAACTGGCGCTACGTCAGCAGCCGCTGCTCGCACGTCGCTTGGTGTTAATCTTGTGAATCTTGGCGTCAATGCGTCTGCTAAAGATCTTAATATGACGGCGGGACTTAGCTCTAATGCACAAGCGCAGCTTACTGATGTATCGAATCGAATTGGATATACCAGCCTCGTGGAAAATTGGTCTGTTAAATTATATAACAAAGGGGAATTGTTGAGCAACGGAGCTTCACTTGTTGCAGCAAACGCCAGACTGTATTTGCATGGCAATACGCTATGGAAGTTTGATTCATTGATCCAATTTGATGCAAAAGCAACTCAGCCTACTCTCTCTATCATGCCTGGCACCAACTATTATGCAATCAAAACATTAATAAAGATGCCTATTACTCCGTCCGAAGCTATGATATTCAATGGAGTTGGTATCGCTCAGAATGCGAACGCTGCTAGTAATCAAACGTGGCAGAATATTATAGCAAATGGAATTGGAACCGATGGTTATTTGTACATTGGAATAAATATTGCTGGTGGAGCGGGCCCATGGAAAAGCGACTACGGTAGAATTAATATCATGTCAATCCAGACCCCACTATCGCTCGTTAATCTTAATGCGCCGATTCCTCCTGATCCTGTAGATCCTGCCATCATGGCACTTGCTAATTTCCCTGTTGATTGTGTCCCCGACCCTGTTTATCCTGAGTGAGGTAATCATGGATGTTAACACCCTTATTTCTCTTATTGGTAGTGTGGGCTTCCCTATCGCGGCTTGCGTGGGCATGTTTTATCTCTATGGCCGTACCCTTAAAGATTTTACCGCCAGTCTTAAAAGTATTACTATTGAGATTGGAGAGCTGCGTGAAGATTTTAAGGAGCTATCGAGCGAGCTAAAAGACTGTATGGCCAGTATTGGCGGGAAACATGCTTAGAGGAGTTGATGTTTCGTCGAGGCAAAAAGATTTCCAAATCCAAGATACTGCTGCTGATTTTGTCATTTCAAAAGCAACCGAAGGACTTACTTATGTCAATCCATATTGTGACGGAGTAATTCAGCGTGCTATAAAATCTAATAAACTTTTTGGATTCTATCACTTCGGCAGGAATAACGACCCTATAAAAGAGTGTGATTGGTTCATCAAAAATTGCGAGGGTTATTTTAATCACGGAATTCCAATATTAGACTGGGAAAAAGATCAATCTGTTGAATGGGTTAACGAATTCGTGCGCCGAGTGTATGAAAAAACGAGAGTGTGGCCGTGGATTTATGCGAATCCATGGCGATTTAACCAGGGGGGCGTGGACCCCAATTGCGGGCGATGGATCGCGCAATATCCCAAGCCCAAGCAAGTTATGACTCTTTATGATGACCCGGGCGATCACCTAGAAACCGATGGCCTCGTATGCTGCTGGCAATACTCAGAGCTAGGTGCTGTAAATGGGTGGGATGCTAGCTTAGACCTTAATCATTTCTTCGGAGATCGCAGCGCGTGGGAAGCATACGCTCATGCAGTTTCCGTAGATGCGCCTACTAATCAGTCAATTTTAGAAAATAATGATTATAAGGTTGTAATTGAAAAGAAATAATGCTATAATATATTCATGATAGCGAGCTTGCCCGGAGAGGCCAAAACGGGGCGATAGACGCAATCGACGGTCTTAGGTGGCGACCTGGACCACGTAGGTTCGAATCCTACACTCGCTATCTTACGAGGTGAATTCTATGCCAAGCACGCAAACCATATGCTATTATGCCATGTACGTTATCGGCGAAGTCGAGAGCAATTGGAATTGGACAAGCGTTTATTACGTCGATCCAATAACTATTGGTATGATGCAATGGTATGGCACACGTGCGGCTGCTCTGCTTAATCGAGTGGAAGCAGAGCAGCCTACCGCCTATCCTGATCTCGCGCAATCATTGCGCGATTCTCTTGCACAGCACCCTGCAACAGACAGTTATTGGACGAGGCGCTATCTTACACAGGCCGAAGGCAACTCCATCGTGCAGGTTTTCAGCGCACAGGAAAACCATATCATTCAAGAAAATCAAGCGATCTCAGACTTCGAAGGTTACATTACAACGCTCGAAGGCTATGGCATGAGTCAATCAAACCCCAAGCCGTTGATTTTCGCGATGGCCATGTGGCACCAATCACCTAGACAGTGCGGGCGTGTCATCCAAGCAGCGGGTGGCACGGCAACGCTGGAACGTCTATATCAAGTCTGCATGAATGATGGTGTTCTTGGAATTTACAAAAATCGATACAATACAGTAAAATCACGTCTCGATGCTTGGGATGGTGAGAGCGATCCGCCGGACTTCGGCCAAGTCGGCTCCCCATCTTATGGTGGCAATTCACCGCAAATTGAACAAGACGCAAATCAAGTGTCTTACGTGATCCAACGTGGAGACAACTTAATATTGTTCGGACCAGATTATTATAAAAACGGTGTGATTTTTTACAAATCTACTGGCCAAACATGGATACCTGGTGTAAACAAAGACGGAACTCCTATCACTGGTGGGAATACTGGTGGTGGATCGTCTTCGGGGTCAGAAGCTCAGCGCCAAATCGTCGAGCTGTACACCTCATGGGTTGGTAAATTTGCATATTCACAAGGCCCGGGGAGACTTGATCCGATAGCAAGTGGATACGGCGATTGCTCAAGCACTATTTGGTTCGCCTACCAAAAAGTAACAAGCATGGATATCGGCACGTGGACGGGTGCGCAAGTGGGAAAGGGGCGACAAATCGCGGCTGCATCAGGGCCTAATCTTCCTCTGTCTTCGATGCAGCCGGCCGATCTGGTATTTTTCAATTGGGGAGATTACAACTCATCATTTGATCACGTCGAATTGTACATAGGAAACAACCAGTTCTGCGGCCATGGTTCAGGGCAAGGACCGACAATAAAAGCTGATGCGAATGTTTATGCGGGGCGTGCCCACGATTGGATGGTGAGAAGATATCTATGAGCGTTTACGTTGACTATCATCCACTTCTCACGCGCGGCGCATTTTGGAATTTTTTGACTGGGCATCGAAGCGCGGGAAAAACCTATGGCTTTAAGGACTGGGGTATTCGCGACTGGAAAAAACACGGAAACGAAATGATCTATCTGCGCCGCTATGAAAGCGAGCTGGAAGACAGGTACACGTTTTTTGATGATATCGCGGAAAAATATGAAAACTATGATTTCCGAACTAAAGGTTATACAATGCAGGCGAAAAAGGTGGGGAAGAATACCTCGTGGCAGAGAATGGGGCATTTCCGCTGGCTTTCCACCCAGCAAGCACGTAAAGGCGGAGACTATTCGAAATGCAATAAAATCATGTTCGATGAATTCATCATCGAGAACACGCGCAACATGCATTATCTCACCAACGAAGTCAACCAAGCCTTGGGATTTTGGCATACTGTCGACCGTCGCAGATTCTCAACGCGAATGATCTTTGCAAGCAATGCTGTTTCTATTGTCAATCCATATTTCGTCAAGCTTGGAATTTCAATTGATGACCTTAAAAATAAAGAATTCATCATGCGAGCCAACAATCGCGTATGCGTGCATTTATATCATAACGCAGAAAGTGAAAATGAGCTGATGAATTCAGCGTTTGGCGACCTTGCTAAAGCTACGGGCTATGATGATTACGCCATTGCCAATGAATTCATGGATGATACGGACACGTTTGTTTCATCGATTCCTAAGGACGCACGTTATTGCTATGCCATACAATACGGGGAACAGACATTTTCAGTATATCTCGATTCAAAAATGCTGCAATACTATGTGGGGGATTACGCTAGGCAAACCAACAATGTATTCTGCCTGACTAAAAACGACATGACGCCAAATCTCTTGATGATACAAAAATCGCACCCAATAATCAAGGCGTTACTTAACATGTATCGTCTAGGCAACGTCTATTTTTCAAGTGCGAAATGTAGAGAGTTGTTCTATGAAATGAGCAATGTTCTCAACTTGCAGTAATTATTTGCGAATAAAATCAATGAAAACTGCTGCTGACAAAACCAATATCAGCAGCAGCGCAAACATCCAACCATTGTCTGTCATAGATTGATCTTAGTCCTTCCAATAGTAGCCGAAGCTACATTGTACAACCGCACCGCATTTCTAACCATGGTGTCAAATGATTTAGCCTTATGGGTGTTGCCATATTGATCGTACCACGTATAATCTTTACCTGAGTAGATTACTTGCGCCACCGTCTTCTCATCAACGATCAACCATTCTTCGCTATTCTCATCAGCGTAGATATAACACCAGGATTTGCCTACATACATAGCAACCAACACCACTTTCGTTTTCATCGCATACGCTCGATTCCGATAAGCACAGTTCCAATGACAAGGCCAAAAATACCGAGAAACATCAATGCGTGGTAAATACTCATAAGCTCAGTGTAGGCTACGAACACGATCACAACGCTAGTACACATAATGACAATAAGGGATTTTAGAAACGAATCATGGCTAGTATCTGCGTAGCATTTATCCTCAAGCATTCCCAATCGATAACTGATATCACCAAGCACAATATCAAGATCATCAACAGGATTTTCGTTAGCTGTAGCGTGCTTTTCAAAAATTTCGTAATCATTCATTATGCCCCCTGTACGCCAATAACCAACATGATCATACTTATTACTATAACGCAACTAACCAACATGCACAATGTCCCAATCCAAAAATCTCTCCATGCATTCATTGTTTGCTCCTTAGATATGATTCACCAACATATTCACGAAACGTTTGCAGTTCTCTGATAGATCAATGTAAGCGCTGTCTTTGTATCCGATCACGCAGCAAATTCCGTCAATGTCTGCTACATAGCTATCTCCTTCGATTCGCACGCTGCAATTATAAATGTTAGATAGTACCTCAGCGTTGTCTTTCATTTTTTCAATCATTATAACTCCTTCCAAATTCGTCTAAGATTTCACCATTTGGATAAATATACCGCATTGTCAATTTATTCGTGCTAAAACATTGCGCATAAAGCCATTTACCACCTTTATTCAGATCGGATATTATTTCTTCATATTTAACAAACTCACAATATTCAGCATCACATTCAATCTCTCGATTTACCTTGTATATTGTTACAATTTTCATTATTCATCCTTTTCTAGAAAATCAGCGATATAATACTTATATTGCCCTTTAATCATATCCAATGCTTTAATATAATCATCAGTATCATATGCTATTAACGAGAACATTTTATCATTATTTATTTCAATGAAATTCATCATTGCTTGATCTAACCTAAGTGACGCATAAACTTTCTCCACATCTACATCATTTGAATAATAAATGATAAATTTATTACTGCATCTTTT
>OJPG01001078.1_pt1 | contig 16145 bp, 18 predicted proteins | sample 1598431 | NCBI WGS metagenome assembly OJPG01 (sample SAMN03922473, study PRJEB24848) | human gut metagenome | isolation source: stool sample | host: Homo sapiens | place: Germany | collected 2010-11 | reverse complement strand
AACTTGTGTTCTGCGGGGATTGGGGCAGCGCCCCAACAAGCATGAAACAGGCGGGTTCCGTGTGAACGGAATCCGCCTGTTTTCGCAAAGTGGGTACCGCTTTGCATTGCTTGCCGCTTTCTTGCTCCCGTTCGTACCCCCGTTTTCCCCTCTACCCATACTACAATCTGAACAGGGCGTTTTGGCCAGATTTCCGAAAAAAGTTTTGTCTGGGGGGGAGTTTTCTTACATTTCAGAACGTTCCGTTCAGAAAAAAGATGCAGGCGATTTACATTTCGTCTGTGGACTTCTGAATGAATTTGCAGTATAATTTATTCTGTATAGCTGTGCTCAGAAGCGGCTCGCCTGCCTGCGCACAAATTATGGCAGGAGGTGCGGCAAAATGACAAAGCTGAATAAACAAGGCAAACAGGCAGCGATTATTGCTGCGGTGTTAATTGCACTTGCCGTTACCTGTCGTATGCTCGGTAACAACGGCTTTTATCCAAAGACGCTGGGGCTTGTCCGTTCGGGCATTTACATTTTCCTGATTGTCGCATGGGGCGTTTTGATTGACAGGAGGATCATACAGACGCAGATTCGCCGGTATATGATCGGCATTTCGGGAGTAATGGTGTTCTGGTATCTGCTGCGAACATGGAAACACCACCTCATTCCGGCAGAAGCCCTGCCCGACGTTACCCGATATATTTGGTACGCCTACTATATTCCGATGCTTATGCTCCCTGTGCTTGCGCTGTTTGCCACCGTGTCGCTGGGAAAACCGGAGCAGTACCGAACGCCGCTTCCTTTGCGGCTGCTGTGGATACCGACAGTGCTTCTTACCTTGACCGTTCTGACAAACGACCTTCATCAGACGGTGTTTTCCTTCCCCGCAGAGAATACGCCTTGGACAGACAACCGTTACAGCTACGGGGGCATGTACTGGATCGTGTTTGCGTGGTTTGTGATAAACACACTCCTTGCGCTTGGCATGATCCTGTATAAGTGCCGTATTCCGCGCAGCCGAACATTCCTGTGGCTTCCGGTAATCCCGTTTGCGCTGATGATCGTATATGGGCTCCTCTACATTACGGCACATTCGGTGATTGCTCCCTTCGCCGGAGATATGACGTCGGTTTATTGCGTTTTGATCGTGCTGATTTTTGAAAGCTGTATCGGGTGCGGGCTGATCCAATCCAACAGCCGTTATGCCGAATTGTTCAAGGCTACCACGCTTGCCGCGCAGATCACGGACAAGGATTATGCGGTCTGCCTGTCCTCTGACGCCGCGCAGCCGGTTTCTGCCGAAGTGCTGCATGAGGCCGAGGTCGCGCCGGTCATGCTGGACGGCGGTACCCGTCTTTCCTGCGCACCGATTCACAGCGGGTATATCTTTTGGCGGGAGGATGTGTCAAAGCTGCTCTCCGTCTTAAGTGAGCTTTCTGGCATACAGGCGGAGCTGGAGGACTACCATTCCCTTTTGGACGAAGAAAACAAGCAGAAGAAGCGCCGCAAAAAGTTTGAGGAACAGCAACGCCTTTATAACGCCGTGCAGGAAAAGACTGCGCCGCACCTTGCGCTGCTCTCCGCGCTTTCCCGTGAACTGCAAGCAGCGCCGTCAAGCGCCGACGCTAAAAGGCTGCTGGGCAAAATTGCGGTCATCGGCGCTTATCTGAAACGGCGCAGCAATCTGATTATCCTTGCCGACAGCACGGGCAGCATTCCGTCTGCGGAGCTGGATTTGTGCCTAAAGGAAACCGTGTCCAATCTGCACATGAACGGGATCACCTGTGCCGTCCGATTTGATTTTGAGGATGATATGAGCGCCTACGCCGCCGGTGTGCTGTACGATTTTTACGAAGCCGCCGTTGAGGTTGCCTTTGATACGCTCACCGGCTTTACGGCGTTTATCCGGCATGAGGCCGCTATGTTCCGTTTGAGCCTGATCCTCCAATGCGATACCGATATGGCGCGGCTTGCAGCGCAGTTTTCCCATGCGTCCGTCACGCAAGAGGACGGCGTTTGGTACTGTGAGCTGTCGATCCCGGAGGGAGGTGCGCGGCTATGAGCGTATTCCATAAAGAGAAAATAGGCAGAGCGTCGATCAAAGAGGGCTTGGACAATCTGCCCTCCGGCATCTGCTTTGCCGACCAAAACGGCACGATCATTCTCTGCAACCGGCAAATGCACCGGCTTTGCCATGCGCTGATGGGAATGGACTTGCAGCACATTTCCGAATTGCGGGGCGCACTCAAAAATCCCTGCAAAGAGATTATCCCCATCGACGCCGAGGCGTTGATCTATCGTTTCCCAAACGGCGCGGCATGGCAGTTTTCAGAAACCGCCATTACTGACGCGGAGGGGGCGGCCTATACACAGATGCAGGCTGCGGAGGTAACTGCGCTCTATGAAAAGGAAGCCGAGCTGCAAGAGAAAAACCGTGCGCTGAACGAGGCCAATGCCCGTGCCAAAAAGCTCTATACGGAGCTGGATAAAATCGTGCGGGAGGAAGAAAACTTTGCCGTAAAGACCCATGTTCACGATGAAGTGGGGCTACTGCTCTCCCTGTCGCGCAAGCTGTTTAAGCAGCAGGAGGACGATCTTGCGGCTATGCGGGAGCTGGGCAAAGCATGGAGCCGCGTCAGCGAAACGCTGGGCATTGCCGAACAGGAGGCGGGCGAAAGCGGCGCAGGACTTTCGGACGCGGCGCTGGGTGAGCTGGCAAGCGTCATTGCCGGTATCGGCGTAAAGCTGACCGTGCGGGGCGAGCTGCCCCAAAGCGGCAATCTTGCCTATCTGCTGACTGTTGCCATTCGGGAGTGCGCCACCAATACGGTGCGTCACGCGGAGGGCAGCGAAATGACGGTGGATATTTCCGATGCAGACGGCTATGTTTGCGCGTCTATCACCAATAACGGCAAGCTGCCGGAGCAAGAAGTAACCGAGGGCGGCGGGCTTGGCGCTCTGCGCCGCCGGATTGAAAGCGCCGGAGGAACGATGGCGGTGGAAAGTGCGCCGGTATTCCGGCTCAACATCACGCTGCCGGAAAGGGGGAATACAGTATGATCAATGTATTACTTGTAGAGGACAGAAAAATGTCGCGGGACTGCATGACCGGCTATATAAAAAGCTCTGACCGCTATCAGCTTGCGGCGCATACCCAAAACGCGGGCATGGCTGAAATACTGTGTATGCAGAACAAAATTGATTTAATCCTCATGGATGTCTGCACGGCGAATAACGAGGACGGCATTGAGGCCACCGCCGCCATCAAGCGGCATTTCCCAAATATCAAGGTCATTATCGTCACCGGCATGACAACCATTGACCTGATCGACCGGGCAAGAGCAGCAAAAGCAGACAGCTTTTGGTATAAGGAAATCGAGGGCAACGAGCTTTTGGATGTGATGGATCGCACCATGAACGGGGAGCATATTTACCCCGACAAAACGCCGCTGGTGCATTTCGGCAATATGCCCTCCACCGAGATTTCCGAGCGTGAGTTGGAGGTTTTAAGGCTGATGGTAGAGGGAAATACCGACACGGCCATTGCCCAAAGGCTATTCGTCAGCGTTCCGGCGATTCGTTACCATATCACCCAGCTTTTGCAAAAGACAGGCTACGAAAACCGTGTCAAGCTGATTGCCGATCTGATCAATAAGGACTTCATTGTTCCCGGTCTGTAAAAACTGATATATCGCGCCGAAATCCGTCTCCGTGGTTATGCGGAGGCGGATTTTTTTGATTTTTTACAAAAAAAACTATCATTTCTGATAGGGTGCTTTTGTAAGGAACTCTCTATACTGAAAATGACATGAGTGGGACTGCTCTGATTTGAACACAGAAAGAAGGTGATGACTTATACAGAAGGTCGTAGTTATCAACATCAAAAACTGTCTTTTCGCCGATGCTGTGGAGAAGATCCTGAGAGAAAACACATCAAAGGATTATGTGATTGCAAGGGCAGAAACCGCCAGAGAGCTGGAGCAATACATCTGTTTAGCCTCCGTTTTTCTGCTTGAAGTGACCAATCGACCTGACTATACGATGGAGGATCGGCTGGAGCTTCGGGAAAGAGTTAAAGCAGTCAATCCCGACTGCAAGTTCGTCCTTGAGGTGGACGAAACCTCTGAGCCGCAGATCGCCGAACAGGTGTGCCAAGCCAAAAAGGATGGGCTCATCGACCAGTTCATCTATGGCTCCATCAGCGCCAATTATTTTGTGGCCTTAATGGACACCCTGTGACAGAGGTGAAAACGAGACAAAGTGTATCCGGCACAAAGCATTTGCAGTAAACGACCAACGAAACTCAAAAAACTATTTTCGATGAGGATTCAATTATGGGGCTTATTAAAGCTGCGTTAGGTGCAGCGGGCGGCGTGTTGGCCGACCAGTGGAAAGAGTATTTTTACTGCGAGTCCATCCCTGCGGACATTCTTGCGGTGAAGGGACAGAAGCGCACCTCCGGTCGTTCCAGCAACACAAAGGGCAGCGACAACATTATCACCAACGGCTCCATCATCGCGGTGGCAGACGGCCAGTGTATGCTCATTGTAGAGCAGGGCAAGGTGGTGGAGGTCTGCGCCGAGCCGGGCGAGTTCACCTTCGACGCCTCTACCGAACCCAGCATTTTCTCCGGCGATCTGGGCGAAAGCATCGGCCAGGTGTTCCAGACCATCGGCAAGCGTTTCACCTTCGGCGGCGAGGCACCCAAGGACCAGCGGGTCTACTACTTTAACACCAAGGAACTGATCGGCAACAAGTACGGCACGGCCTCGCCGGTCCCCTTCCGCGTTGTGGATCAGCGGGCGGGCATTGATATCGACATCTCCATTCGCTGCTTCGGAGAGTATTCCTACCGAGTCACCAACCCGCTGCTGTTCTACACCAATGTCTGCGGCAATGTAGAGGCCGGCTATGAGCGAAGCCAGATTGACAGCCAGCTCAAGACCGAGCTGCTGACCGCCCTCCAGCCCGCCTTTGCCCGCATCAGCGACATGGGCATCCGCTACTCCGCGCTGCCCGGCCACACCACGGAGCTGGCCCAGGCACTCAACGAGGAACTGTCCGCCAAGTGGCGGGATCTGCGCGGCCTGGAGATCGTCTCCTTTGGCGTATCCAGCGTCAAGGCCAGCGAGGAAGACGAGAAGATGATCAAAGAGCTGCAGCGCAACGCGGCCTTTATGGATCCCACCCGGGCAGCGGCCCATCTGGTGGGTGCCCAGGCCAGCGCCATGCAGTCTGCGGCCGCCAACCCCAACGCCGGTCCTGCCATGGCTTTCATGGGTATGAATATGGCCGGCCAGGTGGGCGGCATGAACACCCAGAACCTCTACGCCATGGGTCAGCAGCAACAGCCACCACAGCCTGCCCCTGCTCCTGCCGCTCCCGCTGGCTGGACCTGCTCCTGCGGCCAGGGCGGCAACACGGGCAAGTTCTGCCAAAGCTGCGGTAATCCCCAGCCCGCCCCGGCGGAGAGTTGGCAGTGCTCCTGCGGCGCTACCGCCACCGGGAAGTTCTGCCCGGAGTGCGGCAAGCCCAAGCCCGCCGCAGACGGTTGGACCTGCTCCTGCGGTACGGTGAACAAGGGAAAGTTCTGCCAAGACTGCGGCAAGCCCAAGCCCGCCGGGGTGCCCCAGTACAAATGCGACAAGTGCGGCTGGGAGCCGTCTGATCCCGCCCATCCCCCTAAGTTCTGCCCGGAGTGTGGCGATCCTTTCGATGACGGCGATCTCCAGGGATGACCCGAAAAATGAAGATCATGCTGGGTATCCTGGCATCTGCGGCTTTGGTTGCCTTAGCGGGAACGGGGTTGTATCTGCGTTTTGGTCTTCAGGTCTTAGACCGTCCCGGTATGGAAAACCCGGCGGGGCCTATGCTGGAACTGCTGAACGCCGATTGGATGTCGGACGATGGCGTGTGGAGCGCACGCATAGAAGGCGAAACACTCGATCTCAGCTACCGGCAGGAGCTGGTTTACAGCGGTGGTTTCTCCTTCGATTTCCAGGGAGATGGCCTGAACGCCAAGACAGAGCTTAGCTTTGATGATAAGCAATTTGAAAGCGAGGATGGGAGCGTCTCCAGTACTATGGAGAGTCTCTCTGTGGAAAACCGCAAGCTATATCTGGTCATCACCGTTTCAAAAGCAGGGGAAGCCAGCGTGCGGCAGCAGATAGTCCTGAACCGGGCAGAGAGCGGTAAGACCACAGAAGGCGAATCGGAGAAAATACGGGAGGTTTCCGACATGGCTGAATTGATGGAATTTTCATGGCACCAAAGTGCCATGAGCTTCAGCGACTGTTTTGATTTCCAAATTAAGACCGCAGAGGGGAAGCCCGCTGCGCCCCGCCTGTACTGCGATTATACGGACACGGAAACAGGTGAGCGCATTGAGCTCGGCGAGGAAAGCTCCGGCTTTCAGGGGTTCCGGCTGGATGGAACACGAACTGACAATACGGCGTGTCCGCCAGTCCCCTTAGAACGCTGGGAAGAACTGGCTGATTTCCTGCGCAAAGCGGAGCTGTCCCCCTACAGCCCGCCGGAACCGGGCCTTATGGATGCAACCAACAGTAATATCCAGGTCACATGGCGGGAGAACGGCGAAAAATTTACCAACAGCTACAGTGGTGTCTATGCCCATGAGCTGCTGAAGCTGCTTCAGGACATTGCGGGGGAAGTGTCCCGCAATGCCTTTGAAGAACCAAAACCGGAATGAGAGCAGCAAAGGCGCTTATTCCATGGAAAAGGAGGAAATACAGGTGAAAATCAAGATGAAACAGTCACTCGCAGTGATATTGGCGCTGGTGATGGTGCTCTCTCTCCGCCTGCGGCGGGAAGAACAGCGGCCCGGAGGAGGTCGGCAGTTACCAGCTCTATGAGATGACATTCGAGGGTGATGTTTTCGACCATGATTTTCTGGAGACCTCGGGGTTCGCACTGTATACCATGGAACTGGCCGCAGATGGTACCGGCTGGATCAAGATAGACGGCAAGGCTACCATCACCTGGGGCGATGGAAAAATCACCGTGAACGAATCCAATGCTGTCTACACCTATACATACAAAGACGGGATGATCGTTCTTGAGGAGTCCACCGGCGAGTCGATGACCTTCAAGAAGACGGATTCCGCAGACGCTTCCAGCGGATTGAAGCAAGTAGGCGAAGACGGTTCTGGCGCAGAGCTGACAGCCCATCAGCAGTATTGGAGCGGCGACTGGTACGGCTGGATTGCCTACAGCAACGGCACCAATAATTATGCCTCTCTGGATGGCTTCTATATGGACTGCATGGCTCGGATCGAGGTCGATGAAAACGGAGAGGGGACGGTACTGCTTTGGGACGAGGCTACTTCTGTAGGCGATCCCCGTGCCAATGTGTCGATCCAGATCTCCGATGGCGGCTTTGAGCAGGGACGGCTCAAAAGCGTGAGCGGCTTGTTCTCGGACGGCGATGTCGGCAACGCCGACTGGCTGGTGGATCCGGACGGCCTGGGCTATGAAAATCTCATCTGCATCGAGGGCAGCTATAAAGACCCGGATGATTTTTTCAGCGGCTATGATTATACGATCTACCTGCGGCCCTGGGGCCTGGACTGGGCGGACATTGAGACGGATCAGCCGGACGGCCTGCCGGATCACTACGACTGGTATCTGTCTGCCATCCAGGCCGGCGCGGAGATGCCGGACGTGATCGGCGGCGACTACGGCGGCCTTGCCCCGGGAGAGATCCCCGACGACCAGATGGAGCACCAAGGCGGAAGCGACCCCAACGCCTCGGCGGTGGACGGCACCTGGCAGGCTCCCGTTTTCGGTGACTACGGTCTGTCCAAGGCCAGCGCCACCGGCGTCGTTCCGATGACGCGGGATGAGCTGGTTAATCGAATCGGTTTCTACGCCGATTCTCAGATCGGCTCTGCCCCATACGACAGTCTTTATAATTCCATGGGTTATATCCACGGCAAGCCCCTGATCGACGATCCCCGGTGGGATACGGGCAAGACTCATGTCTATCAGTGGTCCATTGAGAGCGGAGAGTACGCCACCCTGGTCTTTGAGGTGACGGACTACTCCATCGGGATCGAGAAGCTGCAATCAGTGGAAACCAGTCCGGGCCTGCTGGATGGATGAGACCATGAAAAAAGGGTTACCTACGATAAAAAAGGCCCTTTGGCTTCTCTTCACCGTAACAGTACTGCTGGCTCTGCCCGCCTGCGCAGGCTCCGGAGAAACCGACAGTGGTGCGCCCAAGACGGTTCCGGCCTCCGGCGATATGGTGGCAGCGGAGCTGCCCTCCGGCTGGAATCTGATTTCCGGCACCGACATGCACGGAGTTGACCTGGCGGACTTCATCTGCCACGCCGAGAAGTTTGAGCTGGGCGACCCCTACCTGCAGGCACAGGAGTATTTCGGAGGCATTGAGGCGGTGCGGGCTGTTCTGGAGTCGGAGAACCCCTACGGGACCTATACCGGGACAAAAGAACTGGCCAACGGCACATGGTATCTGGCTGAAAATGCCGCCGCCGCACAGCTTGACGAGAAAGCGATCATCGTGAAGGGTTATCAGTGCGATTTTGGAAGCGACGAGATACAGAGCATCCTTGGCAGCCTCCAATGGCTCCAATAAATCATGTTACATATAGAAAGGAAAATTGTTATGAAAAAGTTTTTATCTGTTATTTGCTGTTTGGCCATCATTCTCTCCCTCGCCGCCTGCGGTGGCGGTGGAGGCGACGCCCTCAAGGGAACCTGGGAGCAGGAAGGCACTGATTATGGCACCGTGACATGGAAGTTTGACGGGAAAGGCGGCTTCACCAGCGAGAGCGACTTCTTTGATAACAAGGGCACCTATACCATCGACGGCAGCCAAGTGACGATTACACGGGAAGGCGATTTCGCCGATCCAGTCGTGTATGATTTTGCGGTTTCGGGCAGCAGCCTGACCCTCACGGCGACGGACGGTCTGGCTCCCGACTATGATCTGACGAAGAAATAACACTGCGGAATACAGCCCCATGCGGGCTCGTCCGCATGGGGCTGGCCAGGGAGGGAACTGCTTATGCCAGCACAAATTGCCGAATACAAATGTCCCGCTTGCACCGGCCCTCTCCACTTCGTAGGTGAGTCCGGAAAGCTGGAGTGTGATTACTGCGGCTCTACCTACGATGTAGCGGAGATCGAGGCGCTCTATGCTGGACAGGAGGCAGGCGCGAAGGCCGCCTTTCAGGAGGCGGAAGCAAAGGAAAAAAACGGTGAGCCGGGAGAAGAACCGGCGTGGGATACCTCCGCTCTCCAAGGGGATTGGGGTGCGGACGGAGAGGGAATGAAAGCGTACAACTGCCCCTCATGCGGCGCGGAACTGATCTGCGACGCCACCACCGCTGCCACCAGTTGTCCCTACTGCGGCAACAATACCATCGTGCCCGGACAGTTTGGCGGCACCATGAAGCCGGACTATGTGATCCCCTTCAAGCTGGACAAAAAGGCCGCTGTCGCGGCACTGAAAAAGCACTACAGCAAAAAATTCTTCCTGCCCCGCGCCTTCTCCAGCGGCAATCATCTGGAGGAGGTCCAGGGGATCTATGTCCCCTTCTGGCTGTTTGACGCCGGCGCAGAGGCGGACTGCCGGTTCCACGCCACCCGCTCCCATACCCACACGGACGGGGATTACCGGGTCACCGTTACTGAACATTTTGATGTGCGGCGCTCCGGCACCATGGAGTTTGAGCGTATCCCTGTAGACGGCTCCAAGAAGATGCCGGACGACTATATGGATTCCATTGAGCCCTTTGACTACGCCGGCCTGAAGTCCTTTTCCACCGCCTATCTCCCGGGATACCTTGCGGATAAATACGATGTGACCGCCCAAGAGAGCATGGAACGCGCCGACCGGCGGTGCCACAACTCCGCCTTTGACCAGATGCGCCGGGATATATCCGGCTATGAGGTGGTAAATCAGGTGGTGGGAATGTCCGTCTTCACCGCGGCAAGGTGCATTATGTGCTGATGCCGGTGTGGACCCTTCGCACCAGGTGGAAGAATCAGGACTACCTCTTTATGATGAACGGCCAGACGGGCAAGATGGTGGGAGATCTGCCGGTATCCAACGGAAAGGTCACGGCGTTCTTCTCCGTCCTGGCAGTGACGCTCAGCGGTCTGATGCTCTGGAGCGGTCTGGGTCAGACCATTGCGAGAATCTTTTTGGCCTGAGGGAGGAGGGAAAACAGAATGAAAAAACGAACCATTTCCCTTCTGGCTGCGATGGCGCTTGCCCTTCTCCTGTGCGTCCCCGCCCTGGCCGCGGGCTTTGATGAGGCCAAGCTGAACTTTGTCACCGACGAGGCCGGAATCCTCACGGAGCAGGAGTGGTCTGAGTTGGAAACGCGGGCGGAGGAAATCTCTCTGAAATATCAATGCGGCGTGTATATCATCGTGCTGGACGACTTTACCGGCTATGGCACTGTTTGGAAAACTGTTCGAAAAAAAGCAATGCTCCATCTGCGGCAGCGACATCGGACTTCTGGGCAATCGCAAGCTGGAGGATGGCAACTGCTGCAAGGCGTGCGCGGCCAAGCTCTCCCCATGGTTCAGTGAGCGGCGGCAGAGCACCGTGGAGGATATCAAGGCTCAACTGGAATACCGGGAGGCCAATCAGGACCAGGTGGCGGCGTTCCACGCCACCCGCACCTTGGGCGAGAGCACCAAGGTGATTCTGGACGAGGACGCCGGGAAGTTCCTGGTGACCTCCGCCCGGAACTGGCAGAGCGCCAATCCCGATGTGCTCAGCTTCTCCGATGTGACCGGCTGCAATCTGGATATTGATGAGGACCGCACCGAAATCGAGTACAAGGACCGGGAAGGCAACCGTCAGAGCTTCAGCCCCAAGCGCTATGCCTATTCCTACGACTTCTACATCGTCATCCACGTCAATAACCCCTATTTCAACGAGATCCGTTTCAAGCTGAACAGCTCCAAGGTGGACAACGATGAGGAGACCCTGCTGGACAGCCCCACCGCCATGCCCCGCTCCCGTTCCGGCGTCAGCCGCCCAACGCCCGGCGCGGCGCGTCCCGGTGCTGTTCGTCCGGGCGCGGTTCCGCCGGGAGGCCGTCCCATGCCCGGCCGTGCCCCCATGGGCGGCGGAATGATGGGCGGTGCGCGGGTGTCCAACGCCGATGAGGTCCGAGCCAGTCTGGAGTACCAGCAGTATGAGCAGATGGGTCAGGAGATCCGAGAGGCCCTGCTCCAGGTGCGTCAAGAGGCCAGAGATACTGCGGCGGCGGCAAACGCCCCCAAAACCGCGGTGACCTGTCCCTACTGCGGTGCCACCACTACGCCGGATGCCTCCGGCTGCTGCGAGTTCTGCGGCGGTGCTATTGGAGGCTGACCCATTAGGGCGCTTTTCTGAGAAAACCTTATAATTATAATTGGGAATCGTGAAAGTGGCCCTATTCGTAAGCAGAAAGTAGGCGGTGATATATGCGCAGGGTAATTTTGAACATGAAGGACTACATTTTTGCCGACGCTGTGGCAAAGTCGTTACAGGTAGATGAACAAGGTGATTTTAATGTAGTACCGACAACCACGACGGAAGAATTGCTGCAATACAGTAAGCTGTGCGAGCCGTATGCCATACTTATGGAGGTCAACGGCTATCCGCCCTATGTGCTGGAAGAACGGTTAAAAATCCGGGATGCAATCAAAGAGGTCAATCCCGACTGCAAGATTGTTCTTGTGGTTGACGAAAACTCAGAGAAAAAAGTAGCCGAGGAGGTGCGACGGGCGAAAAAAGCCGGGAGGATCGACCAGTTCATTTACGGCTCTATCAGTGCCAGCTACCTTGTGGCGCTGATGGATACACTGTAAAAACCGAATGATTCCCCATTCTCAAACAGGAAATCGCACCGAACATTATCTGACGGAGAGGAGGAAAAGAGTATGGCAGAAAAACCTGAAATCGAGAAAAAAGAGAAACTGAAAAAAGAAGCCGCAGTCTCGTCAGTGGAAATCAAACAGAAATACAGGCTGAACGGCACAGCGGCCTTTGATCCTAATCACGGTTGCGGAAATGAGCCGCCGAAAATCAGACTACCGCCCAGAGTGGACGATCCACCGAAGTGCGGAAACGAGCCGCCGGTCATTCCGCCAATCAAAAAGGCGAAAAAATAAGAAAACGAGGTGAACAATTTATGATTAAAACACGAAAAGCGCCTGCAAGGTTTTTGAGCGCCATGCTCTGCTTTGTGCTGATGCTGGGGCTGCTGCCGATGACGGCGTTTGCGGAGGGTACCCGCGAAGAGGTTGACACCATAAAAGCCACAGCGATAATTAATGTACCATCTTATGGCGCACCGACCAATTATCCGGCATTTACAGTGACAGAAGGCAGCCCTGCATATATTGCTGCTATGATGACTCACTGGGAAAAGAAAAACACAGTGACAGGAAAATGGGATAATGTTTCCTCTGGGAATACGTTTACAGAGGGAACATGGAGGCTTTCTGTCCAAGTCCGCATAGACGGTGAAGGCGGCAAAACCCACAAGCTGTCGGAAAAACCGCGGTTTTTCGTCAATGAAGTAGAGTGGCAGATTGAATCGAAATCTCGTTTTGATGATTACCACTTTGTATCTCTTGCTTATTTTCATTCTCAGGAATATGAGGTGACATCCTCAACATTGCCGCAGATGTATGATATTACCGTAACAAACGGTGTGGCTAAAAATGAAAGTTATATAGACATCACAAAAGCGAAACCCGGTGATAAAGTGGTGCTGTTGGCGGACGATAGACGAGATGAAGGTTTGGCATTTGAGAAGTGGGTTGTTACCGGTGCTACCGTTGATGCTGAAAACAACATGACTGCGAAATTCATTATGCCGGAAGGTAATGTAACCGCAGAAGCAACCTATATCCCTTGTGATATATCAATTAAGGCTGTCAAACTTACACTGGGCAACTATGCTGTTGGCAAAAAAGCCAGCGTTATTTCTGTAAAAATCATTACACCAGATGTAGTAGACTTTTCTTATGGCGATACCTATCGTTGTTATGATGAGGATGGTGTTGCTTTAGGTGGTAGCTACGTGTTATGTTATCTCGAAGGCGAAACAGTAAAGCGTCTTGGTGCGGATGAGCTTATAAAGGAAGGCGTAGAATACTTCCTCGAGGTTCACATTAAGTCTGACGAAGGCTATACATTTTTGGGTTTGAAGGAAGAAAATGTAACGTTAGACGGAACAGCGGGTGTAGCTATGTTTATGCAACCTAACAACGCAGTGTACAGCTTCATGCTGACTCCACTTGGAGCTTCGCACACCCACACTTACGGCACCGAATGGAAATCCGATGTATACAAGCACTGGCATGAATGTTCCTGCGGCGCAAAGTCTGAGGAAGCAGCTCATACCGCCGGTGAATGGATTATCGACACCCCGGCAACAGCTACCACAAGCGGCACAAAGCATAAGGAATGCACCGTCTGCGGTTATACGATGACAACCGAAACTATCCCGGCAACCGGCAGCGGCGGTGGTGGCGGCTACACTTACTACACCATTAAGGCTACCGTAGGCGTGAACGGCTCCATCTCTCCCTCCGGCAATGTCAGCGTCCGCGAGGGCCTGGATCAGACTTTCACCATCACCCCGGATAAGGGCTACGCCGTCTCCAACGTCAAGATCGACGGCAAGAGCATCGGCGCGGTGAAGTCCTACACCTTCGAGAACGTGAAGAAGTCCCACACCATCGAGGTCATCTTTATGAAGGCCAACGGCAATCCCCAGACCGGCGTGTTCGTGGACGTTGCCACCGGCAGCTATTATGAGGACGCTGTGGATTGGGCAGTGGAAAACGGCATTACCAAGGGAACCGATGATACCCATTTCTCCCCGGACGGCATCTGCACCCGTGCGCAGGCTGTGACCTTCCTGTGGCGCACCGCTGGAAGCCCCGCCTCTAAAACCAGCGCCATGCCCTTCACCGACGTTCCAGTGGGCAGCTACTACTACGACGCTGTGCTGTGGGCGGTAGAAAACGGCATCACCAAGGGCACCAGCGACACCACGTTCAGCCCCAACATGACCTGCTCCCGTGCCCAGATCGTCGCGTTCCTGTGGCGTTCTGAGAAATCCCCGGCGGCAGGTACGGTCAATCCCTTTGCCGATGTAAAGGCCGATGCCTACTACGCCGACGCGGTGCTGTGGGCCGTCAAGGAGGACGTCACCAAGGGAACCACCGCCACCACGTTCAGCCCCGACGCCAACTGCACCCGTGCACAGATCGTCACCTTTATCTGGCGCTGCAAGAAGTGACCGGCTGACATACGGCTGAATCATAAGGCCGCTGACTTGACCCTATAAGCGAACATCGGACAGCGCAGCGGACGGGCATCTCGCCCTGGAGCTGCGCTGTTCCTTTTTCGCCATACGAAACAAATTGTCCGAACACACAACACTTTGAGCCGTGCCGCTATCCCAGCGCGGCAAGGAGACAGCATTATGAAAAGAATCACAAGAATCATTCGTCCGATCATCTGCATGGCCGTCCTTCTCTTTGCCATGACCACGGCAGTCATGGGCTGCTATCAGAAAGAGACGGAGCCTATCGACATTCCCGGCAGAACACCTTCCGGCACATCTGCGCCTCAGCCATCAGCGACTCCCGCAGGCGAAGTTATCCCCTCGGTGGACAGGCAGGCAGAGTTGGCGGAAGCCAGAGCGAAGAATCCCGACACTGTGGCGTGGCTGTATATCCCCGGTGCGGAGGTGGACGACCCTGTGATGCAGGCGGAGGACAACGGCTATTACCTAAAGCTGGACGAAAACGGCGAGTACGCTATGTGGGGCTGTTACTATGCCCATTGTGAAAACCAAATCGGCGGCCGGGACGAGTTAGACAAAAACACCACCATTTTTGGTCACTCTGCCAGCAACTGCGACCCGGACGGTGTGCGGTTCACCAAGCTGTACCGCTATATGGACGCAGACTTCGCAAAGGAGCATCCGTATATCTATCTCTCTGTAGATGGCGAGGATATGATCTTTCAGATCACCGCACTGTTCGTCACGGATATTGGTTTTGACTATATTGCACCCAATCCCACGGGAGATGATCTGACCAGCTTCTTTGAGACGATTGCGCGGAAAAACTGGCTTGACTTTGATGGCGTGACCTTCTCCGAGGAAGATTCCGTCCTGACCCTCTCCACCTGCTGCCGGAAGTACGATGAGTACAATACCGGCAACCAGCGGCTCGTCCTCATGGCGAAGCTGCTGCCGGAGGGTGCCACGGAACAGGTATTTACCGTCAAGCCGGTGAAGAAGCCGGAAATGCCCTGAACAACGATATGACGAAAATCGGACACCCATCCTTGCGATACTGAAAAGTAGCGTATGGCATAGGGAAAACGACGGCTGCTCTGTATGGGGCGGCCGTCGTTTTTGCTGTTCCACTTTGTTCAACTGGAAAGGAACCTATGCGTATGACAGGAGAGCACCGGAGGTGCCGCTAAAGCCGAGGACAACAAGAATTTACTTGTCCCTGACCCCTACGCCGCCCGCGTTGTCTGCGGCATCTTCCGTATGCGGCTGGAGGGCGCAAGCGCCTCCAAGATCGCATCAGAGCTGAACCGGCTGGGTATTCTCTCCCCGCTGGCATACAAGAAGAACAACGGCCTGCCCTACGCGAAAAAGGGCTATGCGGACAAGGCCGACTGCATATGGAAAGGAAGTGAAGATATGGGCAAGAAAGGGACACCACATAGAAAATACAGCAAAGAAGAAAAGATGAGATATGTTCGGCTCCATTTGGAAGATCATATTTCTGTAAGACAAATTGAAAGGGATTACGGCATCGGAAACGCCTTAGTATCCAGCTGGGTCAAGCGATACTTACAAGACGGAGAGGACGCCTTGGAGCCTCACAACGGGAATCCTTATGCAGCTCTTCATCGCAGTAAGTCGCTGTCAGAGGTGGAACGTCTGCGGCTGCTGGCGGCAAAGCAGGAAGTAGAAATAGCCCGGTTAAAAAAAGGGTATTGGGTGGAAGGAGTTGGTGCAAACAGGGAATACGTTACTGGCAGCGGAAAGACTACGAAGTTCTCGAAGAACTCAAAGTAAAGTATCCAGTAGACTTTCTGTGTAAGATTATGGGAATCAACCGTTCTG
>OJPG01001066.1_pt1 | contig 16230 bp, 16 predicted proteins | sample 1598431 | NCBI WGS metagenome assembly OJPG01 (sample SAMN03922473, study PRJEB24848) | human gut metagenome | isolation source: stool sample | host: Homo sapiens | place: Germany | collected 2010-11 | reverse complement strand
TCTACACCTAAGCCTTCGTCGGCAGCGTCAGATGTGTATAAGAGACAGGTCTTAGTGTTCCGCCTAAGTCTGTGACACCATTCTGGTCAGGCATGATATGGATGACCTGATGGCTGGAACTAGGGTTGAACTCGGAGCTGTTCGCATCCGGATAGCCGACAACATTTCTTACGAATTCCACGATGGTAAGCTGCATACCAAGACATAAGCCAAGGTATGGAATCTTGTTCTCCCGTGCATAGGTAATTGCCTCGATCATACCCTCGATACCACGGTCGCCGAAACCACCTGGAACTAAGATACCGGATACATCTCCTAAGATCTCTGCAACATTTTCCTTTGTTACAAGTTCGGAATCTACCCACTTGATCTCAACATCCGCACGATGTGCGACACCGGCATGCTTCAGGGATTCTACAACAGAGATGTAAGCGTCGTGCAGGCTGACATATTTTCCAACTAAAGCGACACGTACCTTCTTTTGCGGATGCTTCCAGTTGTCCACCATGGTGATCCAGTCGTCAAGATCTGGCTTTGGACATGGGATATGGAGGCATTTGCAGGCCGCATCGGCAAGCTTCTCGTGCTCCATAGCAAGTACCACTTCATATAATACATCCACGTCCAGATTCTGGATGACACATTCGCTAGGAACGTTACAGAAGCTGGCAATCTTATCTTTAATTGCTTTGTCTAACGGAAGGTCGGAACGGCAAACCAAGATATCTGGCTGGATACCAAGTGACTGACAAGTTTTTACACTTGCCTGTGTCGGCTTTGTCTTCAGTTCGCCGGATGATTTTAAGTAAGGAATCAGTGTGACGTGGATCATGATGCAATTCTCATGTCCGACATCCAACTGAAACTGACGAATGGCTTCCATGTACGGCTGGCTCTCGATATCGCCGACAGTACCGCCAACTTCGATGATCGCAATCTCATCGTCTTTTGCATCTGGATTGCGATAGAAACGATCTTTGATTTCATTTGTAATATGAGGGATGATCTGAACCGTATGACCGCCGAAATCGCCACGGCGCTCCTTGTTCAGGATGCTCCAGTAAACCTTTCCTGTTGTCACGTTAGAACCCTTGTTCAGACTCTCATCGATAAAACGCTCGTAGTGTCCAAGATCCAGATCGGTTTCTGCACCGTCATCTGTTACAAATACTTCGCCATGCTGAATCGGATTCATGGTTCCTGGATCCATATTGACATATGGATCAAATTTCTGGCTGATCACTTTGTATCCGCGCGCTTTCAACAGACGTCCAAGTGATGCCGCGGTAATTCCTTTACCGAGACCGGATACAACGCCGCCAGTGACAAAAATGTACTTTACTGCCATAGCTCATTCCTCTTTCCGTTTGATTTTTATATTATCATTCTTTTTGCTTTAGAAAAATTCAAAAATCATTATAAACGAAAAGGAAAACGAAGTCAATTACAAATGGTTAGAATAAAACATAAGCTGAAAGACGCGGTTATCCTTTTTATTCTGCCGGAACAAATATTTGCCGGATTTTCCCATTTTGCGGTAGGATTTCACGTCTTGATACTTCGTTACAATGTTCAAAAACTGTTGTTTCTCCTCTGGCACATGGTAGATTCGTTCAAAGGATTTTGCCTGTCTGGAGATGTGACCGCCATTTGTACGGCTCTGCTTCAGGCGGCGGAAGAATTTGGAACAGCCGGAAGGAGCTGCTGCACCAAGCGTATTTCCTGCATGCTGGCGGTACTTATAATGAGCGGCGCTGTCGTAGTAAACTTCGCCGAAACAGGACGCAACTAGATAGAGCCACCAGTCGTGCATGTAGATATCCTGTGGCATACTGATTCGGATATAAGACATAAGTGCCTGATTAAATACAATGCTTGCACCGCGGGCGATGTTCTCAATCAATGCGTTCCGAAAGTCCGGAATCAGTTCTTTGCCTGCGGTCTGCATAGATTCTGAAAGTGGATTTAATGCGTCGTCAGTATTCCATGCATCACAACAGTAGAGAAGTGGAGTTGCAAAGACACGGATCTGGGAATCGTTCTTTTTTTTCTTCGGGGATTTGGCTTTGCGCATCTGTTCGAGCTTCTGGCAGGCGATGGAAAGTTTGTCTTCGTCCCACACATCGTCCTGATCGGAGAGGGCATAGAAATCCACGTCTGGATCAGATAATTCAAATAGGCGGAAAAAGGAAGCAACAACGCCGCAGTTTTCGCCACATAGGTAACAAATGTTATCGTGGAGCGCGGCATAGGCGCGCAGGATATCCACGGTGCCATCGGAAGAACCGTCGTCGCGGACGAAGAGCTTCACGGCAACATTTTTCTGATTCAAGATACTGTCTAATTGTTCTTTCAAGTAAGCTTCGCCATTGTAAGTAGATAGCAGAACCTGAACTGTATACATAATAGTCTCCTTTTATAAATGCAATGTCGTAGACCGTTAATCGGTCAACTCTGTATAAATCGTAGTCATAAGCTTGTGTACAAGCGAAATATCAAAATATTTCCTGCAGTTTGTCTGGTTTTCTTCACCAAGTGCCTGTGCAAGTGCCGGTTCATTGAGAATTTTATTGATTTTTGCTGCATATGCGTCTGCGTCCTTCGTTGGAAGCAGGTAATGCTTGCTGCGTGTATGTGGCTCTGAGGCAAGCAGATCGCGGTTTCCGCGGATATCCGAAGCGATGATTGGAAGTCCGGCAGCCATCGCCTGCATGACAGCGACGGATAATCCCTCCTGAAAGCTTGTAAATAAAAACAAATCCGCGCAGTGATACAGATCCAGCACATCCGTATGATAGCCCGCGAAAAATACACGGTCACCAACCTGCAGTTTCTGCGCTAGTTCCTTTAACGATGGTTCGAGAATGCCTTTGCCGCAGATCGCAAGGATTGCATCATCACGGTTGGACTTGGCAAATGCGCGGATTGAAGTCTCTACGTTCTTACGTGGAATCAATTCCGCAACCGTCAGTATAATCTTCTTGTCGGATGGCAGAACGAATCGTCTGCATACATCCGCTTTATCAACACAGATGGAAGCAATCGTATCCGTATCCACGCCAACGCCTGGTACATAATGGACATTTGGGTGATGAAACCGTCGTTTCGCCGCCTGATAATCCTCCTGATTTAAGGTAATCAGACAATCTGTTACATGGGACAGCCATTTTTCAACATTGTAATAAAGCAGATAATTCTTGATACCCGCACCACGGAAGAAGTGAAAACCGTGGACAAAGTAGATTACTTTTGTGCCATCTTTACGGAATTTCTTCGCGGCAAGCCGACCGACGACACCGCCAAATGGTGTTTGTGTATGCACGATCTGGCAAGGGTGGTTCCGCATATAGCGTTTCAGAATCCGGATGGACTTAAACGCTTTCCCAAGCTCTGTGATCTTCCGCGGAATCGGCAGATCGATGATCTCGATATCCTGTGCAGCAAGCTCACTTGCGAACGCATGGATGCGTTCCACCGTGCTTGAATTTCCTTCTTGAAAATTCGCGGCAATGGAGATCGTGTAGCCCATATCCTGTAAGATGCGGATATTATCTTTATTAAAATGGTCGATCATTGATGCGGAATTCGCAATCAATAAGGCATGTTTTTCCATATACTAATGTCCTGTTTGTGTTCTTATAATCTCATTGTAGTCGTATGGGAAAATCCGTGATACAGATTTCCGTAATCAATATAAATTATACTACAAAATGTAATTCAATACAATTCAATACAATGCAAGACATCGGAATAATGTGCACAGTGTGCGTCGTGGAAATAATGTATAAAATAACTGCGAGCAATATAAAAAAATATGCTATACTTTTAGATTGGATCAAGAAATGAAATTACAATAGTTATGTTATACAAGGAGAAATACTATGAAATTTGCACATATTGCAGATGTTCATCTGGGGACGAGAAGAGAAACACCGTATCTGTATGACGGATTTTTAAATTTTATTGACTACATGGAACTGCATCCGGTGGATATGATCTTTATTACCGGAGATCTGTTTGATCATGTGCCAACGAAGGAAGATATCATGTTTGTTGATACGCAGCTGGCACGTCTGCCGAAGACCGATATCCTGTATGTCACGGGAGAGTGCGATTATCTTGCCAGGGACAGTGTTCTTTGGAACTATGAATTTGTATCACGGACGTATCTGCTCAATTGCGAGGATATTCATAACCATGTGCCGGATGGGGAGCGTGCGGAGCGCAATTCCTATGCGGAAGGTATCGCGGATAGTCTGCATTTTGCAAAATACAATGTCGATGTCTACGGAATCTGTCAGTACAGCCCACAGAATGAGAGAAATGATTTCGATGGCGTGTATGCCAGAAACCTCCGGGCAATCAACATTTTCCTTGGACATGGAGGTAGTACAAATGTCTGTCCATTTGAGGTTGAAGATTTCGGAGGGAAGCATTTTGGTTATATCGGTCTCGGACACAGACATCAGTATCTGGCATTTGAGAAGCAGCATGTATATTATCCGGGAAGTTTGGAGCCGATCAATGAGGACGAAACCGGAGAACATGGGTTTATCTATGGATATATCGACAAGCAGTTGACGAGTGTGAAATTTGTTCCAATCGCGATGCGCAGATTCGAGGAGAAGAAGGAAGAAAAACCGGAGTTTGATTATGAGCTGTTGCAGGAATTAAACAGGGAGAACGCATTTGGTAAATGTCTGCAGACGTTTGACCAGAAGCAGACGGAGCAGGCACAGATGGCAAAGAAGAAATATGCGGACGGCATGTTGGCAAGCTTGCAGGAACTGACGGGAAAACAGGCATTATCCATATACACACCGACACAGGTTGCAGAGGCGTGGGCGGAGCAGCAGTCGCAGTTAAAGGCGGGACTGCAATCCTTGCAGCAGGAAATTGCTGCAAATGAGCAGGAACAGGCGGAACTCGAGGAAAAGCTTCTGGCGTGCCCGGATCAGACGGGGACGACGAATGTGCTGCATGAGGATATTGGAAAATTGCAGTTTGATCTGTCAAAATTAGAGTTTGAGGATCAGCAGGTGGACAAGAAATACAGCCGGAGACGGCTTGGGTTTGTCCTGTGGATTGATACGCCGCTTGCAATCGTATTGTCTCTGCTTGTCACGGTAGGCATGATCGATGTATTTTTTATGCAGGCATGGGAAGCGTGGTTCCGGTTGGTAACAAGTCTGATCGGATTTGAAATTGCATTTACGATTATAGGTTTTTGCGTGTATAATATGACAAAGATGCTGCGGAAGAAGTTGTTTGGCACGGAGATTCCTGTGGAGACACATGCGCGGCTGCAAAGTCAGATTCGTTTGTTGGAGAGTAAGATTCACGATCTGCAATTGGAAGAAAGTTCAAGATTTTTAGATCAGAAAAACTACGACGAGAACAGCCGGAGGATGAAAGAGGTACAGAAGCAGTACCAGCAGCTGTTGGAAAAATCAGAGGTGATCTTGTCTGTGCTGGATGTGAATGCTGACAAGATGGTGAAAGAATAAAAGTATAAACAGATATGGAATTACAAAAATTATACAGCAAGGTGCGGCAGGCGGTGGACGCTTACCAGATGATCGAGGATGGCGATAGGATTGCAATCGGTATCTCTGGAGGAAAGGACAGTCTGACACTCCTGTATGCACTGGCTGGAATGCGAAAATTTTATCCGAAGAAATATGACGTCGTAGCGATCACGGTTGACACTGGCGTAGGAAATATGGATTTTTCTAAGGTGAAAGAACTGTGCGAGTCGTTAAATGTTCCATATGAGATCATTCCGACGCAGATATTTCCGATCTTGATGGAGCGGCAGGAGAAGCGGATGTGTCCGCTCTGTGCGAAGATGCGGAAAGGCGCATTCAATGAAGCAGCACTTCGACTGGGATGTAATAAGATCGCATATGCGCATCATAAAGACGATGTCGTGGAGACATTTCTGATGTCACAGGTATTAGAAGGGCGGGTGCATACATTTTCGCCAGTGACGCATCTGGATGGTACAGAGCTTGATCTGATCCGGCCGCTTGTGTATGTGACCGAGGCGGAGGTGCGTGGGTTTATGCGGCGGTATCAGCTTCCTGTGGTGAAGAATCTGTGCCCTGTGGATGGTGCGACGAAGCGGGAGGCAGCCAAGCAGATGTTAGCACATATGGAGGAAGAATTCCCGAAGGCGAAAAGCCGGATGTTCGCGGCAATCCAGCGCGATCATATTGATGGCTGGTAAAATTATGCCTGCTTCTATGGAAATTTGAATTGATTTTTCGGGGCATCTGTGCTATCATGTCAGATGTTGGATTGATTTCCAATTTTATCGGTGCGTGGCTCAGCTTGGTAGAGCGCTGCGTTCGGGACGCAGAGGTCGTGGGTTCGAATCCCGTCGCACCGATTTTTTTGTACCCTTTTTTAGTAGGAAAGGAGGATCCGGCATGAAATTATTACTTGCAGAAGATGAAGTGGATATGTCCGAGGCGTTGGTCGACATTCTCACCTATCACAAGTATACGGTGGATGCCGTGTTTGATGGGGAAGAAGCACTCGATTACGCAACAATCGGCGAATACGATGGAATCATATTGGATATCATGATGCCGAAGATGAGTGGCCTGGAAGTGCTGCAGAAGCTGCGGAGCCGCGGTGACCGGACACCGGTGTTACTGCTTACGGCAAAGGCAGAGGTCGAAGACCGGATTGCGGGGCTGGATATGGGAGCCGACGATTATCTTCCGAAGCCATTTGCGATGGGCGAGCTGCTTGCGCGCATCCGGGCAATGCTCCGGCGCAAGGGAGAATTTACTCCGGAGATCGTGAAATGTGGAGACCTGTCGCTCATATATTCAGATGATGAATATAGCAGTTACAGCAACATCTTCGGCAATGCCAAGACAGATATTACAGACGAGGATAAAGACCGTCTGATCGCTTCGCTGAAGTCTCTGAATGAGAATTCAGACATTGAAGATGTGGTAAATATGGACGAGGTAATACGATACTTTGTTGTGCACAATTTCGTCTGCAACTTCGACAGCTATACCGGTTCGATGATCCATAATTATTATTTGTACGAGGAGGATGGACAGCTTTCGATGATTCCGTGGGATTATAATCTTGCATTTGGCGGATTCTCTGCGGGCAGCGGAGACGGTGATTCGGCAACATAGATGGTGAACTATCCGATTGATACGCCGGTTTCTGGTGGAACAGTAGATTCCCGTCCGATGCTTGCGTGGATCTTTGTAGATGAGAGCTATACGGAACTGTATCACACGTATTTTGATACGTTTATCTCCGAGTATTTTGAAAGCGGATATTTCGAGAATCTGATTGCATCTTATGTCGAGCAGGACCCGACGAAATTCTGTACCTATGAGGAGTTCGAGACAGGCGTGGATACGTTGAAATCGTTCTGTCTGCTCCGTGCAGAGAGCATCCGCGGACAGGAATCCATCTACAAGTGATGGGCAGCAGGAAGATGATTCCACACTCGTCGATGCTTCTTCCATTTCCCTTACGGATATGGGAAGCATGGGACACGGCGGCGGTACACCGGGCGGTGGTGAGCGGCCGGATTAAAACTTATAATAGAAAAGTCTGGAATGTAAATTAAAGCAACAATTTAAGTGAATCAACCGGAAAAACTGTGAATGAAAAGACCAGTCGTTTCCGGTTGATTTTTTTAAGTTTCTATTGTATGTTTGACATAATTTGAAGGCAGGAATCTCATAATACAGAAGAAAGAGAGTGAAGCAATGAATATATTTGATGTTGTAGGACCTGTGATGGTCGGACCATCGAGCTCCCATACCGCAGGTGCTGTAAAAATAGGATATATCAGCCGGAAGCTGCTGGGCGAACAGCCGGTCTCCGCACGGATTTTATTATATGGAAGCTTTCTGACAACCGGAAAAGGACATGGTACGCGGAAGGCGCTTGTGGCTGGGCTGCTTGGGATGCAGCCGGACGATGCGCGGATTCCGCAGGCGCTTACGCTTGCCGAAGAACGGGGCATGCAGATTGAATTCGGAGAGGCACAGTTAAAGGAAGCACACCCGAACACGGCACAGCTTTATCTGCAGGGACAGGAGGGCAGAAGCCTGGAAATCATCGGACAGTCGCTGGGCGGCTCCCGGATTAATATTGCCGAGATTGATGGAATCGAGACGAATTTCTCCGGTGATTATCCAACACTTGTCGTACACAATCAGGATCAGCCGGGACACGTGGCGGAGGTAACGTCGATGCTTTCACATAAAGGCGTGAACATTGCGTACATGCAGTTGTACCGCTCCAGCCGTGGCGGAGAGGCGGTTATGGTCGTGGAATGCGATCAGGAGATTCCGAAGGAGGGCATTGACTGGCTGAAGAAAGTCGAGGGCGTGAAGAAGGTCACGTATCTCGGACACGATACGGAAGCTATGGATAAGGGAGGAACTGCAAGATGATAACGTATCATTCAATTCAGGATATATTGGAATTGTGCGAGAAAGAACAGATGACGTTTGCGCAGGTAATCGAACGTGCGGATATGGAAGAACGCGCCGTGACGCAGGAAGCTTCCTATGCGAAGATGCAGAGCATGTATGAGGCGATGCGTCATGCGGATGCAACCTACGATGCAAAGCTTACGTCAGCATCCGGTCTGGTTGGCGGCGATGGCGAGAAACTTCGCGCATATAACGAGGCAGGGAAGAATCTCTGTGGTGACTTCTTAGGTCTGGTGATGGAGAAGGCAATCAAGATGGCGGAGGGAAATGCGTGCATGCGAAGAATCGTTGCGGCACCGACCGCCGGTTCGTGCGGCGTGATCCCGGCGGTGTTCCTGACGGCGCAGGAGAAACTTGCATGCACAGAAGAACAGATGGTGGCGGCGATGTACATTTCCGCAGGGGTAGGTGCCGTCATTGCGGAAAATGCTTCGATTGCCGGCGCGTCTGGCGGTTGTCAGGCAGAAATTGGTTCTGCATCTGCGATGGCCGCAGCAGGGCTATGCTTCCTACAGGGTGGCACGAATGCGATGATCGCAAATGCAGCCGCGCTGGCGCTGAAAAACATGCTCGGACTTGCGTGTGATCCGGTCTGTGGACTGGTGGAAGTACCTTGTGTGAAACGGAATGTTGCAGGAGCTGTCAATGCAGTAAGCGCGGCACAGCTATCTTTGGCAGGGATTAAGAGTGCGATTCCGGTGGATGAAGTGATCGACGCAATGCGTAGAATCGGAAATGAAATGTCTCCGAATATAAAAGAAACGGGCCAGGGTGGACTTGCAACCACCCCGACCGCGATTCAAATAGGAAAGAGTTTATAATTGTGAAGAAATATTTATTGTTTAAGGTTGTGTGACTGCATAATCCGAAAAGCTTGTAGTCGAATCTGTCTTATTTGCACATCCACCAAGCAGGGCAGTTGTAAGCATCGTTACTGTTACAAGTGGTAAAATGTTTTTTTTCTTCATAAAATCACGTCCTTTCAAATTGATTTTGTTTTCGTTTACAATACGAAGTATAGGGGACGAACCTTAAATCAACCTTAGAATTCTGAAAAAGTAGGGAAATAATAATCAAATATGCGAAACAGTGTTTAGCCTTTTCGGAAAATTAGAGATAAAAAATCAAGTGGTGACAATTTGCCACCACTTGTGAAAAAACAACCATATTTAGTTTACTTCTCATCCCTCTTTCGTACTGCCAGTGCCGGAACCAGTCCGATCACGAAAGGTACGATCCAGGTGAATAACCGGTAGATTACAAGTGCGGCTGCTACGGCATCGCCGTCCGGAATGACACAGGCGAAGAACAACGCGAATACAAAGTCAAGCGTACCGACACCGGATGGTGCCAGCATGACGCAGCCAACCATGTTGCAGACAGCGGTCAGTCCCAGACAGGTTGCTACTGTGACAGAATAGCTTCCGGCAAAGAAAATTCCCGGAATTGCATACCAGCATGCGAATTTGAAGAAATCCAAACCAACGACAGTCAGAAACAATCGCTTATCTTTCCATACGATGCGCCCTTGTTCCTGCAGATAGTCGATGGAAACCTGCGCTTTATCCAACAGCGGATACAGGCGGCTCTTTTGTTTCACAAGCTTTCGAGCCAGCTCCATGATCAGATCGGAGAATTTCTTGGAAACCGTTAATATAAACAAAAACAGACAGATTAACGAAATCACAACTGCACCGGCAAACATATACCACGCGTATTTGCGGATGCCACTGTGCCCGCTCAGAATCAGAAGGAGAAATGACACAACGCCGAATAAACCAATCGTAATTTTCTGGAATGTATATTGTGCGAGGGACATGCCGGTTGCGGTACTCATGCGGATGCCATTTAGATTATAATAATAAAGCTGTGCGACTCCGGTTCCGCTTCCAAGTGTTGCAATCCGGAAAAATGTACACAGGTATGCACAGGTGATTCCCTGCCATACAGATAAACGATGGTCGCAGGTGTTCGTCATTTCGCTGATGATACAGCCTTCCGCGATGAAATACAGATTTCCGAGCAGCAGACACACAACCAGTTTCCATACAGGAGTTATCTGGATTTCTTCCAGTGCTTCCTGCATCAGATCTTGATTTTTATAGCATACAAAAGCAATCAGCGCAAAGATAACCAACCATTTTGCGATGCTTTTTAATACCATTTTCTGATTTTTATCTGACTGATTTGTATCGTCCATTTTGTTCCCCCACTATATGGAAATAAAAGATAATAGCGTTATTTTAGTATGTTTGTCCAATCTTTGCAAGATATATTCCTGTTTTCACATTTTTCTCACAAATACATACAATGAAGTATACAAAAAGAATGTAAGAGGTAACCAGTTTGGATTCTTATAGAAATTATGGCTGCGGCAGAGGCCGTGGCATGAATCCGCGCGGCGCAAATAGCTGCTATCCGTGTTCAGGTACCGGTCGTTGTGTGATGCCGGGCGATACGATGTGCCGGAAACCATCCACGCCGGATTGTGGTTGTGGAGATAAACCATTCATGCCGGATTGTGGTTGTGGTAATAAACCATCCATGTCGGATTGCGGCTGCGGTGATAAACCATCCATGCCGGATTGCGGCTGCAAGGAAATGCCGATGAAATCAGATTGTGGGTGTGCATCCATTCCACGCAGAAATAACTGCAGATGCGGAGATCCAAATGAACATATGCGGCACATGCCGGTTGGCATGGGCTATGTTCCAATGCAAAAATGGGAGGAAATGTATGATCCTGCGACGGCATTGTGTCAGGGTACAGCCTTTCCTTCTCTAAATCTGATTTTCTGCGGGAAGAGGGGGTAACGGATCATGAAACCTATGTGTAAAGCAGAGCTTCGACAGTTTATCGATCAGGTTTCCTTTATGATCGATGATATTACCTTATTTTTAGATACACATCCGGACTGCCGGGAAGCAATAGATGCCTACAATCATTTCAAAATGATGCGGTGCGAAGCAGTATCTGACTATGTAAAGCAGTATGGTCCGCTCAACCGTTATGATGTGGATACGTGCGACGATTGGAATGCATGGATCGATGGTCCGTGGCCTTGGGAAGGAGCGTGTGGTTGTTAAATGTGGATTTATGAAAAGAGACTTCAATGTCCCGTGAACATCAAGGAGACAAATGCAAAGCTGGCACAGGCAATCATATCACAATATGGCGGTCTGTAGACGTTTACTAATGGGGAATATCTGCATCATTTTGTGCATTTATGATGGTATCTTTTTCTTACGTAAATGTCAGTCCATATGCTAGGATACTATCTAAGGAAAGTACCCATGACAGGGTGGTAGCCTCCCGAGTTTTATGAATGATACCGGGAAACCGGAATACATAGGAAGGGAGGTGGCGCCGATGACGGCTTATGAGATCATCTCGATTTTCGTTGGGATATTAGCATTGTTAATATCCTTTGGTAGCTTGATTGTAGCGTTGCTTGCCTTTCTCGATAAGAGAAACAAGCGAAAATAAAAATGCCTATCCTGTCTGCCAACGGGATAGGCGGTGTCCTTAAAGACATTCATTAACCTAAACTCGGAGCATCCACCTTTGGAGTGGGTGCTTTCTGTTTAGTTAGATATTATCATCTTATGCCTGATAATTCAAGAGATTTTCCGGATTTGGGAAAATTTTACTACGGAACAAAGAAGAATTCCATTGTATCAGCTTCTTTGTCGTATATTATATGATCCACGATCGAATTGATTGCCGTTGCTTTTTCCGAATCACTTTGTGCATTCATGATAGTATCGTGAACAGTTCGAATGACATCTACTGTAACTGTCTTGGGTTTTACTTCGGGTACAACAAGCTCCTTCAGATGAGCAATTTCTGCTTCTAATTTTTCTTTATTTGCTTTATATTCCTCCAGCGTATCGATACCATTTACGTAAGCTTCTTTTACACGACCAAGCTTCGCCTTGACGCTTGCAATCTGTTTTGCAATCGCAGCTTCATCCTGGTTAAATTGAACGATAGGGGCAATTGTTTTTATATCTTTATCTTCGACGATGTTCAGCAATCCGTCAAGTACATATTGCGCCGCTTTACCTGCAGATATACTGTTCCTGGTTGCGCACATACCTTTCACATTTTTCCAGCACACAAAATAGGGGTAGTGTTTACCTGTTTTCGTGTCCAATCCATTTTGATATGCCAATGTACCACCACAATTCGGACATTTCAGCAAGCCGGACAACCAATGCTTGTAAATATCCGGTCGCTTTCCGTGTCCCATTCGGGCAGTAATTTTTGCATATCGTTCCTGTGTTGCATCCCACAACTCCGGATCAATGAGTGGTTGATGTTTTCCGTCTCGGATAATTTCTTCTCCTACTCGTGGCGTAGTACGTCTGCTACTTGCACTGTTCCAACGGATTTTTCCAATATAAAACGGATTTTGAAACATATCAGTAATATTGCGAGTTTCCCAGCGCTTTCCAGTTCTTGTGCGATAACCCAAGTTGTTAATGGTCGCTGCGATTTTTGTCATAGGTATATGTTCGATTGCGAACATGTGAAAGCATCTTTGAACCATAGGACCATAGTATTCGTCGATTTGCGGGATAGTATTGGGACCTTTTTCTTTTGTATATCCGCATGGTACATTTGCGTTGTAACCGCCGGCAAGAGCCTTCTGTGTCATGCCACGACGAACTTCACCGGAAAGCCGGATAGAGTAGTATTCGTCCATCCATTCGAAGATACGCTCCACAAGCTCACCGATCACGCCTTCCGGAAGTGGTTCGGATACGGATATCACTTCAACATTATTCTTTTTTAACAGCGATTTATAGACGATGGACTCTTCCTGATTCCGGGCGAACCGGGAAAATTTCCACACAAGAATAGCATCATACGGATGCTCCTTAGATTTTGCCATGGCAATCATATCCTGAAACTCCGGGCGGCGGTCTGCCTTGCGGCCGGAGATGCCAAGATCCTGGTATATATCGATGATAGTCATATCATGGGATGCAGCGTATTCTTTGAGCAGGCGCACCTGCGCATCCGGAGAATACTCTTCCTGTGTATCTGTAGAAACTCGGATATAAGCGCATACAGTCTTCATAAAATCACTCCTTTATACAATTTGAAATTGTACATCGAGAGCCTTTATGATATAATATGCTTGCTTAGGGCATTATATCAAAAGTTTAGGCTCTTGATGTACTGCTGAATCCCTCGTGTTCCCGCACGGGGGATTTTTTATTCTGCCTTTATGCAACGTTTGCAAGGAGTTAAGCCCTGCGAAAGAGCATCGTTTAATTCCATTTGTAAAGCATTTTTAAGTCCGCTACAGTGTGGGTTATAGTGGAATTTTTTTGTTGCATCGGACACAAATACAAACTTTTTGTATTCGATATTTATGTTAAGTGCTTGAGCTAGATAAGTACTATCATTCGGGTATTCATTACAGTGTCTTGTTAATTCTTTATTTAATATCGAACGTAATTGCTCATATGGACGCCTATATTTTAGTAATCCAAGTAAAAATAGAAGCTGTCCATAGCCAGTGCCTCCCGCATGTGGATTGCCGAATATTTCTTGCTTTCGAAGTGTACTTTTAGGTGATAATAAATAGATTCTTCCACCGTGAGCTGCAGTGTTTCTGTAATCTAAACAAATATATAGAGTATCCATCATTAACATTCTGCACTGATCAATCGTTAAATTATGTGAGTTGTAATCATATAAACGTTCAGCTACTGCGGCTTGTTCCGCAGGCTTAAATTTGGAAATGAAAGTAATTATTGTCGAGAAATACACACTTTTGAGCAAAATCCAAGGTGGTACGCTTCCGTAAGCTGTTGCATAGTGAAGAATAGGATCTTTTTTGACTTTCAATTTTCCCTGCAATGTATTTAATACGTAAGCCAGATTGAATTTTGGATCTGCTTTCTTTCGATCTCTATAGTTCTTCATATTCAGATATGCAGATGGGTCAGTTCCAATAGATGCCGCTATTACATCAGCGGCAACTTCTTTTACGTGTTCTTCTAAATCTTGCATAGCTGCCATGACGGAATTACGTAGACCTTTATCAAATAAAAACAATGATTGGACTTGCTCAAATGTTATATTGTCTCTGTAGAGTTTTTTCCCATTTTCATTCGTATACACATATGGTTCTCTATAGCTTTTTATAAGATTAGAATATCCAAACGTGCTGAGAGCTTGTTCTGCATACTCCATATCTTGAATAATGAGATTTTGAGAAATCAGTTTTTGCACTTGTGATTTTGGCGTAGAGTAATTTATTATATTTTTCATATATGCCTCCTGTAAAACAAAAAAGAGCCAAGGAATAAAAATCCACAAGGCTCTTTCTGTTGGCCGGACACCAGCCGATCACTAATTAAGTGATTCAATTATAACATATGCAATAGCCTTGTCAAGTATTCATTTATATAAAACTTTATCTAGTTAGGTGCCGGCTTTAATCCCATATCGTTCTGAATAAGCATCAATATCTAATACAAGAAAATTTGCAAATGATCCTTCGGGAATAGTGATAGAAGATGAAATACTTGGGCGTGGGAAACTATGACCATCTTCAAGTTCTCCGAGAATCCAGCCAGATGCGGCATCCTGTCCCATTTCAATAGCCTCCGCCAGATTATCTCCTTCGGTGACACATCCCGGAAGATCTGGAACCTCAACGGTATAACCTTCACCATTTTCAAATGGCGTAAATATTGCTTCATATACTAATTTCATAATAAAACCCCATTTCTATGTGTAACCAGCAGGACTATTTAAGCCCTGTCTGTTTTTATTTTATACCCCAAACGGCAATCTAAAGACGAGATCGTCTACGGATATATATATGTGTACCTCCAAATAAAAAAGCTCTAGGGTTCGGTCTTTCCCATATATTGGGAGACGTACAACCTAGAGCATTATTAACGTGTAACCTTAGCTACACATATATATTATATGCTTTTTGGCTGATTGTCAACACTAATTGTTTCTTTCAACTATGAGTATAAAATATCATACAACATCACCATTGCAGATGCGTGGTTCCATGGAGTCACCTTTGATCTTGAGTCCAAAGGACGCATTTTACCGTCGGTAGCTTTCATTTTCAACTGGTGACAATTTGTCACCAACTGACTACCTTCTTCTGAAAGACGTTGTTTCAATTTATTCCAATACTTTCGACCATCTGCGCTATCCGTCAGTACCTGGCATACATCCACGATAGAAAAATACCATTCTTCTTCCTTTGAATGCCAGACCTTTCGTACTTTATCATCAAAGAAAAATTCAAGTTCCTGTTCATCAAGTGATGATTCGTTTGGTACCTCAACCGGAACAGTAGTATTGGTATCATCATCATAAACAAAGAAAAAGAAAACGTTCACCTTCCTTCTTATAAATTGGTAAAAGTTGCACCGGTGCAACTTTTGTAGCAAATAACAGTTGAAATCAGCTTCCTAATGATGATCACGGATGATAACTGCTCCATATGGTGGGTTACCGGAGAAGGTATTACCTAAATCATTAATATAGAAAATACCTACCTTGGGTGCGTTCATGTATGCGTCAGCATTCAAGTAGCGCGCCGGATTAGAAGGATCAGAAATCAGTTTGTTTTCATCAGAAAGCCGTAAAATTTCCTTAAAATCAGGAAATTTTTCAATACATTTTTCATAAAATTCTTTTTCTTGCTGTTCCTGTCTCTTATACACATCTGACGCTGCCGACGAAGGCTTAGGTGTA
>OJPG01001050.1_pt1 | contig 16483 bp, 18 predicted proteins | sample 1598431 | NCBI WGS metagenome assembly OJPG01 (sample SAMN03922473, study PRJEB24848) | human gut metagenome | isolation source: stool sample | host: Homo sapiens | place: Germany | collected 2010-11 | reverse complement strand
GGACGTGTTTGCCCGGCGCTACCGCGCCTGTGACCCGCGTCCGCTGGACTGTGACGCCATGCGCGCCGGTGCGGCCGGACTGGTGGGAACACATGACTTTTTTACGTTCTGCGCCAACCGGCAGATGAAAAAGTCTACGGTGCGCACGCTGCGCCGCCTTGACATCACGCAGGAGGATGCCGAGCTGCGCTTCACGCTGACTGCGGACGGCTTTTTGTATCACATGGCGCGCATCCTCGTCGGTACGCTGCTGGAGGTTGGCCTCGGCAAGCGCACGGCAGAGAGCCTGCCCGCACTGTTCGACGCCCGCTGCCGCGCGCTGGCAGGGGAGACGGCCCCGGCAAAGGGCCTGTGGCTCATGGAGGTGCGATATTGAACATTCAGATCTTCGGCCGCTCGAAGTGCTTTGACACGAAGAAGGCCGAGCGATATTTCAAGGAGCGCCGCATCCGCGTGCAGCAGATCGACCTGCTCCGCTACGGCATGTCCGGCGGAGAATTTGACAGCGTGCTGCGCGCCGTCGGCGGTGTGGATAAGCTCATCGACTGGTCGCGCCGCGACCCGGACATCGATCTGCTGCGTTATATGGACGACGTGCGCGCCAAGGAGGACAAGCTGTTTGAACGGCCGGAGCTCATGCGCACGCCGGTCGTCCGCAACGGCAGGAAGGCGACCGTGGGCTATTGCCCGGACGTCTGGAAGCAATGGGAGGAGAGCGAGAAATGAAGCTGCAGCTTGCAAGACTCATCAAGAATATCTGCTATGCCGCGGGCTGTGCATCGGCAGTGCTCAGCCTCGCGCTGAAGAGCGCCCCGCAGACGGCGCAGCGCTGGCTGCTGTTCGGCGGCATCGCCCTGCTGGTGCTGGGCTTCCTTGTCAGCGTGACGTTCTACCGCTGCCCGCACTGCCACCGGGTGCTGCCTGCCAACCGCGGGAAAATGGACGACTGCCCGTATTGCAAGCTCCCTCTGCGGGATACGAAATGACGGCCCGCATCACGATCCCGCCGCAGGTTCAGGCACTGCTCCGGCAGCTGAACGCGGCGGGTTTTTCTGCCTATGCGGTCGGTGGCTGCGTGCGCGACAGCCTGCTCGGCTGCGCGCCGCAGGACTGGGATATCTGCACGAGCGCCGCGCCGGAGCAGACGGAGGCCTGCTTTGCCGCGGACCGCACCATCCTGACGGGCGCGCGCTACGGCACGGTCACGGTCGTGCGTGGGGGCGTGCCCTATGAGATCACGACGTTCCGCGCAGAGTCCGGCTATGCCGACAGCCGCCATCCGGACCGGGTCGACTTTCTGCGCGAGCTGGCACCCGATCTGGCGCGCCGCGATTTTACGGTCAACGCCATGGCTTACAGCAAAATGACTGGGACGGTCGATCTTTTCGGCGGTCAGAATGATCTCAAGAACAAAATAATCCGATGCGTCGGTGACCCGGACAGGCGCTTTAACGAAGATGCTCTGCGAATCCTGCGCGCCCTGCGTTTTGCATCCGCGCTCGACTTTGAAATTGAGGAGAAAACCGCGCAGAGCCTTTTGAAAAACTGCGCTCTGCTCGGAAACATTTCAGAAGAGCGCATAGCAAAAGAGCTGTTGAAGCTCGTCTGCGGAAAGGGAGCAAAGCGAATTCTAACGGACTTTGCCCCGGTGCTGTTTGAAATCCTGCCGGAGCTTCAGCCGATGTATAAAAACAGCCACGACAACCCGCACCACTGCTATGATATATACGAACACACGCTGATAGCCGTCGAGAGCATCGACCCCGAGCCGACGCTGCGCTTTGCGATGCTCCTACATGACTGCGGCAAGCCCGTCGTCAAAAAATTCGACGAAAACGGAGTCGCGCATTTTTACGGACATCAGAGAATCAGCGCGGAGATTTCGGCGCAGATACTCGCGCGGCTCAAAGTGTCGAACAAATTCAGAGATGAAATTCTGTTCCTCGTCAGCAACCACGACCGCTGGGAGCTATATGAAAACACGGAAAAAATGCCGCGCTATCTCTCAAAATTCGGTCTCGACGGTGTGCTGAAACTGCTCAAGGTCATGCGCGCCGATGTGCTCGCGCAGTCGCCGGAATACAGATACCGGCTCGACCAAATATCCGATGCCGAAGAAATCGCGAAGAATCTGGCGGCGCAAAAGCCGTGCCTGTCGCTGCGCGAGCTCCAGATAAACGGGCGCACGCTCATGGATATCGGCATCCCGCAGGGCAGAAAGCTCGGCGCGGTGCTCGCCCAACTGCTCGATGAAGTGATAGACGGGGTGACAAAAAATACGCAGGAAGCCCTGACGACCCGCGCGAGGGAAATATACAGAGAGATGAAATAAAAATTCGCCGTGTTGATTTTTTGATGCGGCGGATTTTTGCTTTGTTTGGAGTGGAAGGATGTGTATAGTATGGCAGAATATTATCCACCCACAGATTTTTCATAATTTTATTGATATATAACTTGTAGAGTGCGGCGACCTCGACGCACCGATGTCGCGACAGCGGCACGATGTTAATTTGTAGGATTTATACTCTACCGTTGCGCCATACCATAATCAAACTTTTATACTACCCGCGTTTTCTTTTTAATATCTGCAAAAAAACAAACGAGTCGTGTCTTTGCTCTTACCAGATATACTTCAAACACTGCGGCGTGGCTATTGAAAGCCTGATTATAAAAATTAGCTGGGTCACTTACTTTTTTCTTTGTTGTGGCTTGAGCAATAGACAACTCCCAATTTGCAGAAGCCCTCCACACCCCACCAACAAACAAAGGCATCCGTCATGAGCAGATGCCTTGATATTTTATAAAACTGTTTTTTCGACTGAGGTGCCCGAGATATATTTCTCTTTTATCTTCATCAGCTCTGCCATGTGCGCTGTTTGAAGATGCGCTTCCTGCTGTTTTGCCGAAGCCCATTTTTCAACGAGCAGTGCCGTGTCCGGGTTTTCCGCCGAGAAGTAGTAGTCGTAGCCCTCGCAGCCGTCTTCGGCGCGGACGGTATTGACAATCCGAATTTTACTTTTTGCACCTGTCCCCGATATTAATCCAGACAACTCCGACGACAGTCACAACCACAAACAGCGCTATGCCTACCCACAGAAAAATCATGTTTTTGAAGATTTCGCTGAGCGCCGCCACGACCCAACACGCCGCCAGCGCAAACATAAGCTTCGACACAGCCCGACAGAGCTTCTTTTCGTCGTACTTCGCCTTTTCTTCTGCGGATGCGGTATTATAACCGGCAATCAGAAATGCGCCTTTGCCAAACGCAAAGACAGTGCCGAGCACCAGAAAAATCCCTGCCACAACAAGATGAACGATAAGCATTAGAAAACCTCCTTTTCGGCATACGGCTATATTCCGTCTATATTATAGCATAATCCCGCAAATAAGTCTATACAGACAGACGCCGCGCTTAAACCGCCAGCTGAAAAACACGTTCAGAGGTGTCGGTTGACAGACAGCAGGGTTTTCCGACTTCTCTCAACAAACAAAGGCATCCGCTTTACGGATGCCTTAATTTTTAAACTTTTTGCGCTTTTAAAGCTCTTTATAAAACGGCTTTTTCGACTGCCGTGTTTAAAATATATTTCTCCTTTATCCTCATCAGCTCTGCCATGTGCGCCGATTGAAGATGCGCTTCCTGCTGCTCGGGCGAAACCCATTTTTCGATTAGCAGCACTGTGTCGGGACTCTCCGCCGAAAAATAGTAGTCGTAGCTTATGCAGCCGTCCTCGGCGCGGACGGCGTCCAAGATGCCGGAGTCGGTTATTTCTCTGACGAATTTTTCTCCGCCGCCGGGCTTTGCCGTGTATTTTACTAAGAGCAATAGCATAAAAATCCCTCGTTTATCTGCACTGAGCCGCGATGCATTCGCTCAGGCGCGCCAGATTTTCCATGCCGAGGCTCTCCGCCCTGACGCTCGCGGGCAGTCCCGCCGCTTCTATAGCCGCATTTATCTTGTCTTTCGGGATGCCGAGTCCCGCGCTCAGCGAGTTCGATGCGGTCTTTCTGCGCTGGCCGAACGCCGCCTTGACCACGCGGAAGAAGAATTTCTCGTCCGATATTTCAACAGGCGGGTCGGGTCTGATATCGAGCCTGATAACGCTGCTGTCCACTTTGGGAGCGGGCATGAACGAGCCTGCCGAGACATCGAAGAGCTTCTTCGCGTCGGCATAGTAGTTGACCGCTACTGTTACGGCGCCCGCGTCCCTGCTGCCGACCGGGGCGCAGAGTCTCGCCGCCGCCTCTTTTTGCACCATGACCGTCACCGCATCTATCGGAATGCGGCTCTCGAGCAGGTACATGATAACCGGCGACGTGATGTAATACGGCAAATTCGCGCAGACTACGACGCGCATTCCGGCAAATCGGCTCGCGATAAGCTCGTGCAGGTCGGTCTTGAGTACATCTGCATTGAGCACTTCGACATTGTCGAAATCCTCGAGCGTCCCCGCGAGGACGGGTATGAGGCGCGTGTCGAGCTCAAGCGAGACGACTTTTTTCGCCCTCTTTGCAAGCTCCGCGGTCAGCACGCCGATTCCCGCGCCTATCTCGATAACGCCGGTGTTTTCGTCCGCGCCGCAGGCCTCCGCCATGCGCGGGCAGACGGTCGGATTTATCAGAAAGTTCTGACCGAGCGACTTCGAAAAAGTGAATCCGTGAGCCGAGAGTATTTCTTTTATAGTATTGATATTTGAAAGATCCTGCATATTATCTCCTTGTTATTCGGTCAGCGAGCAGATGCGCACGCCGAAAAGTCCCGTTTCGACCTTGACCTCAATTGAATCGCCGACTTCGACTTTGCCGCAGCGCTCCTTTGGCAGGTCGATCCACGCATCGACTCCCGCGCCTTTCCACGGGGTCACGCGGATTCTGTGCGGGCCGTCATAAAACGCGGTTCGGATATCGTCGTCCGTCTCGATAACGACCGTGTTGACATTATGTACGCCACGGGTGAACGTGTTGTTGAGCGTCATGGCGCAGCCCATTATAGAAAGCGCGGCGAGCAGAATAAACAGCGCCTGCTTCACTCCGCCGACGGAAAAGCCCGCGAACTTCTTTTTGCATATTATATAGGCAACTATAGTCAGCACAATGGCGATAATGACGCTCACGCAGAGCATCGGACCGAACGAGTCGATGGCGTTGTTTATCTCGGTCTCGAAAATCATGAGAGCCACCGGCACCATCGGCGCGCACCAGATGCTCTCCGTGCGTCCGCGGCACATATCGAATGTCAAAAGTCCTATGCTCGCCGCTGAATAGACGACCGCTGCCGCCGCGACGAATTTCACGCTGTGGAAGAACGCGAACAGCGCAAACACCGCTATATTGGCGCACAGCCAGATTATATTTTTCTTTTTCATTGATTTAACCCCTCGTTGACGGCAGATTGTATTTTACTGATTCGCACCCTTGCCGCTCAAATATTCTATATCCATTGCGAAAATACGTGCTTTTTGGCAGTGCGACATTTCCTCGCGCTTTTCATTTGTTACCGACGGAGTCAGCGACCGCATCATCAGGCGAAAAGCATTCTCCCTGCGTTTGTCATCGGTCTCCTCGTATATTTTCCCGAAAGCGATAACGCTCCGATATTTTGTGGTGAAGCGGTCTTCGATCACTCCGCCGTTTTCAACGACGCAAAAGGAGCATTTGTTATCCCGCGCTATGGCGTCGATTTTATGACCCTCGGCGGCGCAGTGGAAAATATATGCTCTCGCCGTCATAGACATAGTTGAGCGGCACGGTATAGGGATAGCCGCCGTCGCCCGCGAGGGCGAGCACACCGTAAGAGCCGTTTTCGAGGATTTCTTTTGCCTGCCTCTCGGGCAGTTCGCGCTCAGTGCGCCTCATTTTTCTGAACATATCATATCTCCGTGTGGTTTGGTTGAGAAATTTGCTAAAAGTATTTTGTGAATGCCCCGCAGAGAGACAGAACGGGTAATAAAAGAGCGGGTGAAGCAAAACAATAAATTATAGTTTGTAGCTGTAAATTGCTGCGATAGGCAAGCAATCAATATTGCAAATCAGCACAATCTTGTAAGGGCGGATATTATTCTCCCGCGAAATCCGTACAATCTTATTGCCGCGTATTTTGTAGGGGTCGGCGACCTCGACGACCCTTTGACGCGTGAGCGTCACGATATGAAATTGTAGAATTTGCACTCTATCTTCGCGTCGCACTATCTATAATCAAACTTTTATACTTCCCGCGTTTCGGCATTTTCTTTTTATTTGAAAAAGAAAACGCCTGCAAAAGAAAAGCAAACTCAGGGCTGCGCCCCGAGACCCCGCGAACGCCGCGCCGCAGTACTTAGCTCGAGACTCTCAATAAGTTGCTCGGCACATTCGCGCGCAAACGCGCCGGAGCTTGAACGAGTGCGCGCTCGTGCGTCTTGCTTCGCAAGCCGTTCCCTCGCTCCTCTAAGAAAGCTGTCAAACACTGCGGTGTGGCTATTGAAAATCTGATAGTTAAAGCGGCAAAGTGCGATGCTATATTTACTGCAAACAGTTGATTTTGACTATGATATAAACGCTATTCTGTTGAACTCGCACACTCACAGCAATCTCGTGTCGTTGATTATCAGCTCGAAGCTGCAATCGAGTCTGGCGGCGGATTTTTTGCAAAGCACCATGCGCTCGAGGAAAATCTCGAAGTATTCCATCACCGGGCAGATGTCCGTGTCGATCTTCAGGCGCAGGATTATTACTCTGTCCTCGCCGTCAACCTCAAGCTCCGAGTCCACGACTGCGTAGTTGACCCTGTCGTGAATGTCCGTGCTGACTGTTTTACTGTTTCTGACGCGGCTTCTGCGCACGTCGCTCTTGTCCGCGAGGATGAGCGCCGCGGCGATCGGGCTGACGGGTGCCGCCGTCTTTTCGTCGTGGTGCCCGATCGCGCCGACTATCATCGCGATGTCCTTCGGGTTTATGTCGAGACTGCGCAGAATGTTGAACGCGAGTATGCCGCCGCTCTGCGCGTGGTCGCATCGGTTTATCATGTTGCCGATATCGTGCATGTATCCGGCGACCGCCGCGAGCTCGCATTCGTGGTCGCTGTAGTTAAGTATTTCCAGTATCTCGCGCGACATTTTTGATACCGTGCCTGCATGGGCGAGTCCGTGCTCGGTGAAGCCCAGCTCGCCGAGAACGCGGTTGCCTGCGAGGATATAAGTCCTGAGCTCTTCGTTTTCATGAATTTTATCGTAAAGTTCCATTTTTTGCACCTCTTTTTTCGCTTTACAGCGTAAAAAATTTGTAAAAAACCTGTTGTCTATCTTTTCTTTTGCATACTTTATGAGTATAATATAACCAATAAAGAGTCTGGAGGTAATTTCAATGTCCACTGTATTAGTAACCGGCGGCGCGGGCTTCATCGGCTCGCACACGAGCGTAGAGCTGCTCAACGCAGGATATGATATCATTATACTCGATAATTTTGTCAACAGCAAGCCCGAAAGCCTTAAAAGAATAAAAGAACTTACGGGCAAGGATTTCAAATTCTATCAGGCGGATATACGCGACGAAGAGGCGATGACCAAAGTTTTCGCCGAGAACAAGATCGACGCGGTCATTCACTTCGCGGGTCTCAAGAGCGTCCCGCAGAGCATCAAGGAGCCTCTCAACTACTATGACAACAACATAGCGGGCACGGTCTGCCTGTGCCGCGTGATGGATAAGGCGGGATGCAAGAAGCTCGTCTTCAGCTCGTCCGCCACTGTTTACGGCAGCAAGAACCCCTCTCCGCTCAGAGAGGATATGCCGACCGGCGGCACCACGAACCCCTACGGCACGACGAAGTATTTCATCGAGCAGATACTTCAGGATCTGTGCATTTCCGACAGCGAGTGGGGCGTGTCCATCCTCCGCTACTTCAATCCCATCGGCGCGCACAAGAGCGGGCGCATCGGCGAGGATCCCAACGGAATCCCCGGCAACCTCATGCCCTATATCACTCAGGTCGCCATCGGCAAGCTCGAGTGCCTCAACGTCTGCGGCAACGACTATCCGACCCCGGACGGCACTGGCGTGCGCGACTATATCCATGTTGTCGACCTAGCTCTCGGCCACATAAAAGCCCTCGACAGATTGCTCAAAGTCAAGGGCTGCGAGGTCTATAACCTCGGCACCGGCAAGGGCTACAGCGTGCTCGACGTTGTCAAGGCTTTTGAAAAGGCGTCGGGAATCAAAATCAACTACAGAATAGCTCCCCGCCGCGCGGGTGATGTCGCCTGCTGCTATGCGGACGCGACAAAGGCAAAGGAAGTGCTCGGCTGGCAGGCGCAGTATGATATCGACGATATGTGCGCCGACTCGTGGCGCTGGCAGTCGCAGAACCCCAACGGTCTGGAATAAGCTGTTCGGAAAGGAACCGGTTTGACGGAACTTTTTGAAAATATACAAAAGCCCGAGACCGCCGTGCTTGTCGGCGTGGATCTGGGCGAATATGACTGCGAGGCGTCGCTCGACGAGCTTGAGGAGCTGGCAAAGACCGCCGGCGCCGAGGTCGAAGCGCGCGTGACTCAGCGGCGCGAGACGCCCGACTCCGCGACCTTCATCGGCTCGGGCAGGCTCAAGGAGATAAAAAACTTCTGCGCCGATAACGACGTCGATCTGCTTATCTTCGACAGCGAGCTGACTCCCTCACAGCAGAGGAATATTGAAGACATAACCGACGTGCGCGTCGTTGACCGCACGCAGCTGATACTCGATATCTTCGCCGCGCGCGCAAGAAGCGGCGAGGGCAAATTGCAGGTCGAGCTGGCTCAGCTGAAATATCTGCTCCCGCGCCTCGGCGGCAAGGGAACGAGCATGTCGCGTCTCGGCGGAGGAATCGGCACGCGCGGACCGGGCGAAACAAAGCTCGAATCCGACCGCCGCCACATCCGCCGCAGGATAAAAAATCTTGAGGACGGGCTTGAGGCGCTCTCGCGCCGCAGGAAGCTCGCGCGCGAACGCCGCGAAAAGGACGAAGTCGAGACGGTCGCCATAGTCGGCTACACAAACGCCGGAAAATCAACGCTGATGAACGCGCTGACCCAGGCGGGCGTGCTTGCGGAGGACAAGCTCTTCGCAACGCTCGACCCCACTTCCCGCGCGCTGACTCTGCCGGACGGCAGAAGAGTTATGCTCATAGACACGGTCGGCTTCATCCGCCGCCTGCCGCACGGACTTGTCGAGGCGTTCAAATCGACTCTCGAAGAAGCGGCGAGCGCGACGTTGATACTCAATGTCTGCGACGCTTCGTCGCCGGACTGCGCCGAGCACCTTGAGGTCACGAACAGGCTTCTCGAAGAGCTCGGATGCAAGGGCAAGCCTATAATCGCCGTGTTCAACAAGTGCGACGCCGCGCCGGATCTCTCGTGGCTCTCGGCGGGACTGCACAGCGTCAAGATATCCGCGCTCACGGGAGAGGGACTGGACAGGCTTTTAAACGAGATGGTCAGGGCACTGCCGCCCACGCGCAAAAAGGTCACGCTCCTGCTCCCCTATTCCATGGGGTCGGATGCCGCGCTCCTGCGCGAAAAAGGCGCGCTCGACCGCGAGGAATACCGCCCGGACGGACTGCTGATGACCGTCACCGCAGACGCAAAACTCCTCGAAAGATACAAAGATTATATTGTATAATAAATTGTATAGTAAAACACCGACCTCCGGGATATATCGGGGGTCGGTGCTGTTTATAGTGGTTGACCGTATCCGTCGCAACGAGCTTTATCGCCGCTCTATGGGCTCGGCTACGCCGCAAACGACATTGTATTAATTATTATGTGGATAATGGCGACTGTCGACGACCTGTCGTATCTGCCGATGATAGTTTGTTTCTCGGTGTTCTTTATCAATGACTGCTACGGCTTCATCAACTGGAGAAAAATCAGGCAGCGCCAGGGAGAGACTGCCCCGACGCAGTGAACTTGCGTGTGTAGTCCGCTATCTCAAGCGTGCGGTCGGATTTTTTGGCGGCGATAAAGATAAAGTGATATTCGCCGCTTTTCTCGGGGAGGGTGTTGAACTCACCGGTGTCGGCATTATAGATAAGACAGAGGTCGTATTCGCCGAGCGTAAAAGCCGGGGCGCAGCCCTGAAGCTCGGTCGGCAGCTCTTCTTTCCAGCGGTCGTCGCTTTTGGCATTTTGAAAAAATGCGTCGAAGCTCGTCTTTTCGCAGAGCACCGATGAGCGTACCTCACCCTCGAACAGCTTGTTGATTACGCATTTTTCGCTCTTCGGAAGCTCGATATTTATCTCCGCGGCATATTTTTCGGCGGCAAGATTGTCGGATATGTACGAATCTTTGAAAATCGGCGTAAACGAGCCGTAGACTGCGAGGATGACCGCGAGAATCAGCCCGACAACTATGTTTCTGATGTTGCGTATGCCCTTTTTGTTTTGATAAAAGCCGAAGATTATTGACGCTGTCGGTATCGGCAGGAAGAGATAGAAAATCCACATTCTGTTCACGGCTTCGCCCAGAGCGAAGCTTGGCGGAACATCCGGAACTGCGGCTTCAAGTGCGGTGAGCGCGAAAAACGGGCAGAGTATGGAGAGGATTATCAGCAAAATCGATATCACTTTCCCTTTGCCGGACGCTGCGACTGTGTTTTTTCCCGCGCCTATATACGGCCTGACCGCATCGCACAGCGGCTCCGATTTGCGCAGGATGAATAAATTTCCCCCAAGGATAAACACTGCATGCGTCTGATTTTCGAGAATCTTTGACACATCTCCGTAGCGCACGACAAATCGGCTCGAAAGCTCGCCACGGCGCATGACGGTTATCACCATTCTGTCCGCATAGAGATCGTATTCGTATTTTCTGTCTGCACTTTTTTGCAAGGCACTCTTTTTGTAAGAGGCGGCCCCGATTATCTGTTTGATAAGGACGGCTATAGTGAAAATCAGCGCGGCAATGCAAAAGCCCGGAATGTCGATTCTGTCGTCGCCGATGACGGACGCAGAAAGAACTATGATAAAAAGCACCGCGACGAACAGCGTTCTTAGAATACGCGGCATGAAAACAATGCGTGTTGCGGATTTTATATCTTCCGGGTTGTATGTTATTTCGCCGTGCTTATGCGGGATTACTGCCGCGGGTGCTTTTTGCGGACTCTCCGTCTGCTGCTCCGACATGAGCGCGTCGAACGACACGCCGAAGATATCTTTTAATGTATATATGTTGTCGATGCTCGGCGCAGTCTGCCCGGTCTCCCACTGGCTGACCGTCTGGCGGCTGACCGAAAGTTTATTTGCAAGCTCCTCCTGGGACATACCGCGCTCTTTTCGCAGAGCCTGTATCCGTGATCCGATCGTCATAGCTTTTCTCCTCCCTTTTGTGGTTCAATTATATCAGAGAAGCCTGCTGTCCGCAAGAAAGCGGCGTTTGCATTTGTCAAGCGGCGCTTGCGGAGCCGTAAAAATTAAATAAAAAATAAACATTTGAAAATATGCTCATATCTGAAGTAAAAAAGTCGAATCTTCTGTTATATTATATAGAAAGCAAAGGACAGGAGGCGATACCGTGAAAAACAGGCATGAGGGTCTTGCCGAGATGAAGAAGGACGGCGTGACCTACTGCAATATGTTCTGGCTGTTCATGTTTGGCAATGTGCTCGGCGTTCTGCTCGAGGGTACATGGTGCAGGCTGGTTTTCGGCCACTGGGAGACGCATGTCGCAACCATCTGGGGACCGTTCTCTTTGATATACGGCGTAGGCGCAGTGATGTTCTACATAAGCGGCGAAAAAATACGGAGCACCGGTTACAAGGGAGTTGTCGCCCGGTTCTGCTCTATCGCGATAGTCGCCACGGTCTTTGAGCTCGCCTGCGGGCTGCTGCTCGAATACGGCATGGGCATGAAAGCGTGGGACTACTCAAAGAGCTTCATGAACTACAAAGGTCTAATCTGCCTGAAAATGACGCTGCTCTGGGGACTTGCGGGCGTTATCTTCGCCTATATGGTCGTGCCGAAGCTCAAAAAGGTGTTCGCGCGTATGCAGGGCACGGGCTGGAAGGTCGCGTGTGCCGCGTTATCGATATTTATGATAATCAATCTCTCGTTCACTCTCGTGTGCATGGTGCGCTGGAGAGACCGCCGCGAGGGGATTGCCGCGACAACGCAGATCGGTCAGTATGTCGACAGCAAGTATGACGACGCGATGATGTCAAGCCGCTTCTGCGAATGGCATGTTATAAAAAAATAAGCAAAGCTATTTTGCAATGCGGGACTGCTTTCGGGCGGTCCCTTTTTTGTTGCGACTTTTTTTGTTGTGTGGTATACTTTGGCATATAAATCTTACGGAGGAAGAAATATGCAGTGTATTCTCTCCGCCCTCGTGGCGATCATTATCGCGCTCGCGCCGGTGTTCAATATTCCGCTGACCGTTGTGCCGCCCAAAGGCGAGCTGCCGCACGAGAGCGAGCCCGCGCCGTCGGAGCTTTCGGTATATGACAAAGTCGTCGGCGTTGACGACTCGGTGTTCTATATCTCCCGCCCGAACGCGGAAAATATGAAAATAATATATGCTTCCGATTTCGGCATGGACAGTGACGCGCAGGACAACACGGACGCTTTCTGCCGCGCGATTGACTACTGCCGCAGGAATCCGGGCACGCGCCTTGTAATAGATGCCGGGGAATACCGCTTCTCGCCGAAGAATACTATCGGTCTAATTTCGCTCAAGGATGTTCTCATCGACGCCGAGGGCGCGGTGTTCGTCTTCGACTGCGACAGATATTTCGAGATAAGCGGATGCGAAAATTTTGAGATAAAAGGGCTTGCCGTCGACTGGGCTTGGGACGAATCCCGCCTTGCTTCCGTTGTTAAAATCGAGAAGCGAAACGCGATAAAGCATACGTTCGATATGCGCTTTACCGAGCTTGACGAAGTGCCCGAGGATATCGCCGTCATGGTAAGGACATGGTATACAATTATTAATATTAAAATTTTCCATCTTTTTTTGCCCTTTGTTTTCCGGCGATAATGCCGCGCGGCGCGGAAAAAATAACGGTGTCCGCAGTGCGGACAAAATCAAAAAGGGGGCGGAGCATGAAGCAAATCATAAGATTTTTCAGCGCGGTCGCGCTCATGCTCTCGGTGGGAATTTTTTCCTGCGTCGCTTACGGCGATATTCAGCTGCCCGACGAATATAGCGTCGTCGCGGGCAGCGGCGCCGATATCGGCGAGAGCGTGTTTTCTGCGTCCGCGTCCGCATCGCCGCAGGGCGAATATGAGCTTGAGGTAAAAGCGTTCGGGGTGTTCCCGGTCAAGACCGCAAGGGTGAAAGTGTCTCAGCGCAGATATGTCACCGTCGGCGGCGAAATTTTCGGCATCAGGCTCTATACGCGCGGCGTGCTGATAGTCGGGAGCGAGGAGATCGAAACGGCGTCGGGCGCAGTTGACCCGGCGGCTCGCGCGGGGCTGAAAAAGGGCGATATCATTTTAGAGATAAACGGTTCGCCCGTCAGCCGAAACAATGATATCTCCTCCGCCGTTGAGTCGAGCGGCGGCGACGAAGTTGAGCTGCTCATCGAGCGCGCAGGCAAAAAGCAGACGGTGAAACTCCTGCCCGCGCGGAGCAAAGTTGACAGCAAGTTCAAAGCCGGTCTGTGGGTGCGCGATTCGTCGGCGGGGATAGGAACGGTGACTTTCTATGACCGCAAAAACGGAATTTTTGCGGGGCTCGGTCATGCGGTCTGCGATGTTGACACGGGCGAAGAGCTGCCGATATCCGGCGGCGACGCGGTCAATGCTGCGGTAAAAGGCTGCTATAAGGGCAAGGACGGCTCGCCCGGCGAGCTGTGCGGTGTGTTCGCGCCGGGAGAGATAGGCGAGCTCTATGAAAACTGCGGCATCGGCGTTTACGGCGCGTTTAGCGAATTGCCGAAAACCGGGGAGATGCCCGTGGCGATAGCCGACGAAGTCAAAACCGGCAAGGCGCAGATTATCTCGACCGTCGACGCGGACGAACCGCAGTATTATGATATCGAGATAACGAAGATCTATACAAAAAGCGGCCAGCGCAATATGATAATCGAGGTGCGCGACAAGCGGCTTATTGAAAAAACCGGCGGCATAGTCCAGGGCATGAGCGGCAGCCCGATAGTCCAGAACGGCATGCTGGTCGGCGCGGTGACTCATGTTTTTATCAACGATCCGCTCAAGGGCTACGCGATATTTGCCCAGACGATGGCGGAGGAGGCGGAGCGCATATCTTCGCCCGGATATTCCGCCGCTTCGTAGCAAAATTGGAGCATAAAATAAAAATTGCCAAAAAATGGTAATTTATTATTGACATTTATTCCCATATATGGTAAAATCCAATTGAAAAATCAACCCGGAGGTACTAATTATGGGAAAAATGTTAAAAATCATGCTTGCACAGGACACGGACACTCAGACGGGCTGCGCCGCGGCACTGCGGGCAAACGGCTTTGAGGTCGAAACAGTCCGAAAGGACGGCGCGCAGATACTCCGCCTTTTCAGGCAGGGAAGCAGACCGGACGTGCTCATCATGGACGCTTTCATGCAGGGCACGGATGCGATAGGCGTGCTCGGCGGACTTGCCGACATGCACCTTGAGCCGCGCCCGCTGGTGTTCGTGACCGCGTCGAACGCGAATCCGCGTCTTGAGCAGGAGATAACGCAGAGCGGCGCAGACTACTATTTCATCAAGCCCTTTGACACGCAGATACTCGCCCAGAGGATAAAACAGCTGACCGGGCTTTCCGCCCCGGCGCAGGGAAACATAGTTGCTTTTTCCGCGCAGGACAACAGCCTCGAGGTCACCGTCTCCGAGATAATGCACCGCATCGGCGTGCCCGCGCACATAAAGGGCTATCAGTATCTGCGCGAGGCGATAATCCTCGCGGTCAACGATGATGAGATTATGAATTCCGTCACGAAGCTTCTCTATCCTACAGTCGCAAAGACCTTCAAAACCACTCCGTCGCGCGTTGAGCGCGCCATTCGCCACGCAATCGAGGTCGCCTGGGACAGAGGCGATGTCGATGTGCTCAACTCCTACTTCGGCTACACCATCCAGAACTCCCGCGGCAAGCCGACCAACAGCGAATTTATCGCAATGATATCCGATAAATTGAAGCTCAACCTGAAAATTTCTTAATTAATATCGAAAGAAAACCTCCGCATGACTTTTGCCATACGGAGGTAATTTTATTAACCCTGCGTGAGCGTGAGGCTCGCCGTTATCGGGAAATGATCGCTCGGATAGACTCCGTCATAGGTCGTTCTGACAACATTGTAGCTGTTGACCCTGAAGCCGGTCTTGGAGATCATTATGTAGTCGATGCAGTCGTCGTCAAGACGCTCGCCCCAGTTCTGATAGGTGCAGCTCTTTATCGGATCCTTGGTCTGATATTTGACATCGAGGAAGTTTTCGGTCGCGCTGCGATATGTCTCGGTGTCCTCTTCAACATTGAAGTCGCCCATTATCATCGCGGGCAGCGAACCGAACTGCGCTATCTTGTCGAGCACAACGCCGATGCCCTTTATCCTCGCCTCTTCGCTGACATGATCGAGGTGCGTGTTGAACACGACGAATTCGAGCCCCGTCTGCTTCTCCTTGAGGATAACATAGCTGCAAATTCGATAGCACGCGGAATCCCAGTCCTTGCTCATCTTTTCGGGAGTCTCGGAGAGCCAGAACGAGCCTTTGTCGATAAGGTCGTAGAGGTCGGTGCGGTAGAACACCGGGCAGCCCTCGGAGAAAGTCGATTCGTCGCGGAAGGTTATGACCGAGTCATAGCCCTGAAGCGTGCGGCACATATAATTATACTGCCACTTTGTCGCCTCCTGGAAGCCGATAATAGTCGGCGCTTCCGTTTCGATGTTCTTGACGATGAGATCGGCGCGGTAGAACCAGCTCTTTTTGCCCGTGTCCGTGACGTTCGCGCAGCGCAGATTGCAGCTCATGATGCGCATCTCCCCGCGCTCGAGCGGCTTATCCTCGATGACCGCGGCGTGCTGATTCTGCTTATAGTGCGGATAGTAGATGCAGAAAATGCACGCGACAGTGATGAGCGTCGCAAGCACGACACACAGCAGGCAGATAAAAACCTTCGTGCCTTGTTTCATTTGATCCTCTCCTTTGATAAAAAATTATATATCCTGTGCGCCACGCGCACTGAGTTGCGAGGTTAAATTTTTCGTTTGAGGTTAAAAAATGTGTCTTTGTAGGGTGCGGTGACCCAACAATATTATATCATAAGGGCGGATATTATCTGCCCGCGAAATCTGTACAGGATTTTGATGTGCAGATTATAGATGTGCTCTCATACTTTTTCACTATTTACTTTTACCTATTACTTTGAGCAAAGCGAAACAAACCCCTCAGTCTTGGCTTCGCAAATCCAGCTTCCCTGCAGGGGAGCCGAAAGCAGGCGAACCTTGTTTGCTTGCCTTTAAAATCTACGCAATTTTAAACAGCGCACTTCGTAGGGACAGCCCTTGCGGCTGTCCGTTATC
>OJPG01001011.1_pt1 | contig 16990 bp, 12 predicted proteins | sample 1598431 | NCBI WGS metagenome assembly OJPG01 (sample SAMN03922473, study PRJEB24848) | human gut metagenome | isolation source: stool sample | host: Homo sapiens | place: Germany | collected 2010-11 | reverse complement strand
ACCGCCGCGACGTGGCAGGCTACGCCGCCGCCGCCACCGAGTTCGACAAGTTCGTTGCCGACTTCATCCCCGGGATGCGGGAGGGCGACATCCTGATGGTCACGGCTGACCACGGCTGTGACCCCTCCTACACCAAGACCACCGACCACACCCGCGAGTATGTGCCGTACCTCATCTGCGGCAAGGGCGTCAAACCGGGCGTTGACCTCGGCACCAAGCTCTGCTTCGGCACCATTGCACACACCATCTGCGACTATCTGGGCGTGGATGCCTCCACGCTGGACGGCCAGAGCGTGCTGGGCGACATTTTAGCTTAAACAGGCAAAAGAAAAAGGACTGCGTGAGCAGTCCTTTTTCTTTTGCAATTCTATTTACGCTGCATCATTTTCAGCGCTGGAAGCGTCGCCGCTGCCGGAGCCGAACAGGGCGTCCAGCACGGTGGAAGCGGCCTGATGCAGGGAGGAAGCCGCCTGCTCCACCTGCTCCTGGGTCGGCATACTGAAGGACGGAGACTCGGTGGAGCCTGCCGGGGCTTCTTCGCTGCTGTCGGCGGGGACCTCGGTGGAAGCGCTGGGCTCACCGGAGGCGTCGCCCTCGGCGGGCTGGCTGTCAGCGGGGGCCTCTTCCGCCGGGACTTCGCTCTCGGCGGGCTCTTCTGCGATCACGCTGTCGGGAGATTCCTCCGGGATGGATGCACCGGCGTTGGGGTCGGCGGTCGGCGTGAAGACATCGGTCTTCTCGGGGGTCTGGCTGGTGCTGGTGAGCTTGTCCTCGCCGCCCAGAACCGCGGCGACAAGGGCCTTGGCTTCGTTGACCGAGTTCTCATCCGGCTTCATGACGTAGAGGCTCTGGCCCTTGGCGGAGTAGCACTTGGTGCTCTTCGCGCCCGAGCCGGTGACGGTGTAGCTCTGGATGTCCCAGTTGGCAAGGTCGCCCAGCTGCATCCGGACCAGCGCAGAGATCTGTTCCTGCGAGAGGCTGGTGACGAAGCAGTCGGCGGCGGCGTCCATCAGCTTGGAGAAGCCCATGAGCAGGGCGGGGGACTTGAGCTTGTTGGCCACCGCGTCGATGACTTTCATCTGGTTGATGCCGCGCTGGATGTCGCCGGTCTTGAAGGCGTGGCGCTCACGGGCAAAAGCCAGAGCGGACTTGCCGTCCAGATGGTTCCAGCCCTCGGCGAAGGTGGTGGGGTCGTAGTAGCCGGGGCTGCCCACCGAGGTGAAGGCCTGGTCGGAGTAGACGTCCACGCCGCCGATGGCGTCGATGATGTTGATGAAGCCCGCAAAGTTGATGCGGAGGTAGTGCTCCACATTCACGCCGTAGAGGTTGCCCAGCGTGGCCATGCTGGTCTCGACGCCGTAGAGGCCGGCGTGGGTCAGCTTGTCCTTGCTGTCGGTGCCTGCGAGGTCAACATAGTAGTCGCGGGGGGTGTTGATGAGGGCCGCCTGCTTGGTGGTGGGGTTGACCACGGCGAGGATGTTCACGTCGCTGCGGGCCTTTTCGGTCAGCTCGCCGCGGTTGTCCACACCGCTGAGGTAGACGACGAAGGGCTCTTTCGTGATCTTATTCGCCTCTGCGCCGGTGAGCAGGCCGGAAGTCATGCTGTCCAGTGCGGTCAGACCCTGCTGCGCCCAGACACAGCCCACGGCCAGCGCGGCGCAGAGCAGGACGGACAGCACCCGGGCCACGACGGCACCGCTGCGGGAGGCGAGGCACTTGCGCACCAGCAGCCAGAGCAGCACCAGAAGCGCGGTGATGATAACGAGGTAGAGCACCGGCAGCATCTGGGTGCGCCAGAGCTGCACCAGCGCGGCAAGGCTCAGGATGGCCTGCAGTACCAGCAAGACCATTCCTCCTTTCGGAAGTTTGTCGTCAGCGGGAGCGGGCTCGCTGGGGTGCAGCGGCTCCCACTGTCTGCGGGGCGGCTCAGACGGAGGCGTCGGTGCCGGTTTCGGCGGCGCTTTGGGGCGGGGAGGCTCCGGCGAGAAGAAATCGGCGCTGTCTACCTCCACTTCGTCGGGTTCGCTGCGCTTGATGCCCCGGTGGATGTGCCGGGGGCCTTCGTCGTTATTCTGGGGATGGATATGCTCGTTTTCGTCAAACATAGGCGTTCACTCCTTTGGATGTGTATGCCATCATGTGGTGGGGATGATGCTCAGCACAGCCCGGGCGGGCAGGCAGGTGGCCGTCTGGTCTTCCTCGCTGAGCCAGCCGAAGGACTCGCAGATATGGTCAGGGCAGGGCGAGTCCACAAAGCGGGCCGCGCCGTCTTGGATCTTGATGTGGACGGTGAGGTAGCCGGTGTCCACATCGTAATCGGCGTCTTTTTCGAGAGGAAAGGTGAGCTTGGTGTTGCTGTCGCCGTAGATGAGCTCTGCGCAGAGCGGCGCACCGGTCTGGTTTGCTTTCCGCACCAGCAGCAGCACGGCGGCTGCGGCCAGAATGACGGCAGCAAAGACCAGATCCATCAGCAGTTTTTTGTGTTGTTTCATAAAAAATTATCCTTTGAGCGGGATCTGCTCCAGCTCGGCCAGCCAGAGCGCGGCGGCTGCGTCGCTGGGCATCCGCCAGTCGCCCCGGGGCGAGAGGGTGACGCTGCCCACCTTGGGGCCGTCGGGCAGGCAGCTGCGCTTGAACTGCTGGGCGAAGAACCGCCAGTAGAAGTTGCGCAGCCACTTGTAAAGCACTTCGTCCGGGTACTCGGCCCGGCCTGCGAAGGCCGCTTTCGCCAGCCGGAATATCTTCGACGGGCCGAAGCCGAAGCGGAGAACATAGTAAAGGTAGAAGTCGTGCAGCTCATAGGGACCCACGAGGTCTTCCGTCTTCTGAGAGATCTCGCCGTCCCTGGCAGGCAGCAGCTCCGGGGAGACGGGGGTGTCGAGGATGTCCAGCAGCACCCGGCGCAGCTCGGCGGAGGCGGCAATGTCGGCCTCATACTGGACGAGGTGGCGCACCAGCGTTTTGGGGACACCGGCGTTGACGCCGTACATGCTCATGTGGTCGCCGTTGTAGGTGGCCCAGCCCAGCGCCAGCTCGGAGAGGTCGCCGGTGCCGACGACGAGGCCGCCGGTGCGGTTGGCGGTGTCCATCAGCTCGAGGGTGCGCACACGGGCCTGTCCGTTCTCGAAGGTGACGTCCAGCACGCTCTCGTCCTGGCCGATGTCCTTGAAGTGGCTGTGGACGGTGTTGGCGATGTCGATCTCGGTAAAGCTGACGGCCAGCTCGTCGCATAAGATCTCCGCATTGCTGCGGGTGCGGTGGGTGGTGCCGAAGCAGGGCATGGTCACGGCCAGCACATCGCGGGTGGGGCGGCCCAGCTGTTTCATGGCGCGGACGGCTACCAGCAGAGCGAGGCAGCTGTCCAGACCGCCCGAGATGCCGATGACCGCCGTCTTGGCGTGGGCATGCTCGAGGCGCTTGGCAAGGCCGTCGGCCTGCATTTTCAAGATCAGCTCACAGCGCTCGGCCCGGCGGCGCTCGTCGTGGGGGATGAAGGGCGTGGGGTCTACCCAGCGGGAGAGCTTGGTCTCGGTGAGGGCAAGGTCGAAATCGACGGTCAGATACCCCTCAGCGCTGGGCTCGAAGCTGGTGTTGCGCGCCCGCTCCGACTCCATCCGCTGGCAGTCCAGCTCCGTCTCAGCCCAGCCGCCCTCGAAGGGAGACGTCTCGGCGAGGAGGGTGCCGTTCTCGGCGATGAGGTCGTGGCCGGCGAATACCATGTCCTGGGTGCTCTCGCCGTGGCCGGCAGAAGCGTACAGGTAGCCGCAGAGCAGGCGGGCGGACTGGTTCGACACCAGCGCCCGGCGGTATTCGGCCTTGCCGACCGTCTCATCGCTGGCCGAAAGGTTCGCAATGACGGTGGCACCGGCCAGCGCATGGAAGGTGGAGGGGGGCAGAGCGCTCCACAGGTCTTCGCAGATCTCCACGCCCAGAACGAAGCTGGGCATCTGGCGGCAGCGGAAGAGCAGGGATGTACCGAACGGCACTTCCTGTCCGCAGACCGTCACATTTTCCACCTCGGTGCTGCCCGGGGTGAACTGGCGCTTTTCGTAGAACTCGCCGTAGTTGGGCAGGTAGGTCTTGGGGACAAGGCCCAGCAGACGCCCGCCGCAGAGGACGGCGGCGCAGTTGTACAGCTTGCCCCGCACCAGCAGCGGCAGGCCCACGAGGGCAACGACGTCCAGCTCCCGGCTGGCGTCCAGCACGGTCTGCAGGGCGTCCAGCGCGCCCTGCTGCAACGTGCGCTGCAAGAACAGATCGCCGCAGGTGTAGCCGGTGAGGCAGAACTCGGGGAACACCGCCAGCTTGACGCCGCGGGCCGCAGCGTCCTGTAACTGAGATACGATTTGGGAAGCGTTATAATTGCAGTCGGCCACCCGCAGTGAGGGCGAGAGGGCGGCTGCTTTCAAAAAACCATCTTTCATCGGAGGATTTCACATCCTGTCTGTTGAATTAAGGCCCCGGCGGAGACGTGCTCTGTGGGGTTTTGTTCAGTATACCACAAACCGGCCCAAACGAAAAGTGACAGTGTGGTTAAAGAAACGAAAAAACGCTGCCTGCACACCGCAGACAGCGCTGAAAACAAAAGATGGAAAACGAGATAGACCGTAAGCCGGGTTCTGTATTAAACGACGATCTGTCTAGACCTGCCATTGCTGACAGGTTCGTGCCGCCTTCGGGACACGCGAGCAGCGCTGTACGTCCCATATAGGCGTTGCTTCCGGTAGGGTTTACAAAGCCGCATAGTCACCCATGCGCTGGTGAGCTCTTACCTCGCCCTTTCATCCTTACCGCATTGCTGCGGCGGTTTCCTTTCTGTTGCACTTTCCCTGAGGTCACCCTCGGCTGCCGTTAGCAGTTACCGTGCTCTGTGAGGCCCGGACTTTCCTCAGAGCGGTCAAAGCCGCCCCGCCGCCGTATGTTCCACTCGTTTTCCGCTCCTCATGATACCATAAAAAAACAAGATTTGCAAGAGAAAGAGAATTTTGCTATACTTATCCTATATGTTGCCCGCGCTGGAGGTGGGAAGATGAAGCTTTATTTCAAAGTCCCGCCCGAGGCGGATGGGATGCTGCTGCGCGGTTTTCTGCGCAGGTGCAGCGTCTCCACCGACCTGTCCCGGGCCGTGAAATTCCGGGGCAGCGGCTTTTTTGCCGACGGCGCCCCCATCCTGGCCAACCGCCGGGTGGAGGCCGGGCAGGTCATCTCCTTTGAACTGCCGCCGGAGGGGGAGGGCGTTGCGCCCCAGGACGACATCCCGGTGGATGTGGTCTACGAGGACGCTTTTGCCCTCGTGGTGGAAAAGCCGCCCCATCTCGCGGTGCATCCTACCCTGAATTACCCGCTGGATACGCTGGCGAACGGCTATGCCGCCTGGGCGCTGCGTCAGGGCAGAAGCCCCGTTTTCCGCCCGGTGAACCGCATCGACAAGGACACCAGCGGCCTCGTGCTGGCGGCTCAGAATGGTTACGCTGCCCCGCTGCTGGCTCAGCGGGTGGAAAAGCTCTACTACGCCGTTGCAGAAGGAGAACTTCCCCTCGGGCCGGGCGTCATCGACGCCCCCATCGGGCGGCAGGGGGAGAGCATCATCGGGCGGTGCGTCACCCCCGACGGCAAGCCCAGCCGGACGGAATATACCATATTAAAAGCCGAAAACGGTTTGAGCCTCGCGGCCTGCGTCCCGGTGACGGGCCGGACCCACCAGATACGGGTACATTTTGCATCCATCGGCCACCCGCTGGCCGGCGATGACCTCTACGGTGGGAGCCGGGCGCGCATCGGGCGGCAGGCGCTCCACTGCGCAAAACAGACGTTCTGGGTGCCGCGCTGCGAGCGGATGCCGGACGGCATCCGCATCGAAGTGCCGGTGGACGAGACGACCCTGAGGCCGGTGACGGTGGAAAGCCCGCTGCCGGAGGATATGACAAAGCTTTTTGTCTAAATTTGTGTATTTCGTGAAAAGTAAGTGAAAGCTAAGCCCAAATTCTGTGTCAATGCTTGTTTCGGCGCTGGCAGGGTGTATAATAAATAGAGTTATTCTTGTCAAAAAAGCTGTCCTTATGCGGCAGCGTGTCGATAACAGAGAAAAGAGACAAATCAGAATCTCCTGAAGATACGGGAAGGAGCATCCTTTTTGCTGGAAGATAAAACAACTGAAACGCGGCAGGACGAGCCAGTCGGTGCGCCGCGGCACACCGGCTTCCGCGCAAAGCTGCGCTCGCTTTGGGCGCAGCTCCAGTGCGTCCATCTGCTGCGCCGCCACCGGCGGTATCGCCGCCGCAGACACCGGCTGGACAATGCCGCCCGGAAGCTGCGCTCGTCGAAGCTGGTATTGCGCGTTGGCGCAGTGCTCTACGCACTGGGCTTTGGCGCGGAGTATGCTGCCGTGCGGGTGGGACGTGCCGTCAAGTACGCCGCTCTCTGGGCTGCTGAAGGCATCCGCCGCTTTGCAAAGGCTCTGGCGGAGACGGCGTTCCCCGGCGCAGCACAGGTGGCCAAAGACCTGTTTGGCCCCATCGTGCTGTTTGCAAAGGGCACCGTGTCCCTTCTCATCCATGCCCACCGCATCCGCAAGGAGCAGGGCTTCGGTGCAGCATTTGAGGCCAGCGTCCACTACTTCAAAAACGGCGTCCGCCGCAACCTCAGTCTGCTGCCCCGCATGGCGATGTATGCCCTGCCCATCTGCGCACTGGCGCTGGGCGCAGCAGTGTTCCAATATGTCATCCACCAGCCTTATGCGCTGGCCGTCCGGGTCAACGGCGAAACCGTGGGCTATGTGGCGAATGAGGACGTCTTCAACACGGCCCGCGAGGACGTGATGGAGCGTATCAGCTACGCCGGCACCGACAAGACCGAGTGGACCATCGAGCCGAGCTACACCCTCGCCATCGCCCACCACATGATGGACGAAAACGAGATGGCAAACGCCATCATCCAGAGCGCCGGCGACCAGATCAGCGAAGGCACGGCTCTTTATCTGGACGGCGAGTTGACGGCGGTGTGCAGCGACGGCAAAGCGCTGCGGGATTACCTCGCCGCCATGCTCGACCCCTACGAGGAAGAAGAGAACGGCCCCGATGTGAGCGTGGGCTTCAACAAGCAGGTCACGCTGGAAGACGGCCTCTACTTCAAGGAAGGCTTGCAGGATTTTGAGACCGTCCGGCAGGAGCTGGTGGGCGTGAAGCAGGCTCAGAAGGTCTACACCGTCAAGGCGGGCGACACCCTCTGGTCCATCGCACATAACAATGACCTGACCTTCCGTGAGCTGTGCGCCCTCAACCCGGCGTTCAAGGGTGAGCCGCTGAGCGAGACGTCCAGCATCCTTGAGGGCGACCACCTCGTCATCACCAAAGAAGAGGCTGGCCTTGAGGTGCGCATCACCCGCATCGAGACCCGTGAGGAAGAAATCGCATTCTCCACGGAAACGACAAAATCCAACGAATATACGAAGGGAACCACCAAGGTGCTCCAGGAGGGCGAGAACGGTCTGCGCCGTGTGACCCTCCAGAACGTCTACGACACCAACAATATCCTTGTGGACCAGAGCGTGCTTTCCACCGAGGTCGTCAAGGAGCCGGTGAACAAGAAGGTGGTCGAAGGCACCAAGAAGGTGACTTCCAGCACCAAGTACATCACCGGCAGCGGTCAGTTCATCTGGCCTGTGCCGAACTACCGCTACTGCTCGCGCTGGTACGGCGGACGTCACAAGGGCGTGGACATCTGCGCCCCGGCCGGTACGCCCATCTACGCCTCCGCAGGCGGCACCGTCACCAAGGCGGGTTACAACAAGGCCGGTGCAGGTACGGGCTATGGCTACTCGGTCATCATCAGCCACGGCGGCGGATACAGCTCTGTGTATGCACACTGCCTGTCCCTGACCGTCAGCGCGGGCCAGACCGTCAAGCAGGGCCAGCTCATCGGCTATCTGGGCAGCACGGGCCGTTCCACCGGCAACCACTGCCACTTTGAGATACGTCTCAATGGTTCGTACATTCCCCCGCAGAACGTATTCCCGGGGAAGAAATAATTTTATAAAAAGGAGATAATTGTTATGGCTACTCCTCACATCAGCGCCGAAAAGGGCGATTTCGCAAAGACTGTCCTGATGCCGGGCGACCCCCTGCGCGCAAAGTTCATTGCTGACACCTTCCTGAAGGATGTCCGTCAGGTGACGGGTGTCCGCGGGATGCTGGGCTTTACCGGCACCTACGAGGGCCGTCCCATCAGCGTGATGGGCAGCGGCATGGGTATGCCCTCCATCGGCATCTATTCCTACGAGCTGTTCAAGTTCTACGATGTGGACAACATCATCCGCATCGGCTCCGCCGGCAGCTACACTGCCGACGCCAAGCTGTTCGACACCGTGCTGGCTGCCGGCGCGGTCAGTGAGTCCAACTATGCCCGCGTCCAGAGCGGCAACGACCACGACATCACCTTCCCCAGCGAGACTCTGAATGATAAGCTGCGCGCCTCCGCCAAGAAGCAGGGCATCAAGCTCATCGAGGGCAACATCCACTCCTCCGATGTTTTCTACCGTCAGCCCTCCGACGCAAAGCCCACCTACTGGGAGCTGCTGCGCGACGAGCGCGGCTGCCTCTGCGTGGAGATGGAGAGCTTTGCTCTGTTCGCCAACGCCGAGGTGCTGGGCAAGAACGCCGCCTGCCTGCTGACCATCTCCGACAGCTTTGTCTCCCCGGAGATCACCACCGCAGAGCAGCGCCAGAAGAGCTTCACCGATATGATGAAGGTCGCACTGGGCGCGGAGTATTGATTTAACCATAATACAAAAAGACTGCTGTCGGCCGACAGCAGTCTTTTTGCTTTTCAGGTATCCGTGTAATGACCGTAACAGGACGCAATGATGATGTTTCCATCCTGCTCCCGGTAGACGATGCGGTGGGTGTCGTCGATACGCCGACTCCACCATCCGCTCAAATCTCCCTTCAAAGGCTCGGGCTTGCCGATGCCCTCATAGGTGTTTCGCTGAATGTCTTTTATGAGAGAGTTGATTCGCTTCAGCAGCTTTTTGTCCCGCGTCTGCCAAAGACAATAATCTTCCCACGCTTCCTCTTCCCACAGCAGCCTCATCAGTCCACCTTGATCAGTTCATGTTCGGTGAGCTTGGCTTTGCCGGTGTCAATATCATGGACGATTTGACGGAGATGGTTGATGTTGCTTTCGGAATAGAAGGGATCGGCGGAGACTTCAAAGGGAATCCGATGCTCGCGCGACACTTTCTTTGCAAAAATCGTGAAGGCTGTCGTCATCGAAAGCCCCATCTCGGCGCAGACCTCCTCCATGCTCCGCTTGAGGTCGGGGTCCATCCGAAAATTCACGTTGACTGCATTTGCCATTCTGATGCGCCTCCTTTGTGATTCTATTATATTCATTTGTAATGACAAATGCAAGAGCTGTCATTGCATAATGCTGCGTAATTATCGCCGCTTGCACTTCTTAAAAGAATGATTTATACTTAAATACACGACACAGAAGGGAATGAGGCCGATGAACAGAGAAACGGTGAACATGGTGCGCAGTCCGATTTCTGTGGAGGGGAACATCCGGCTTGTTCCGTATTATCCGGCCTACGATACGGCACTTGCGTGGTATCAGGATGCACAGCTCTGCAAACAGGTAGATAACAGGGACTTCGTTTATGATTTGCCACTGCTGAAGCGGATGTATCATTATCTGGACACACACGGGGAACTGTTTTATATCGAGTATCGGGGTGTGCTTTGTGGTGACGTCAGCCTGCGGACGACCGGCGAGCTGGCCATCGTCATCTGCAAGGAGTACCAGAATAAACACATCGGGCGGAAGGTCATCGAAAAAATGCTGGAGCTGGCTCGGGAAAGGGGCTTGGCGGAGTGCTTCGCGCACATCTATTCCTTCAATACCCAGTCGCAGAAAATGTTTGAATCCGTTGGCTTCGTCCCACAGGACGAAGAACGCTATATCTACAAATTGCAAAAAGGAGAACTGACCATGACAAAACTGACTCTGGAAGAAAAGCAGGAGCTCATCCGGATGGCCCTTGCGGCCAGGGAGAGGGCTTACGCGCCTTACAGCGACTTTATGGTGGGCGCTGCCCTGCGCGCCGAGGATGGCCGCATCTTCACCGGCTGCAACGTGGAGAACGCCGCCTTTACCCCCACCAGCTGCGCCGAGCGGACGGCCCTGTTCAAGGCTGTGGCCGAGGGCGTGACCAGGTTCACCGACATCGCCGTGGTGGGTGCGCGCCGGGGCGAAGTCAACAAGCAGATCACCTCGCCCTGCGGTGTCTGCCGTCAGGCGCTGTTCGAGTTCGGCGGCCCGGAGCTGAATGTCATCATGGCAAAAAGCCCGGACGATTTCATCGAGCGCAGCATGGACGAGCTGCTGCCCTTCGGCTTCGGTCCCTCCAACGTGGCAGGCAACAAGGCCGTGGAAGACTGAACACAGCTGCGCGAAAAAGGCCGGGCGGAGCGGATTTTCCGGGACAAGTATGATTTTTATACAATTTTGATAAAATAATTGTAAATGTTTTGTAATCGGAAAAGGCTTGCATCTGTCCCTTCTTCCCGCTATACTTGAGCCAGTAAATGTGCAAGTGCGCACATTTCGTCAACAAAACGCGATTATATTAAAATAAAAGGAGAGTTTTCATTATGATGATTTCTCGTCGTAACTTCCTGGCAGTGGCTGGCGCCGCTGCTGCTGCCGCTGCTCTGACTGCCTGCGGCGGTTCTTCTTCTTCCACTGCTTCCTCTGCAGCTGCTTCCACCAGCGCAGCCGCTTCCACCGCTGAGGGCGGCGAGAAGATCGTGAAGGTCGCTCTGACCTGCGACACCGGCACCATCGACGATGAGAGCTTCAACCAGGCCTGCTGGACCGCTGTTTCCGGCTACATGGGCGATGACTGCCAGTACTACATCCCCGAGGCTGACGCTTCCGATGAGGACCGCGAGACCATGATCCGTCAGGCTGTCAACGACGGCGCTGATGTCATCGTCTGCGTCGGCTACCTGTACGGCGCTTCTCTGGCATGGGCTGCTGACCAGTACCCCGATGTCAAGTTCATCGCCGTCGACGTCACCCAGGGCGACATCGGCACCGACGCCATCCCCGCAAACTGCTACTGCATCACCTTCAAGGAGGAGCAGGCAGGTTATCTGGCTGGCTACGCCATCGTTAAGGACGGCAAGACCAAGCTGGGCTTCCTCGGCGGCATGGCTGTCCCCGCTGTCATCCGTTACGGCTACGGCTATGTGCAGGGCGCTGACGCTGCTGCTCAGGAGCTGGGCACCAACATCGATATCAACTACTTCTACGGCGGCCAGTTCTACGGCGATGCTAACATCACCTCCCGTATGGAGGGCTGGTACTCCAACGGCACGCAGGTCGTCTTCGCCTGCGGCGGCGGCATCTACACCTCTGCTGTTGAGGCTGCTCTGAAGAGCAACGGCTATGTCATCGGCGTTGACGTTGACCAGAACTACATCGGTGTCAACGGCGTGGCTGACGGCTCCTTCGCTTACAACCCCTTCATCACCTCTGCAATGAAGGGCCTGACCGAGGCTGTCAACACCGCTCTGTCCGACATCGAGGCAGGCGATTGGAGCGACATCGCTGCTTCCAACGGCAACTTCGGTCTGGAGGACGGCGACTACATCGGCCTGCCCACCGATGCTGACAGCTGGAACTTCGAGACCTTCACCACCGACGAGTACGAGGCTCTGAAGGAGAAGATCAAGAGCGGCGAGATCACTGTGGACAACAACTCTGACGACAGCACCAAGCCCACCGTCAGCGAGTTCACCACCGTCAACTACATCCAGTAATCAAGGTTTTCCCGGGCGGGACGCTCTGCAAAGGGCGTCCCGCCTTTTTTTGTATGCTTTTTCAAGACGAGGAAGGAATGTTCGTCAAAATGCACAAAAGTGATACTTATGATATGGCAAAACACTAAATTTTCAAAAAGAAGTGTGCAAAACAGCAAAAATACGGTATAATGGGCATTACAATAGTATAAGTGTCGTTTGGACACGAAAGGAGAGTGAGCAGATTGGCAGAGGATTTTGTGATCGAGATGCTCCACATCACCAAGGAGTTCCCGGGCATCAAGGCAAACGACGACATTACCCTGCAGCTGCGCAAAGGTGAGGTCCATGCCCTGTTGGGCGAGAACGGCGCAGGCAAAAGCACCCTGATGAGCGTGCTGTTCGGTCTGTATCAGCCGGAGGAGGGTAAGATCCTCAAAAACGGCAAGGAGGTCGCCATCCGCAACCCCAACGATGCAAACGCACTGGGCATCGGCATGGTCCACCAGCACTTCAAGCTGGTGGAGTGCTTCAGCGTGCTGGACAACATCATTCTGGGCGTGGAGCCCAACAAGCTGGGCTTTTTGCAGAAGGCCGAGGCCCGCAAGAAGGTCGTGGCCCTGAGCGAGAAGTACGGCCTGCGTGTTGACCCCGATGCGCTCATCAGTGATATTTCGGTGGGTATGCAGCAGCGCGTGGAGATTTTGAAGATGCTCTACCGCGACAATGAGATCCTCATCTTCGACGAGCCCACCGCTGTGCTGACTCCGCAGGAGATCGACGAGCTGATGGAGATCATGCGCGGGTTCAAGAAGGAGGGCAAGTCCATCCTCTTTATTACCCACAAGCTCAACGAGATCATGGCGGTCGCCGACCGCTGCACCGTCCTGCGCAAGGGCAAGTATATGGGTACCGTGGACATCAAGGACACCACCAAGGAAGAGCTTTCCCGCATGATGGTCGGCCGTGACGTCCAGCTTCAGGTCGATAAAAAGCCCGCTCACCCGGGCGATGTCGTGCTGGACGTGGAGGATGTCACCATCCACAACGACCAGCGCAAGAAGGACTCCGTCAAGGACGTCACCTTCCAGGTCCGCGCAGGCGAGATCGTCTGTCTGGCGGGCATCGAGGGCAACGGCCAGACCGAGCTCGTCTATGGCCTCACCGGCCTCGAAAAACTGTCGGGCGGCAAGATCACACTGGACGGCAAGGACATCACCCGCGAGAGCATCCGTCAGCGCTCCAAGGACGGCATGAGCCACATCCCCGAAGACCGCCACAAGCACGGTCTGGTGCTGGACTACAGCCTCGAGAACAACATGGTGCTCCAGCGCTACTGGCAGCCCGAGTTCCAGAAGGGCGGCTTCATCCAGTCCGATAAAGTCCGCGAGTACTCCGATAAGCTGATCGCTCAGTACGACGTCCGCAGCGGTCAGGGCAGCTCCACCATCGTGCGCAGCATGTCCGGCGGCAACCAGCAGAAGGCCATCATCGCCCGCGAGATCGACAAAGACCCCAAGCTGCTGGTGGCTGTTCAGCCCACCCGAGGCCTGGATGTCGGCGCGATCGAATACATCCACCGCCAGATCGTCGCCGAGCGCGACAAGGGCAAAGCTGTCCTGCTGGTCAGCCTCGAGCTGGATGAGGTCATGAACCTGTCCGACCGCATCCTCGTCATGTACGAGGGCGAGATCGTGGGCGAGTTCGACCCCAAGACCACCACTGTGCAGGAGCTGGGCCTCTACATGGCCGGCGCACGCAAGCAGGGAAAGGAGAGCAAATAAATGAACAAGAAAAAACTTTCCCACAGCAACCTCAACAGCTCCATCACCAGTGTGCTGGCCGCGCTGCTGTGCATCGTCATCGGCATGGCTGTGGGCTTCCTCGTGCTGCTGGCCATCAACCCGGCCCACGCATGGGGCGACGGCTTTGTCCGCATCATTAAGGGCGGCTTCCATGACGCTCCTTACGGCGTCGGCAAGGAGCTGGCCAACGCGGCGCCCCTCATCATGACCGGTCTGTCCGTGGCCTTCGCCTTCAAGACCGGCCTGTTCAACATCGGTGCTGCCGGTCAGTACACGCTGGGCGCTTACGGCGCTCTCTACTGCGCCATCATGCTCAAGATGCCCTGGTATGTCTGCCTGATCGTCGCCACCATCCTCGGCGGCATCTGGGGCGCTATCCCCGGCTTCTTCAAGGCTTACTTCAACATCAACGAGGTCATCACCTCCATCATGTTCAACTGGATCGGTTTGTATCTGGTCAATGAGCTTATCTACCAGAACGGCACCGGCCCCATGTACGATGTGCGCAACACCCGTACCCTGAACCTGAGCAAGAACGCTGAGTTCGCCCAGTCCATCATCCCGGACTTCGGCCTGAACAAGATGTTCCAGACCAACAGCACCACCATTGCGATCTTCCTCGCTGCGGCAGTCGCCATTCTGATCTGGGTCATCCTGAACAAGACCACCTTTGGCTATGAGCTGAAGGCCGTCGGCCTGAACAAGAGCGCCGCCCGCTACGCCGGCATCAACGAGAAGAAGAACATCATCCTCTCCATGGCCATTGCAGGCGCTCTGGCAGGCTTCGGCGCAGGCCTCTACTACCTGTCCAATGTCTCTCAGTGGAACCCGCTGAACTCCACCAGCCTGCCGACCATGGGCTTCAACGGCATCTCTGTGGCCCTGCTGGCAAGCTCCAACCCCATCGGCACCATCTTCTCCGCAATCTTCATCTCCCACATCTCGGTCGGCGGCTCTTTCCTGTCCACCAAGTATTACCCCACCGAGATCTCCGACCTGATCAGCGGTATCATCATCTACCTGTGCGCATTCTCCATGCTGTTCCGTGGCAAGATCCACTCCATGCTGTTCAAGAATGCGGACAAGACCAACGTGAATGCAGAGCCTGCCCCTGCTAAGACCGAAACCAAGAAGGAGGGCAAGTGATATGCTGCTTCTCATCAAGTATACTCTGCTGTATGGCATCGTGCTGATGCTGGTCGCTCTGGGCGGTATGTTCAGTGAGCACTCCGGCATCATCAACATCGCACTGGAAGGCATCATGGTCATCGGCGGTGTGGCGGGTGTCCTCACCCTCACCATGCTGCCCGCGAGCATGCCGGCTTTCGCCACTGTGCTCATCGCTGTGCTGGTGGCGGCTATCGCCGGCATGGTCTACAGCCTGCTGCTGGCCTTCGCGTCCATCAATCTGAAAGCGGACCAGACCATCGGCGGCACGGCCCTGAACCTGCTGGCGACGGCGGTGGCTGTGGTCATCTCCAAGAACTTCAGCGACAGCGGCAGCGCCAAGCTGAACTACTCCAACAAGCCTTTCCTGTTCAGCATCGGTGGCCTGGAGCTGAGCATCTTTGTCCCGCTGGGCATCGCACTGCTCATCATCAGCTACATCGTGCTGTACAAGACCCGCTTCGGCCTGCGTCTGCGCGCCTGCGGCGAGCATCCTCAGGCTGCGGACTCTGTGGGCATCAACGTCTACAAGATGCGCTATGCCGGTGTCGTCATCTCGGGCGCTCTGGGTGCCATCGGCGGTCTGGCCTATATCGTGCCTCCCGTCCAGACCTGGAACTTCGAGGTCGGCGTGGCCGGTGCAGGCTTCCTTGCCATGGCCGTTATGATCTTCGGTCAGTGGAAGCCCTTCAACATCTGCGGTGCAGCCATGTTCTTTGCCGTGTTCAAGAGTCTGGCCAACATCGCCGACTCCACCTTCCTCGCACAGCTCCACTGGTCCAGCAACATCTACAACATGATGCCCTTCGTGGCATCCATGGTCATTCTGGCCTTTACCTCCAAGAACAGCATGGCTCCCAAGGCCGAGGGCATCCCCTACGACAAGGGTTCCCGCTGATTCGAGCGTATTTTCCGGGCGCAGCTGCTTTTCCGGGCGGCTGCGCCCTTTTTGCTTCTTTTTCAACAGATTCCACAAAATAGCGCTTGCTTTTGCGGGAAAATTTGCTATACTTGAATTACAATGTCATACTATTGCCGGAGGCGGGGCAGCGAGGCCCGGGCCGTCGGCGGAGAATACGATTTAGGAGCGTGACCTTATGCGCATTTACGATTTGATCGCCAAGAAGCGGGACGGCGGCACCCACAGCCGCGAAGAGCTGGAAGCCATCGTCAACGGCTTCGTCAGCGGCGAGGTGGCCGATTACCAGATGGCGGCCTGGATGATGGCAGTTTATCTGCGCGGCATGACCGACGAGGAGACTGCTGAGCTGACCGACGTGATGGCCCACAGCGGCGTCATGGTGGACCTTTCGCCTATCCCGGGCATCAAGGTGGACAAGCACTCCACCGGCGGCGTGGGCGACAAGACCACGCTGGTCATCGCGCCCATCGTCGCGGCCTGCGGCGTTAAAATCGCCAAGATGAGCGGCCGCGGCCTCGGCCACACCGGCGGCACCATCGACAAGATGGAGAGCGTCCCCGGCACAAAGACCGCCCTCTCGCAGGAGGAGTTCTTTGCACAGGTGAATAAGATCGGCCTGTCGGTCATCGGCCAGAGCGAGGGCATCGCCGTGGCAGATAAGAAGATGTACGCTCTCCGCGACGTCACCGCGACCGTCAGCTGCATCCCCCTCATCGCGTCCAGCATCATGTCCAAGAAGCTGGCCTCCGGCTCGGACGCTATCCTGCTGGACGTCACTACCGGCACCGGTGCGTTCATGAAGACTGTGGACCAGAGCATCGAGCTGGCCAAGCTGATGGTCTCCATCGGCACCCATCATGGCCGCCGCGTCGCTGCTATGATCACCGACATGGACACCCCGCTGGGCCACAACATCGGCAACAGCCTCGAGGTCATGGAGAGCATGGACGTGCTCAAGGGCCACGGCCCCGCCGACCTGACCGAGGTCTGCCTGCAGCTGGCTGCGAATATGCTGGTGCTGGCCGATAAGGGGTCCCCCGCCGAGTGCCGCGCCATGGCCGAAGCAGTTATCGCAGACGGCTCTGCCTATGCAAAGTGCAAGGAGATGTTCGCGGCCCAGGGCGGCGATACCCGCGTTCTGGACGACTACAGCCTCTTCGAGAAGCCCGCCGCCAGCTATGAGCTGCTGGCCGAAGAGGACGGCTACATCGTCGCCAACGACGCCGAGAAGATCGGCTCTGCCAGCGTTCTGCTGGGCGCAGGCCGTCAGAAGAAGGGCGACCCGCTGGACTTCG
>OJPG01000992.1_pt1 | contig 17190 bp, 10 predicted proteins | sample 1598431 | NCBI WGS metagenome assembly OJPG01 (sample SAMN03922473, study PRJEB24848) | human gut metagenome | isolation source: stool sample | host: Homo sapiens | place: Germany | collected 2010-11 | reverse complement strand
ACGAGATGTAGAGAGGTCTCGTGGGCTCGGAGATGTGTATAAGAGACAGGCGTAAGCGGCAGATAACAGACCCCCAATCCTAAACCAAGGCTTTGCAATGACCGGGAATAACAAAGACATCATCGACGGCAGGAAAGAGGAGGAAAACAAATCCATCACCCTGCGGGATATTTTCGATTTCATCGTATTCAATTGGTATTGGTTCGCCCTCTCGGCAATCGCATTCGCGGGCATCGGTATCGTATATGCCCTCTCGCGGCCCGACGTATACCGCTCCTCCGCCATGGTGCTCATCGACGAACAGTACAACCGTTCGTCGAACAGCGACCTGACAGGATTCATGCCCGGCCGCATGATGTACCGTACCAACAGCGGCGTCGAGGACGAACTGCTCATCATGGGCTCGCGCTCCATCATGGAACGCGTGGTAGCCGAACTGGACGCCAACATCGTCTACGCCACCAAATCGAAACTCCGGTACAGCTACCTGACTGCCGAAAGTTCTCCTCTGAAACTGACGGCGGATACCATCCGCTATACCTTCAACATTCATATCAAATCGATAGAAGATGCGGACGGAAGCTTCAAGGCACTACTCGAATACCGGCTGCCGGGGCAGAAGACTACGGAAAAGACCATTACCGGAGCCTTCGGAGAGACAATCCGCGACACGGTCGGGGTCTTCCGGCTCGAACGGGCCGTGGCGACGGCCGGATACAACCCGAAAGCTGCAAACTCCCTGAGAATTTATGTCCGTCCCGTACGGAACGCCGCCGAAGCATACGCCAAAGCGCTGCACGTAGCGCAGGCCCAGAAATTTTCCAATATCGTCAATGTCTCCATCTCCGACCATAACCCGCAGAAGGCGGCGGCGCTGACGAACAAGCTCATCGAGGTCTATAACGAAGACGCCATCAACAGCAAGCGCCGGACGGCCGAAGCGACCATGCGGTTCATCGACGAACGCCTGCAGGCAGTGGAAGGTGAACTCTCCGACGTCGATACGGCCATCGAAAAGTTCAAAAGCGACAACTCCGCGGTAGACATCATTTCGGAGACGAAACTCTCGCTCGAAACCTCCCGTCAATACGAAGACGACCTGCTCAAGACGGAAATACAGTTGGAGATGCTCTCCGCCATAGGCGACATCCTCAACGGAAAGGAGGAAATCGGCATCCTGCCGGTCAATATCGGAATAGAGAACCAGGCCCTGTCGAACGCCATCAACAAATACAACGAACTGGTACTCGAAAGGATGCGGCTGGGAACGGAGACTTCGGACGACAACCCCGTCATCCGGGAGATGAACGCACAGATAATCTCCATGCAGCATTCGCTGAAAAAATCCATAGAGAATGTCGCCAACTCCCTCCAGATACAGAACGAGTCACTCCGGCAACAGCTCGCCCAGGTATCCGACAAGGTCAGCAACATCCCCTATCTGGAACGCGAAACCGTTTCGATAGAACGGAACCAGGAAATCAAGGCAGCCCTCTACACCTACCTCCTCAACAAACGTGAGGAGACGGCCCTCTCCATGGTGGCCACCACCCCGGTCGCCCAAGTCATCGACAAGGCGCTGGTAAACCCCATCCACGTCGCACCGCACAGGTCCATGATTGTCCTGCTGTTTTTCGCCATCGGACTCATCCTTCCGGCCATCGTCATCTACCTGATAGAGCAACTGCGGGTGAAGGTCGGAAGCGTCAGCGAAGTGGAAGACAACATCCATGTCCCGATAATAGGTGCCATTCCCTCCAAAACCGCCGGCATGCACAACGACAAGATAGTCTCCCCGAACAGCCGGGATGTCGTCACGGAGGCCTTCCGAATGGTACGTACCAACTTGGACTTCACCATGCCGCAGGGCGGTAAGGTCATCATGGTCACTTCGTCCATGCCGGGCGAGGGGAAGAGTTTCGTATCCATCAACCTCTCCCTGACGCTGGGCATCGCCGGAAAACGGGTACTGCTGGTAGACCTCGACCTACGCAAAGCCTCCCTTTCGGAGAAAATCAGCGGACGCAGGCAGACCAAGGGATTGGTCAATTATCTGGTGAAAAAGGAGGAGAATCTCGACAACCTCATCAGCCACAACGCCATGCACAACGTCGATGTGCTTTATGTCGGCGTCATTCCCCCGAACCCGGCCGAACTGCTCATGGGCGACCGGATAACACAGACTTTCGAGGAGCTGAAACAGATGTACGACTACGTCGTCGTCGATACTCCGCCTATCGGACTGGTAACCGACACCATGCTCATCAACCGGATAGCCGACCTGACCGTATTCTCGGTACGCGTAGGCAAATCGTTCAAACGCAACCTGGTGGGTATCAACATACTCAACGACCGCAAGACGCTGCGTAACATGAATGTCATCATCACCGATATCGGTGCAGCCAGACGATACACCCGCGAAACCTCCACCTATGGGTACGGATACGGTTACGGATACGGCAACGAAAAGAAAATGACCCTCAAGACCCGGTTCCGGCTGTTCTGGAAAAATCTGAAAAAGAGGAAAGAATAAGGTTCAACTGAAGGTTAACTTCGTTCAGTACCGTAAATCAGGCTGTAACTCTTGGGAAAACCGTTTTTTTATATAATTTTGTAGGAGAGAAGTAACCTAAATCTTAAAAACTATAGAACTATGCAGACATTAGTAGACAAAATCAACGAACAAATCGAAATCTTCCAGACGAACGCGAACCTTCAACTGACCAAGAACAACAAGGCTGCCGGTACGCGTGCACGCAAAGCGGCTTTGGAGATTTCCAAACTCATGAAAGAATTCCGGAAAGAATCGGTAGAAGCTTCCAAATAAGAGCATTCGAACAACATAAAGGGCCGTCCTTGCAAAGGACGGCCCTTTATGTTGCCTCTTCTTTACCCGTTACGTCTTCTCTCCCTTCCCCTCGCTGCTGCAGCCGGCACCCGGGACATCCCGGCTCTCCATGCACGCCATCTCCGAGCCACTACCGGTAATTAAGGTAATACAATCCGTAATTCATCTATCATACGGCACCGCATGCCTCCCTACCTTTGCCATACCGGTTCCGGGAAGAAGTTTCCCTAATCCGGCAACACATTCCAACACACCCAATATATCGGCAACATGAAAAAACGCATTATTCTTATCACAATTCTAACAACGACGATTATGAATGGGATTCATGCTCAGGAAAACGGAAAGACCTTCAAGGTCAGCGACAAGGTAACGGTTGAAAATGTACGGTACGACAACCGTTTCGGTATAACGGTCGCAGCAGACATGTACCTGCCCAAAGGGCTGGATACGACGAAAAAATATCCGGCCATCGTTATCGGCACCCCCTACGGAGGCGTAAAGGAACAAGGTGCCGGCATCTATGCGATGGTACTTGCCGAACGCGGATTCGTAACACTTGCATTCGACGAATCATACAACGGGGAGAGCGGCGGAGAACCCCGCCATGTCTCCTCGCCGGACATCTTCGTCGAGGATTTCAGCGCCAGCGTCGATTTCATCGGTACGCGGCCCTTCGTGGACAGGGAGCGTATTGGAGCGATAGGACTCTGCGGAGCGGGCGGTTTCGCAGTCACCGCCGCACAGGTAGACAAACGCATCAAGGCCGTAGCGACGGCAAGCATGTACGACATCAGCCGGGCCGACCATTACGGTTGGAAGGATTCCATGACCAAGGATGAGTACGATGCCATGCTCGAACGGCTCGGCGAACAGCGCTGGAAAGATTTCGAGAAGGGGGAACCGGAGTACCTCCCCTCATTTCCGCCCGATGCGACCACCGCGGTACCGGAAGAACTCGACGCCATCAGCGCGGAATTCTGGGAATACTATGCCATGGAACGCGGCCACCATCCCCGTGCCCGGGGCGGATTCACCACCACCAGCCACCTTTCATTCATCAACTTTCCGCTGATGGAGTATATCGAGACCATCGCGCCCCGACCTCTGTTGTTCATCATCGGCGAAGAGGCACACTCCCGTTACTTCAGCGAGGACGCCTACGAGAGGGCTGCGGAGCCGAAAGAGCTTTACGTCGTTCCGGGAGCCCGCCACATCGACCTATACGACCGCACGGAGATGATTCCTTTCGACAAACTCGAAAGTTTCTTCACGGAATACCTGAAATAAACCCGCTCCGGGAGCCTCCTCCCGTGTTTTACGGAGAGAACGCAGGCAACGCCCCTTTACCATCCGGCCCTCTCCGCCCGCAAATACACTCCGCAGATACGGGACAGCGGTACCGCACAAACAAGACGGGGATGCACTTTTCCGTGCATCCCCGCAATCTTGTTCCCGGATTCAGCCGCTATACCGCAAGCAGAATAAGCATCTGGGCCGTGATAATTCGCAGAAACATGGTAAGCGGATAGACCGTCGTATATCCCACTGCCGGAAGGTCGTTGGGCGATATGCTGGAGGCGAAGGAGAGTGCGGGCGGGTCGGTCGTTCCGCCGGCCATCATCCCCATCAGCGTAAAGAAATCCACCTTTCCCCATTTGTGTGCGATGAACCCGGTGATGAGCAGGGGCAGGACGGTAATGATGAAACCGTACCCAATCCACTTCCAGCCGCCGCCGACAATCGTCTCCACGAATCCGCTGCCGGCGCCGAGCCCTACGGCCGCCAGGAACATCGAAATACCTATCTCCCTCAGCATGAGGTTCGCACTGACAGTGGTATAGGTTATCATCCGAATTTTCGGTCCGAAACGGCCCACGAGTATGGCGACCACGAGTGTACCGCCGGCGAGGCCGAGCTTCACCGGCTGGGGAATATTGCCGAAGTAGAAAGGAATGCTGCCGAGCAGTGCACCGAGCAGCAGGCAGACGAATATCGGAATGATATTGGGATGGCGGAGCCGCTTGAGCTGGTTGCCGAGCATGTTGGCCACATCCTGGAGGGCCGCCTCCTCACCCACCACCGTGAGCCGGTCGCCCATCTGGAGCTGAAGGTTGGCTGTTGCCGCAAGGTCGATACCCGCACGGTTCACCCGGACAACGTTCACGCCGAAATTGTTTCTCAACTTGAGGTCGCCGAGATAGCGGCCGTTAATCTGCGGTTTGGTAATCACGATACGGCGCGAAACGTACTTCTGGTTCTCCTCGCGCCATTTGTCATCATCCACGGTCACCTCTTCGCCGATAAACGATGCCACACGGGCGGAATCCTTGGCGGAAACGACCATGTAAAGGACGTCATCCAGATTGATGACCGAATGGCCGGCCGCAATGTCCACCGTCCCGTCCGGATGCATGATACGCGAAATGACGAACCTGTTCGTACAGAGTTTCTTCATATCGGCGATTTTCTTGCCCGAGAAGACGGGATTCGTCACCTTCACGGAAACGGTGTTCGTAGCGGAAGGGTCGTCGCGGCGGGCCTCTTCGAGCCGTTTGTTCTCAGCCTCTATATTGACGCGGAAAATCACGCGGAGCAGTATCATCGAAAGGATGATGCCGATAACGCCCAACGGATAGGCCACCGCATACCCCATGGCAATGGAGGGGTCGCTGACACCGGTCGCATCATGATACGCCTCCTGCGCTGCACCGAGACCGGGGGTATTGGTCACGGCACCGCAGAGAATACCGGTCATCGTAGTCAGCTTCACATCCGCCACCTTGCAGAGGATTAAGGCGATACCCACGCTCAAAGCGATACTCAGCACGGCGAAGCCGTTGAGCTTGAGGCCGCCTTTTCTGAACGAAGAGAAGAAGCTCGGCCCTACCTGCATGCCCACGGCAAAGATGAAGACGATGAGGCCGAAATCCCTGATAAAGCCCAGCACCACCGGGTCGAGCACCAGGCCGAAATGGCTGGCAACGATACCTACGAAGAGTATCCACGTCATGCCCAAAGAAACGCCGGCCACCTTGATTTTAGCCAATGCCGCTCCCACGGCTATCACAAGGGCCAGCAACAGAATAGAATGAGCTATCCCCGTTCCGAAGACGAGCTCCCTGAACCACTCCATAAATTAAGTTTAAGTTTGCGCGGTCGCGCGGTTAGTCGATTAAACGGTTTTTTAATTGCTTAAAACGGCGCAAAGATACCGCCTTTATTTGAAAGAAAGAAAAATATGCCGAAAATCCTCCCCTGATTGTAACATGCGGCCTCAGCGGAAACCAATTTCATCCATGCACCTGCTATGCAGAAGCGGAGCGGCGCCGTGCATCTTCTGCACGGCGCCGCTTCACGCCTTAGCCGCAGACAAGGCCCTGCCGCCAATCAGCCTCTCATACGCCGTTCAAAAGCCTCTATCGTATTTTCCAACAATATCGTGATAGTCATGGGGCCCACCCCTCCCGGCACTTTCGTTATCATGCCGGCAACCGGTTCGCAGGCGGCGAAATCGACATCACCGCACAGTTTGCCGGTTTCCGGGTCGCGGTTCACGCCGACGTCTATCACCACGGCGCCCGGTTTCACCATATCGGCCGTGACGAACTTCGGACGGCCTATGGCCACCACCAGGATGTCGGCCTCGCGCGTCACTTCCGGCAGGTTCTTCGTCCGGCTGTGGGCTATCGTCACGGTCGCATTCTCGTCGAGCAGCAGTTTGGCGACCGGCAGGCCGACGATATTGCTTCTTCCTATGACGACCGCACGCTTTCCCGCTATTTCCGTGCCCGTACTCTTCAGCAGCCGGATGATGCCTTTCGGAGTACACGGCAGCAGGCACTCCTGCCTGAGCCAGAGGGAGGCCACATTGAGCGGATGGAAACCGTCCACATCCTTCCCGCGGTCGATGGCTGCGATGACCTTGTCGGAGTCGATGTGTTTCGGAAGAGGCAACTGCACGAGGATACCGTCCACCTCCTTATCGGCATTCAGCTCCTCTATCAACGCCAGCATCTCCGCTTCGGTAATCGTCTCCGGACGGCGGATGGTGGTATTCCGTATCCCTATCTCGTCTGCCGCCTTGGCCTTGCCCGCCACATACGACACACTGCCCGGGTCCTCGCCGACAAGCACCACCACCAGATGCGGTACCCTGCCGTATTTCTGTTCAAGTTCCTTCACTCTGACGGCCATCTGCCGCTTCATCTCCATCGAAAGTTCTTTCCCGCTTATTACCATAATCGCTTGTCAATTTATTCTTTCCGCCACCGCAATGACGTTCAATTCGAATCGATTCCCCTCGCCGCCTTTCCAGAAAGAGAGCCGGCGTAGGGAGGCACCTCCGCCCCCCCTCAATGTTCCAGTGCCGCAGCGCCGATATCGGTGCGGTAAAACAGGTTGTCGCACGCTACCCTGCCCACACCCTGTATGGCTTTCAGCCGTGCCTCGGCGAGCGTATTCCCGCGCCCTACCACTATCAGCACCCGGCCGCCCGCCGTCACCAATCCGTCTCCGGACCACGCCGTCCCCATATGGTAGACCCGGATATCGGGGTCATTCAACGCATCGAGCCCCCCGATGGGGAAGCCTTTTTCGCACGAGCCCGGATAACCTTTGGAAGCCAGCACGATACCGAGTGCGGCACGGTCATCCCATACGGGCTCTTCCACCGAACTCCCGTCGGCCACCCCGGCAAAAATATCGTATATGTCGCTCTTCAGGCGCGGCAATACCACCTCCGTCTCGGGGTCGCCGAAACGGGCATTGAATTCGATTACCTTGATGCCGTCCCGCGTCTTCATCAGGCCGCCGTAGAGGACACCCGTAAAGGGGAGCCCCTCGAGCACCATGGCCGCCGCCGTCTTCTTCATGATATTGTCCAGTGCAAACCGGCGTTCATCCTCGCTGATGAACGGAACGGGCGAATAGGCGCCCATACCGCCCGTATTGGGCCCCCGGTCGCCGTCGTAGGCCCGCTTATGGTCCTGGGCCAACGGCATCGGCCAAACATCGGAACCCGACACGAAACACATAAACGAGAACTCCGGCCCTTCGAGATAATCCTCTACGATGACGCGCCCGTGGCCGAACTTGTCGTCGAGAAGCATGTCCCGCAGAGCAGCCTCCGCCTCCTCCATACTCCGGGCGATGACCACCCCTTTCCCGGCCGCCAGGCCGTCGTACTTGAGCACCGCAGGCAACGGCCGCGATGCCACGTAGTCCAACGCCTCCCGGTAGTCGTCGAACGGACGATAAGCGGCCGTCGGAATATCGTACCGCATCATCAGCTCCTTAGCGAACTCCTTGCTCGTCTCGATACGGGCAGCAGCAGCGGTCGGCCCGAAGATGCGAAGGCCATGACTACGGAATTCGTCCACGATTCCGGCCTGAAGGGCGGCTTCCGGTCCGACCACCGTCAAGTCGATGTCCTTCTTCTGCGCGAAAGCCAGCAGTCCCTGCACGTCGGTATCCTTCAGCGGCACATTCTCCGCCACTTCCGCCGTACCGGCATTGCCCGGTGCGACATATATCTTTTCCACTTTAGGCGAACGGCGAAGCGCATCCGCTATCGCATGGCAGCGTCCGCCGCCCCCTACTACAAGCACTTTCATCTTTTTCTCTCTCTTTTCGTTTCCAAAAGCAGGTCTCCGGATTCCGCGGAACGAACCGTCTGCCGCACCGCCTCCTTCGGACCGGCGTCAGTGTTTGAAATGGCGTTCGCCGGTGAATACCATGGCGATACCGAGTTCATCGGCCTTCACGACGGAATCCTCGTCATGAATGCTGCCGCCGGGCTGCACGATGGCCGACACACCATAACCCGCCGCCAGCGTCACCGTATCGTCGAAGGGCAGGAAACCGTCCGACGCGAGCACGAGCCCTTCGGTCAACCCCTTCTCCCGGGCCTCCCGCAGGGCGATTTCAGCCGACCCCACGCGGTTCATCTGTCCCGCGCCGATGCCTGCCGTACACCCGTCCTTCACCACCACGATGGCGTTGGACTTCACATGCTTCACGATACGCCAAGCGAAATCCATATCCGCAAGCAGAGCCGCTTCGGGCCGCCGCTTCGTTACGGCCATCTCCGCCGTGACGGTACAGGTCTCCGTATCGAGGTCCTGTACGAGCAGACCGCCGTTCACGCTCACGAGCTGGCGTTCGCGGACGCCCGTGCGCCGCATGTCCACTTCGAGCAGACGCAGGTTCTTCTTTTTGGTCAATATTTCGAGCGCCTCCTTCGAAAACGAGGGTGCAATGATGATTTCCAGAAAGACGGGCTTCATCGCCAACGCCGTCGCGGCATCCACTTCGCGGTTCACCGCTACGATACCGCCGTAGATGCTCACCTTGTCCGCCTCGTAAGCCTTGCTCCATGCCTGGGCAATGTCCCGGCCCACAGCAGCTCCGCACGGATTCATGTGCTTGAGCCCCACGCAAAACGGCGCATCGAACTCCCGAACGATATTGAGCGCCGCATTGGCATCCTGTATATTATTATAGGAGAGCTCCTTGCCGTTGAGCTGACGGGCGAACGCCAGGGAGAAGGGCACGGGTTCGGCCCCGCGGTAGAACCTGGCCTGCTGGTGGGGATTCTCGCCGTAACGCAGCGGCTGCACGATGTCGAAATCCAGGAAGAGCTTCTCCGGCAGACCGGCTTTTTCCCGCAGGTAGGTCGCAATGCAGGCATCGTACTGCGCCGTATGGGTAAATGCCTTGGCCGAAAGCATGAGCCGCGTTTCGGAGCGGGTATTGCCGCCCGCGCGTATCTCGTCGAGCACCCGTCCGTAATCCTGCGGGTCGCATACCACCGTCACGTCGCGGTAGTTCTTGGCGGCGCTGCGGAGCATGGAAGGACCGCCTATGTCGATATTCTCTATCGCATCCTCCATCGAAACGCCCTCTTTGGCTATCGTCTGGCGGAAGGGATAAAGGTTCACGCAGACCATGTCGATGAACTCGATGCCGTTCTCGCGCAGCGCCTCCAGATGCGAGGGCAGGTCGCGGCGGGCGAGTAGCCCCCCGTGTACCTTGGGATGGAGCGTCTTCACGCGCCCGTCGCATATCTCCGGGAATCCCGTCACGTCGCTGATATTGATTACTTCCAGCCCCGCATCGCGCAGCAGCTTCATGGTACCGCCCGTGGCGATGATGTCCCAACCCAGTCTCTTCAAACCGTCCGCAAACTCCACGACGCCCGTTTTGTCGCTAACGCTGATAAGTGCTCTCATTTTCTATCGTTTTATATTTCCAAATCTCTGTTTCCACCTGCCCGCCCAGACGACCGACCGCCATACCGGCGGCCAATCGAACGGACGTTACCTGTTCCGTCCGGCGAGCAGGCCAGCTATCGCCTCCACATAGAGCGGATGTTCCACCGCATGTACCATCGCCTCCAGCTCCTGCACATCGGCACCGGTATAGTCGAAAGCCCGCTGGGCAATAATCTTCCCGCCGTCCAACTCGTCATTCACATAATGCACCGTCACGCCGTACACCTTCACGCCGTATTCGAAAGCGTCCCGAATGGCATGGGCGCCCTTGAAAGCGGGCAGCAGCGAGGGATGTATGTTGACGATGCGCCCGCCATAGGCATCGAGCATCACACGGGAGAGTATCCGCATGTATCCGGCCAGGCAGACCAGTTCCACACCGCGCTCGTCGAGCATGCGCACGATGTCCTGTTCATAAGCCTCCTTCGAGACATAATCCTTCGGACGAAAGGCGAACGTCTCTACACCCAGCCGTGCGGCCCGTTCGCAGACGTAAGCGCCCGGCCTGTCGCATACGAGCAGTACCACCCGCGCATCGAGACGGCCGTCGGTGCACGCCGCGGCTATCGCCTCGAAATTGCTGCCGTTACCGCTGGCGAATACGGCGAGCCTGTGTCCTTTACCCACATTTCTCTCCATCGGCAGCATGTTATTTTATCACGACGCCCTCCCGGTCGGTGACACGGCCGATGACCGACGCCCGTTCACCGTATCCCTCGAGTATCGCCACGGCCTTCGCCGCATCCTCCTCGGGCAAGGCGATGACCATGCCGATGCCCATATTGAAGATATTGAACATCTCGCGGTGCGCTATCCGGCCGTACTTCTCCAGAAAACGGAACACGGGGAGTATCTCCCACGAACCTTCCGTCACCTCGATTCCCTGCCCCTCCTTCAGGATGCGGGGAATGTTCTCGTCGAAACCGCCGCCCGTAATGTGACTGATGCCGTGCACATCGCACTGTGCAATCACGTCAAGCACCTGCTTCACATAGATTTTCGTCGGCGTCAGCAGCACTTCGCCGAGCGTGCGCTCCCCAAGTTCGGGATAGACCTTATCCAACTCGAAACCATTGTCCGACACAATCTTGCGCACAAGACTGAAACCGTTGGAGTGTACGCCGCTCGACGCAATCCCCACCAGCACATCGCCCGCCGCCACCTTGGAACAGTCGATAAGACGCGCCTTCTCCACCACGCCGCACGTAAACCCGGCAATATCGTAATCGTCACCGGCATACATCCCCGGCATCTCGGCCGTCTCGCCGCCCACGAGGGCGCACCCTGCCTGGCGGCAGCCGTCGGCAACGCCCGAAACGATGGCCTCCACCTTCACCGGGTCATTGATGCCGAGCGCGATATAGTCGAGGAAGAAGATGGGTTCGGCCCCCTGTGCGAGAACGTCGTTCACGCACATGGCCACGGCATCGATACCGATAGTATCGTGCCGGTCCATCTGAATGGCTATTTTCAGCTTGGTACCCACGCCGTCCGTCCCGCTCACGAGCACCGGTTCGGCCACTCCGAGCCTGGACAGGTCGAACATGCCGCCGAAGGCACCTATGTTGCCCATCACGCCGGTACGTGCCGTGGATGCGACGTGTTTCTTGATACGCCTCACCCCTTCGTAGCCCGCTTCGAGGTTCACACCCGCTTCTTCATAACTCTTTGCCATAAATATCTTGTTTTTCGTATGTTATCAGCATTTTTTATCCTTGTTCACATCGTGTATCGACTGGTAGAGCGCCGTGGGATAACGGCCGTTAAAGCAGGCGATGCACAACTCTTTCCGGCCGCCGGCCGCCTTGTAGAGCGCCTCGGGCGAGAGCCATACCAGCGAATCGGCCCCGATGAGCCGGCGTACCGCTTCGAGGTCCTTCTCCCGGGCGCATATCAATTCGTCATAGGTAGACATGTCTACCCCGTAGAAACAGGGATGGGTGATGGCCGGACTGGCAATACGCATGTGTATCTCCTTGGCGCCCGACTGGCGGAGCATCTTCACGATACGGCGCGAGGTCGTACCGCGCACGATGGAGTCGTCTACGATGACCAGCCTCTTGCCCTCGACGATGCTGCGCACCGGCGAGAGTTTCATCCGTACCCCCTTCTCCCGCAGCTCCTGCGAGGGTTGGATGAAGGTACGCCCCACGTATTTGTTCTTGATGAGTCCCATCTCGTAGGGAATGCCGCTCGCCTCGCTGTAACCGATGGCGGCACTGAGACTCGAATCGGGCACGCCCACCACGATATCGGCATCCACCGGGGCCTCCTCGTAGAGCATACGCCCGGTCTCCTTACGGAAAGCATGGACGTTCGTACCCTCGATATCGCTGTCGGGACGGGCGAAATAGACATACTCCATCGCGCACATATTGTAGTGTTTGAACTTGGAGTAGTCCACGCTCTGCAGGCCGTTCACGTCGATGATGACCACCTCGCCGGGAGCCACGTCGCGGATGAACTCGGCTCCTACCACCTCGAAGGCGCAGGTTTCGCTGCTGACCACGTAGCCGTCGCCGAGCTTTCCTATCGAGAGAGGCCGCAGGCCGTGCTTGTCGCGGCATGCGTATATCTTACTGGCCGTCATGATGAGCAGCGCGAAGGCCCCCTCGACCATGTTCAGCGCTTCGAGGATGGGGAAGATGCGGTCACGGCTGTCGGTCTCCTTCTTGATGAGGTGGGCAAATATCTCGCTGTCGGAAGTGGAGTGGAACAGACTGCCCCGCTCCTCAAGGAACGTTTTCAGTTGGAAGGAGTTGACGAGATTGCCGTTATGAGCCAACGCGAAGTCGCCCGTACTGTGCATGAACATGAAGGGCTGGACATTGTCGATGCCGCCCCCTCCCGTGGTCGAGTAGCGCACGTGTCCTATCGCCATGTTTCCCGTCAGCGTCCGGAGGTTGTCTTCGTTGAAGACCTCCGTCACGAGTCCCTCGCCCTTGACACGGTGGAACGTGCGGTTGTCCACGCTCACGATGCCGCACCCTTCCTGGCCGCGGTGCTGGAGCGAATGAAGTCCGTAATAGGTGAGCGACGCGGCCTTCTCCACGCCGAACACGCCGAACACGCCACACTCCTCATGGATTTGCCTGTCCTGATAATTAGCCATTTGTCTTGTCCTCCCAATAAAAATACCGTTCCGGCCCCCCCTCCCTGCGGAAGCCCGTACGTCATATATTCGTCAAAAATAAAAAAAGGGAAGCACACACGCAAGGAAAAAACTCCCCGCACATGCGCACTTTCGGTCCCTTATCCGAAAAAGCCATCCGGCCCCATAATCACAAACGTCCTTACGGGACCGGAATCGTATTCCCCGCTTCCGCTTATTTCGTAAGCCTGTGGAGTATCTCCTCGTATGCTTCGCGCACCTTACCCAGGTCGCGGCGGAACCTGTCCTTATCGAGTTTCTCGTTCGTCTGGGAATCCCACAGACGGCAGGTATCCGGACTGATTTCATCGGCCAGCACGATTTTGCCGTCGCTCGTCTTGCCGAACTCGATTTTGAAGTCCACGAGCGTGATGCCCAACTTCTTGAACAGGTCGGTCAGCAGTACGTTGATGCGGCGCGTCAGTTCGAACATCTCGTCGAGCTCCTCGTAGGTGGCGATGCCGAGGGCTACCGCATGGTCGTTGTTGATGAGCGGGTCGCCGAGCTCGTCCTTCTTGTAACAGATGTCGATGATGGTGTTCGACGGCTTCGTTCCCTCCGGGATGTCGAGCCGCTTGGCCATCGAACCCGCGATGACGTTGCGCACGATAACCTCCAGGGGGAATATCGTGACGCGGCGGCAGAGCTGGTCGCGGTCGTTGAGCTGTTCGATGAAATGGGTCGGTATACCGTTCTCAATCAGATATTTGAATATGATAGTGGATATCTGGTTGTTAAGCAACCCCTTCGCCTCTATCGTCGCCTTCTTGACGTTGTTGTATGCCGTGGCGTCGTCCTTGTAATGGATAACGATAAGGTCGGGGTCGTCCGTCAGGAACACCTGTTTTGCCTTGCCCTCGTAGAGCATTTCGCGCTTTTCCATAGTTGTTGGGAATTATTTATCCGTTTTTTATGTATTGTCATTCGCCGCGCCTGCCGTCGGCTGGCGCTTACCTGAATCATCTTTTCCTGAAATACCGCACGGCATTGCCGAAGATATCCTGCACTTTGTTGCCCGCTATGTTGCGGAACAGGTTGGGCTCGTAACGCTCCGTATGCCCCATCTTGCCAAGTATCTGCCCGTCGCGGCTCACGATGCCCTCGATGGCATAATAGGAACCGTTGGGATTGAACGGCGCCCTGCCCGTGGGCACCCCCTCGGCGTCGGCATACTGGAAAGCCACCTGTCCCGCCTCGAAAAGCTCCCGCGCCTGCCGCTCGTTTACCACGAACTTTCCTTCGCCGTGGCTCACGGCGATGGTGTGCAGGTCGCCCACCTCGAACCCGGCCAGCCACGGGGAGTTCGTCGAAGCCACCCGCGTGCATACCGTCTGCGAAATGTGGCGGTTCACGTCGTTGCGGAAAAGCGTCGGCGACTCGGGCGTCAGCCGGCCCAACCGGCCGTAGGGCAGCAGACCCGACTTGACGAGTGCCTGGAAGCCGTTGCAGATGCCGAGTATCAGGCCGCCGCGGTCGAGCAGCCGGTGTATCTCTTCCGCAACGCGGGCGTTGTTCAGCACGCTCACGATGAACTTGCCGCTGCCGTCGGGTTCGTCACCCGAAGAGAAGCCGCCGCTCAGCACGAAGATGTCGCAGGCGGCTATCCGGCCGCACATCTCGTCGATGGACTCCATCACATCGGCACCGGAGAGGTTGCGGAATACACTCGTCGTGACCTCCGCACCCGCCCGGCGGAACGCCTTGGCCGTATCGTAATCGCAGTTCGTCCCGGGAAACGAGGGCAGATAAGCAACCGGATGCTCCTTCGCAGGCCCCGGATACTCGAACCGAACGGGACGGGGCATACACTGCATGACGGTCGGTTCGGTCGTTCCCCGGTCGGGATAGACCGTGGCGAACTTCACCGTATTGGCCTCCAGCAAGCGGTCGATAGGCATCCGCTCTCCATTGACCGTCACCGTCTCTGCCGCCACGGTCCGGCCTAGCTCGACGGCTCCCGGCCAATCGAGCTCTCCGCGGCTCTCGACCACTATCGAACCGTAGCCGAAGCCGAAGAGCTCCTGTTCGTTTATTTTGATTTCGGCCCCTATCCGGTTACCGAACGACATCTTGGCAACGGCTTCCGCCACGCCTCCGAAACCGACGGCCCATCCGGAAACGATGTTGCCCGCCGCGATTTCCCGATGCACATATTCCCAGTTCTTTTTCAGGGCATCGGTATCGGGCATGAAATTGTGCAGCGGAAGGTGTTTCATAAGGTAAATACGATGGCCCGCCTCCTTGAACTCCGGGCTTATCACCCACCCCGCATCGACCGTCGTGATGCCGAACGCAATGAGCGTCGGCGGTACGTCGATATCCTTGAACGTCCCGCTCATGGAATCCTTGCCGCCGATGGAAGGGAGTCCGAGAGCCTCCTGCATCTTCAGCGCACCGAGCAGAGCCGCCAGCGGCTTGCCCCACGTATGGGGGTCGTCGGTCATGCGTTCGAAATACTCCTGATACGAGAAACGCATCCGCTCGAAACGGGCGCCCGCCGCAACCGCTTTCGACACCGCCTCCACGACCGCATAGGCCGCACCGTGATAGGGGCTCCATTTGGAGATGAAAGGATTGAAACCGAAAGCCATGATGCTCGCCGTATCGGTGTACCCCTCCCCTACGGGAATCTTCTGCACCGACACCTGCGTCTCGGTCTGCTGCGTCCGGCCGCCGTAGGGCATCAGTACCGTCGAGGCGCCTATCGTGGAGTCGAACATCTCCACCATGCCCTTCTGCGACACGACATTGTCGTCCGACAGAAGCGCCCGCATCTTCTCCGCGATGCCCGTCCCCGCCACTTCGCGCAGGAACGGATTGCGACGTTCGACACCGGCCACGGCTGCCTTCGCGCGGTGCTCGGCTCCGGCACTGTCTATGAATTCGCGGGAGAGGTCCACGATGAGCTCTCCCTTATGATACATTCTCATCCGGCGGGTATCGGTCACATCCGCCACATGCGTCACCTCTACATTCTCCTCGGCACAGTAACGCTCGAACTCCTCCCGGGCCGCCTCCTCTATCACAACGGCCATACGCTCCTGCGACTCGCTGATGGCGAGTTCCGTGGCGTTCAGGCCGCTGTATTTGGTCGGCACACGGTCGAGATAGATGTCCAGTCCGTCGGTCAGCTCGCCGATGGCCACGCTGACGCCCCCCGCACCGAAGTCGTTTGACTTCTTGATGAGGCGTGCCACCTCCGGCCGGCGGAACAGCCGCTGCAGCTTGCGCTCCTCCGGGGCATTGCCTTTCTGCACCTCGCTGCCGCACTCCTCGAGCGACTGCGCATTGTGCTCCTTCGAGGAACCCGTCGCCCCGCCTATGCCGTCGCGGCCGGTACGCCCGCCCAACAGCAGCACGATGTCGCCCGGCACAGGACTCTCCCGGCGGACGTTATCCGCCTTTACCGCGCCCACGACCGCACCCACCTCCAGACGCTTGGCCACGTAATCGGGATGGTATATCTCCCGTACATGCGTGGTAGCCAACCCTATCTGATTACCGTAGCTCGAATAGCCGGCCGCAGCCTTGGTACTGATGATACGCTGCGGAAGTTTGCCTTCGAGCGTCTCCCCCACAGGTTGGTATATGTTGCCCGCACCCGTCACACGCATCGCCTGGTAGACATACGCCCGGCCCGAAAGCGGGTCGCGGATGGCGCCGCCCAGGCAGGTGGAGGCACCGCCGAAAGGCTCTATTTCGGTCGGATGGTTGTGCGTTTCGTTCTTGAACTGAAGCAGCCACTTCTGCGGCTCTCCGTCCACATCGACGTTGATGAAAATGCTGCAGGCGTTGTTTTCCTCACTCCCCTCCTGGTCGTCGAGCAGTCCTTTCTTCTTCAGGTAACGGGCGCCGATGGTCGCCATGTCCATCAGCTGTCTCTTATACACATCTCCGAGCCCACGAGACCTCTCTAC
>OJPG01000970.1_pt1 | contig 17510 bp, 13 predicted proteins | sample 1598431 | NCBI WGS metagenome assembly OJPG01 (sample SAMN03922473, study PRJEB24848) | human gut metagenome | isolation source: stool sample | host: Homo sapiens | place: Germany | collected 2010-11 | reverse complement strand
TCTACACCTAAGCCTTCGTCGGCAGCGTCAGATGTGTATAAGAGACAGGTCTTGAGCAGCACGACGATCCCCGCGTAGTCCACGCCCACGCTGCACTCGTTCAAAATGAGCTTCAGGCGCTTCGTGTTGTCGATGTGGTCGGCTTTGCCGGACACGGCGTAGCGGCTGCGGCCGCCGCCGATCGGCTCCTTATAAAGGTACAGCTCCTTGATATCGCGCGAGACGGTCGTCTGCTTGCTCTCGATGCCGCACTCGGCGAGACGCGCGATGAGCTCCTCCTGCGTCTCGATATTGTACTTTTCGATCAGCTCCAGGATCTTCTCTTGTCGCTTGCTCTTCATGGCTCTCTCCCATTTTCCTCCGCCCGGCCAGCTGCCGGCGCGGATGAGCTCTTCTTTCTTCTCTCGTTCTGCGGTGGAATTTTTTACAGGTCGTCGCGGTTGACGGGGCAGGACATGCAGCGCGGGCCGCCGCGGCCGCGCGACAGCTCGGCAGACGGCACGGTCAGCACGTCGAGGCCGTGCTTTGCGAGCAAGTCGTTCGTCACATAGTTGCGCTCATAGGTGATGACGCGGCCCGGCGCGATACACAGCGTGTTCGAGCCGTCGTTCCACTGCTCGCGCTGCGCGGCCATCAGATCGCCGCCGCCGCAGCGGATCAGGTCGACCGCGGGCAGCTTGAGCTCGAGGGCCAGAATGTCCTTGAGCTCTTCCTTGATCGCGCCGAAGCGGAGCTCGCCGTGCTCGTCGAGCGTCATCTCATAAACGCTCAGCGGGCCCTCGATCTCGGGATGGATGGTGAACTTGTCGTAGTCGACCATCGTGAAAACCGTGTCGAGGTGCATGAACGCGCGCGTCTCGGGAATGTCGAAGGCGAGCACCTTCTTAAAGTCGGAATTTTGCAGAAGATTGCGCGCAAACGTCTCCGCGCCGGAGACCGTCGTGCGCTCGGACAGGCCGATGGCCACGATGTCCTTCGACAGCACGAGCACGTCGCCGCCCTCGATGGAATAGCTGTCGGACAGGTCGTACCACATCTTGTTGTCCTGCGTGGCAAAGTCGCGGTTGTAGAGGAACATGTACTTTAAGAGCAGACTCTCGCGTTTGCGCGCAGGGGTATGCATGCGGTGGATGTTGATGCCCTCGCCCACGCAGGCGCCGGGGTCGCGGGTGAAGTACAGGTTCGGCATCGGGTCGGAGACGAACGGATAGTCGTCGTCGACTAAGTCCATCAGCGACGTCGGCTGCTTGGTGGCGACCTCGCAGCGCTTGATGCCCGCGATCATCTTCGTCACCATCTGCTTGGGCGGCATGTCGAGAAGAAGGCTCGTCATGCTCGCGCGCAGTCCCTTGGCGTGGATCTTACTGATGTTCAAAAAGTCGTTGACGAGCTGGATCTGGCGCGCGGGGTCGGCGATGGCCTTGGCGACCTCGTCGACATAGTAGATGACCTCGACGCCGTTTTCGCGCAGGACCTCGGCAAAGCGGTCGTGCTCCTCCTGGGCGACCTTTAAGTACGGGATGTCGTCAAACAGCAGGCGCTCGAGCGTCGCGGGCGTCAGCGATTCCAGCTCCTCGCCGGGGCGGTGCAGCAGCACCTTGTTGAGCTTTCCGATCTCGGAAAAGTTATGGATGCCTGAATACATAAGTCGTGCTCCCTTTCCCGGGATGCCGGCGGCTCTCTCATCGACCGCCCGTACACCCCGACCTGTTTTCCCTGTCCGTGCCGCCGGAACTCCCCGACGGTCCGCGGATCGTTTTACCGTTATTACGCAGTAAAGTATACACTTTCAAAAGGTGCTTGTGATGTATCAGTGCTTTTGCCATTTCGTGTGCCAGTCATTCCTCCAGCTCTTCTTCCAGCGCTTTGCGCAATACGTCCATGCCCTGCCCCAGCCGCTCGTAGGATTCATAGGAGTAGTTGATGCGGATATGGTCGCGCCCACCGTTCTTACAGGGGTAAAAAACGTATCCGGGGATCAGCGTGACGCCCATGTTGTAGGCCCTGCGGATAAACTGCTTGCTGTCCACCCCGTCCGGCAGCCTGCACCAGACATATACGCCGCCTCTCGGCTTTGTATAACTCACGCCGAGCGGCGCAAGCTCGTCGAGCTTTTGGCATACCAAATCTCGATTCGTGCGGTAGACGTCGCGAAATTTTAAAAGCGACGTGTAGTAAATGCCGTCGTCCAGGTACATGCCGAGGAGCTTTTGCGTCATCCAGTCCGAGGCCATCAGCCGCACGGAGACGAGGTAGCTCAGCGCGCGGATCAAATCGCGGTTACCCGTGATGAAAGCAAGGCTCAGTCCCGGGATGAACGTGAGTGAAAACGAATAGATGTAAATGACGTTGCCCATCGTGTCGAACGCCTTGATCGGCGGGAGCTTATCGCCGTCGTAGACGAGTTCGCTCGCCGCGTCCTCCTCCACGATCGGCACGCGGTAGCGGTTCGAGAGCTCAACGATCTTCTTGCGCCGCTCGAGCGACAAAATGTTTCCCGTCGGGTCGTGGTAGCTCGAATTGACGAAGATGAGCCGCGGGCGCGTCTGCGTGAGTAAGCTTTCGAGCACCTCGCAGTTCATGCCGTTCTCGTCGACGGGAACGGTCAAAATTTTTGCGCCCGCAAGCTCCATCACACGGTACATATCAGGGTGGACGGGCTCCTCCATCACCACGCTGTCGCCGGGCTTAACGAGCAGCGTCACGATAAAGTCGAGTGCCTGATTCGTCTCCGATAGGATCTGGATTTCGCCCGAGGACGCCTTCACGCCCTTCGTGCCGAGAAAGGCCACGAGCTTCTGCCGCAGGAATTTATCGCCCTTATAGGGGCTGAAAAAATACTGGCACGGGCCGCTGCCCGTGAGCAGCGCCGCGATATCGCCCGCAACGCGCTCGGACGTGTACACCTCGCGCGAGGCGACGCCGCTGCCGAGGGAATAGTGGCTCTCGTCCGTAAAGCGCTGGAACAGGTCGTCAAATGTCTTTTCCATGTCGAGGTACTTTTCCGCCACCTCGCTGACCCAGTTGACGCGGCCGGGCTGCGCGCCCTCGCCGCCCCTTTCGTCCTGCGCGTCATTTTCGTCGTTTGCCGCGGCCACGATGTAGCCCACGCCCTGGCGCGACTCGATCCACACGTCGCTCTTGAGCTCGCTGTACGCCTTGACCACGGTATTGCGGTGCACATCCAAGATCTGCGCGAGCGCGCGCTCGCTCGGCAGCGCGCTCCCGCGGGGCAGCGCGCCGCTGATGATCTGCGACTTGATCTGGTCGGCGATCTGCAGATAGACCGGCACCTTCGAAAACTTGTCGATGCTGACTTTCATGTACTTCTCTTCTCCCTCTCGCCGGCAGGCCGTGCTCTCACCCGCAGCCGTCGGAATTTGCGTTGGTCTCGCAGAGGTCTCTCTGTTCGCATTTTACCACATAACCGTGTGCGTTGTACAGTCATTTTTGTGCATATGACATAAAATCCAAAAGGAAAGAGCCAAGGCATCCCGATGAGATGCCTCGACTCTTTCAGGTCAGCAACCTGAGTAAGGGAAAAGAAGCTTTTCCTTTTTAGAACAGCAGATGCGCGATGGGGCAGACGATCAGCAGGCTGATGATGGTGCGCTCCAGGAAGATGACGAACAGCTCCCAGATGTTGAGAGGAAGTTTGGAGCCAAGGATCAGGCCGCCGACCTCAGAGAGGTACAGAACCTGCGTGACAGATACGACAGCGACGATGAATCTGGCCATCTCGCTGGTGCACTCCGCGATCAGGACGGCGGGGGTGAGCATATCGGTGAATCCGACGATCATCGTGGAGGCAACAGCGTCCGCTTCGGGCACCTGAAGAAGCTGGAGCAGCGGGCGGAACGGGATGCCGAGCCATTCAAAGATCGGGGTGAAGTTTGCAAGGATCAGTGCGACAGTACCAATGGCCATGACGGAGGGCAGAACGCCGAACCACATGCTGCAGGCGTTCTTGGCGCCGCTCTTGAAGAATTCACCGATGCCCTTGTGCTCGGCAACGCGCTTCATGGCGAGGTCCATGCCGTACTCAACGTTGCTCTTGTAGCCCTCGGGGAGGGTGTCGGGAGCGGCCTTGCCTTCGACTAAGTACGTGTTGGGCTTTTTGCGCAGGGGGTAGAGGTAGGGACACACGATCGCGCAGACGATACCGACGAAGCAGACGATCAGGTAGTAGATGCCGAAGTAATCGAGCAGCCCCACCGTATCGAGAACGACGAGGGTAAACGTGATGGAAACAGCGGAGAACAGCGTGGCGATGATGCTTGCTTCCTTGGCGGAGTAGTAGCCGCCCTCATACTGGTTGCAGGTAAGCATAACGCCGAGCGTACCGTCGCCGATCCAGGAGGTGATGCAGTCGACCGCCGCGCGGCCGGGGACCTTGAACAGGGGGCGCATGACCTTGGTGAGCAACGCACCGACGAACTCCAGCAGGCCGAAGTCGAGCAGCAGCGGCAGCAGCAGGGCCGCGATGACGAAGATGATAACGAGCGTGGTGAGCAGGTCATAAAGGACAAATCCGCCCTGACCGCCGCCGGTGATCATACCGATGAGACCCACGCCGTCCTCGCCGACACCCAGATAGGTGAGCCACACGAAGATGACCGCGAGCACGCGGAGCACGACCCAGATGGGTTTGCAGGCGAAGCATTCCTTCATGATGTCGCTATTCATAATGAATTTGGGTTTTGCCAGCGCAATGAGGGACATCACTGCCGAAACGGTGAGGATCAGCACGCACAGCAGCGGCAGGAAGCCGCCGATGTAGCCCGAGATGATGTCGGCCAGGATCTTGACCACAACGGTCCAATCGCCGTCAGCATTCTTCACCGGGATCATAAACAGGATGATACCAGTGATCGACGGGATGATGAACAGAGCTTTCAGTTTCGCGTTACTTTTGGTTTCCATTCTCTCTCCTCCTTCATATTGGCAAGTCGGGCCGGAAGGCGGTCTCTCCCATAGCCGCTTCCCTGGCAGACAGCTCTTGCCTTTACTTTATACGAATTCAGCAGTAAAGCAAGTGCCAGCAACGTTCTCAATTTGTATACCAGCAATAAATTTCTCCATTTTGTCATTCACTTTTTTGTCGAACCTGTATGTATCTTTTTTGCTTTTTGGGAAAAAGCCCATTTTCCCTTGCCGTTTCAGGGATTTTGGAAAAGAAAAAGGGAGCCGCGATACGCGTCTCCCTCCCGTTTGCTTTATTGCAAGTTTTCAACGTCCTTCTTGCCGACCGCCATGCGCTTCCATTGCTCAGGAAGGCCCGGCGCGATGAGCGGGAACAGATTTTCCGTGTCCGACGTCGGCTGGATGTTATAGGTGCCGTACTTGTTGACAAGATCGGCGCAGTCGTCCGGCTGGCCGAAGCGCGCCTTGAGCATCGGTGCCAGGTCATACGGCATGCCGGGGTCTTTTCGCGGCATAAAAATCACCTCCGGACTTAGTATGTCCGGAGGCGGCAGATTTTTTCGATTTGTCTCGCTCACGCGCGCAGCGTTTTGGGGTACACGCCCGCGTCGTGTAATTTCTGAAGCTCGCGCTGCACCATTTCCTTATCCTCGTGATACGTCATGCCGAACCAGCGCGCGCTCGAGCGCAGAACGGAGACACTGAGCTCGCCGCGGTCGATGAGCTCGCCGATCAGGCTCGGCAGCAGGCACTCTTTTTTGAGCTCGCCGTCGGGCAGCGCGCGGAGGAAATCCTTAAAATACGCGTCCAGCTTTTCAAACAGCCACGGCGTAAAGCCCCAGAAGTTCATCGAGACCGGCGTCTCGGGCGCGTAGACCGGGCCGTCGCCGTTTTCCTGAATGTCGCGGATCTTGCCGTCGTCGCAGGGCTTTAGGTGGAACGTTTCGACCACGCGGTCGAGCATCCCCTGTTCGTTCACATGGCACACGCCGCGCGTGACCGTGCCGTGCTCGCTCACGGTGTTGCAGAGGTCGTATCCGACCATTGTGCCCTCGCCGCTTTCGGCGAGCTTTGAGAGCTCTGCGTAGATCGTCTTAAACGCGTCCACGCCGTAATAGTCGTCGGCGTTGATAACGACGAACGGCTCGTGCACAAATTCGCGCGCGCACAGCAGCGCGTGCACCGTGCCGAACGGCTTGACGCGATCAGACGGCACCGTGTAAAAATCGGGCACGCTCGAAAAATCCTGATACGCATAGCAGACCTCGACATGGTCCCCGTCCGCCGTTTTGCGCGCGGCAAGGTGATGTCCGACCATGTTCTCCATCAAGTCGCGCATGTCGGGCTTGATGATGAAGACCACCTTCGTAAAGCCCGCGCGCAGCGCGTCGAAAATGGAGTATTCCATCAAAATTTCACCGTTCGGACCGATGCCGTCCACCTGCTTATTGCCGCCGTAGCGCGAGCCCATGCCCGCCGCCATAATGACCAGCGCTGCTTTCATAAAAACAAAACTCCTCTCAAAGTTCTCGATCTCTTTTTCTCCGGGCGCGCACCGCGCGCTCATCTTCGCCCATCATAGCGTATCCGAACCGGCATTGCAACCGTCTTTTTCGTCTCTTGTCTTTTGCCGCAGGCGTGTTATACTGGTGTAACTATTTCTTAACACCGAGGTCACACCATGGAAGGATTTCTGCACGCGGTCTCTTCTGTCACCATCATCCTGCTGCTCACGGCGACGGGCTATCTCTGCGCGGCGCGGGGCTGGATGGGCCCGCAGGCCAAGGCCTTTATCGGCAAGTTCACGCTCTCTGTCGCCATCCCCTGCATGTCAGTCTACGGGCTGACGAATAACCTGACCCGTGATCTTCTGGTTCAGTCGGGCAGCTTTCTGCTCGTGCCGCTGCTCGGCACCGTGGTCATCACGATCCTGTCACTGCTCGTCGGCAGGCTCTTGAAGCTGCCGCGCAAAAAGCTCGGCGTTTTTATGATGATGTGCTCGGTGTCGAACGCCATCTTCGTCGGCCTTGCGATGTGCACCGAGCTCTTTGGCGACACCTGCACGCCCTACGTCATGCTCTACTACCTCGTCAACACCAGCTTTGTCCAGCTGCTGTTTCTCTCGCTTGTGCGCTGGTCGGGCGAGAGCCGCGGCTTTGACCTCAAGATGCTCCAAAAATTCCTGACCACGCCCGCCGTCATCGCCGTTTTCGTCGGCCTCGCGCTCGTGTGGTTTGAAGTGAGGCTCCCCTCGCTCGTGATGAGCTACTGCCGCTATATGAACAACCTCGTCACGCCGCTGGCGCTGCTGCTCACGGGCTATATCATCCACGACATCGGGCTCAAAAATGTCCGGCTCGACCGCGACTTAGGCATCGCGATGATCTTCCGCTTCCTGCTCGCGCCCGCCCTCTCGGTCGCGCTGTGCAGGGCGTTCGGCGTGACGGGCCTTGCTCACGACGTGCTCATCGTCGAAACGGCGATGCCGGTCGTGACGCAGACGGTCGTCGCCGCCGCGGAATACGGCGCGGACGAGGAATTCGCCGCGCAGGGCGCGGCGCTCTCCACGATCGCGTGCTTCGTCGTGATTCCTGTGCTGATGCTGATTTTGTAATCAAGAAAGGGGCAAAGCCACTCTTTTGAGAAGGTTTCGCTGCGTTCTGTGCCTCGGTTGTCCGCTAAAAGCGGACAATTCGACCTTACACCGTTGCGGCACTACGATTCCCGCGCCCTTGCAGGCGCGCCAATCGTGCCGCTTCCTCGAAACCGACTTGCTGTTTCCGCCGCTGGCGGCACTTCGCCGGTTTCCACTTCGCGCAAAGAGTTTTCTGCCAGAAGGTGAATTGCCCCGCAGCGGGCAAGAGAAGCCCCTCTGGAGGGCGCACATGTCGCGGCGGAAAACCGATTTGAATTTATTTCGTGCCGTGCGCGGCACCTGGGCAGCCGTTGGCAGCTTTGCTGCCTTACGGATGCTGCGTACCCCTTGCGGGTAAAAACTCTGCAAGGCTCTCTACTCTGAAAAGAATCCCGCGCCGTGGGCGCGGGATTCTTTTATCTTCAATTGCCGATCAGCGCGGACAGGCCTCCGGTTCTCAGTTCGTCTTTGTAGTAGTTGAGCTCATCGCCGATGAGCTCGTCGAGCACGCGCATGCCCAGCACCTCGACAGGGGCCTTGTCGTCCGTCAGGATGCAGCTTCCGCCCTCATAGGGCGTGAGCTTCGAGTAGACCGTGCGCATCATATCGGCATAGTCGCTGTCCTTGAGCTTTGCGATGCTGCGCAGGAACGTCTCCTCCCAGTCATCCGCGTTCGTGCAGAAGACCTCGGTATTCGTGTTGCCCCTCACCGGCACGGTGACGGTGTGCTGGAAGACACTCGCCATCGTGTCGCAGAGGTATTCGTTGATCGAGCCGTTCTCCGCGGACGTCATGTTGAGGTTCACGACCATCACGCCGTTCGGCTTCAAATGTGCCTGCACTTCATTGAAAAACTCGACGCTCGAGAGCTGGAACGGGATGGTGATATCCTGATAGGCGTCCACCATGATGACGTCAAACTTCTCCTTCGACGCGGCAAGGTACGCGCGCCCGTCCTCGACCGCGACGGTCACGCTGCCTGGAAGTCCGAAGTAGTCCGTCGCGATGTCGGCAATTTTTTTGTCGATCTCCGCGCCCTGCACACTCGCGCCGGGGAAATAGCGCGTGCAGTAGCTCGCGTACGTGCCAGAGCCCATGCCGAGGATCATCACGCTGCGGTTTTCGCTGTCCGTGCCGTCCATGCCCGCCATGCAGGGCGCGGCGAGCGCGTAGTCATAGTACATGCCCGTCAGCGCGTCGCCCTTGACCTGCACGCTCTGCACACCGAAGAGCACGTTCGTCGAGAGCGTCGTGCGCTTCGCGTCGTCCTGCACCTGCAAATAGTTGTAGATGGACTCGTCCTCAAGCGTGATGTCGCTCTGCCAGAAGGCGAAGCTGTAAGACGGCAGGGCAAAGCACAGTCCAGCGATCAAAAGGACGGAGACGATCCCCGGCACGCTCTTTTTCTTCTCGAACACGAAGTACGCGATGCCGATGGCCGCGAGCACACCGGAGAAGATCAAAAACGTTGCCGCCGTGCCGACGGCGGGGATCGTCACAAACGTCGGCACGAAGGTTCCGATGATGCTGCCGATGGTGTTGAGCGCGTTGAGCCTGCCCACGGTCTTGCCCGTGTCGTCGAGATTGTCGACCGTGAAGCGCGTGAGCGACGGCGTGACGGTGCCGAGCAGCACGCACGGGAACGCGAAGATCACAAGGCACGCCGCGAGCGCCGCCCAGACGAGGAAGTTTTTCGTCACAAAAAGCGCCAGCAGCAGCGAGATGCCCGCGATCAGGTACCGTCCCACAAACGGGATGAGCGCGATCCAGATGGCCGCGATGATGAGGCGGCGGTAGAGCTTGTCGGGCGTCGCGCTCTTGTCGGCGAGCTTGCCGCCCCAGACGTTGCCGATGGCCATCGCGATCATAATGACGCCGATGATAACGGTCCACACGATCTGCGACGAGCTGAAGTACGGGGCCATGAGCCTGCTCGCACCGAGCTCGACCGCCATGACGGACATACCGGCAAAAAATTCGGTCAGGTATAAAAAGTATTTGCTGCGGATGAGTTTATTTTCCATGCAGGACCTCCCTGTCGTTTCGTTTGTGCCGTCTTTGGTGTAGACAAAGAATGACGATAGGTAATCCTTTGAACGTGATGTGCGGCGAAGCCGCACATTCGTTTCCTCCGGATTTTCCCCCGTCTCACGCCGGGCGTGCACCTTTCAGCGCACCCGGCCTACCATCAGATTGACTTACTTTCTACTGATTTCATTGCATCTGTACCCTCACGAATACAGCGCACTTGTAAATTTCACTTTTTGAGTTTTTCACGATATTTCTTGATTTTGCGTACCGCCTTGGCATCCAACTCTGGCGGTATAGGACTGTTGTGTACCATGCGGTGACACGGTATACATAGCCATGCTAAATTTGGAACTTTGTTGATTCTTTCAATCGGAAGTCGTGGATTTACATGATGACAATGTTTCGGAATCAGTTCAGAGAAATATCTACCACAGCATTTGCATTTTCCCTTATCTCGGTTGTAGGCATATTCCCGATTCATAAAATACTCGAAATTGGCTTTCCATCCCTTGCCGCTAGCGTAGATGGATAAGGCTATATCTTCGGGTGTATTGATGGAGGGGCGGTCACAGGGCAACGGTTTATGCTTGGTACGATAATTTACATACCGCCTGCGTCCATCCTCCGTATAAGGGGTCATTTTCTGGTCAAATGGTTTGCTTTCATAACGACTGTGTGTAATAAACGCATAGGTTATTCCGAACCATTTCCCATCAATTTGAATTGCGAAGGTTTTACTGTCATAACCTTCGTGCCGATGTGGCAGATTACTTAATTCCTTTAACGGCACCTGCATTTGGTTGTACTGCTTGGGAAACAGGTTTTTCCATGGTGTAGCTGGAGGTCACAACGGCGATAACGCCGCCTGGTCTGACCTGATCCAACGCCTTGGCGATGAAATACTCGTGGATGGGGAAATTCAGCCGGTCATAGCGTTTGTCCGGCACATGGAACTGGCCGAAGGGAACATTGCCGATGGCAACATCAAAAAAGTTATCCGGGAAGGCGGTTTTCTCATAGCCCTGCACCGCGATACTGCTTTTCTGATAAAGCTGTCTGGCGATGCGGCCAGAGAGATCATCCAGCTCCACGCCGTAGAGCTTGCTGCCGCTCATGCTTTCCGGCAGCATACCGAGAAAATTGCCAATGCCGCAGGACGGTTCCAAAATGTTGCCCTGCGTGAAGCCCAGCTGCCCCAGGGCGGCATAGATGCCGCGGATGACCACAGGCGGCGTGTAGAACGCCGTCAGCGTGGATTCACGGGCGGCGGCGTATTCGGCATCGGTAAGCAGTTCTTTCAGTTCAGCGTAACGAGGATTTTTCTCGTCAAAGAAGTCCGCCAGTCCGCCCCAACCTACATACTGCGCCAGCACCGCCTGTTCCTCCGCTGTGGCGGCTCGGCTCTCCGCCTCCACGGTTTTCAGGGTACGGATCGCGTCCAGATTGCGCTGAAAACGCTCCAACGGTGCGCCCTCTCCGATATGGTCATCGGTGATGCGATAGTTCCGGCCATCCGCGTCCAGCGGATAGGCAAGCGCGTTTTGCTTTTTCTTTTTCGGCGGGGTGAGTACCGCAGGCGGCTCGTCCGCCTGCTCCACAATTTTCCGAACAAAGGAGATTGGTTCCGTGCGGAAGATGGGAAAGCCGACCTTTTGGACAAAGGTGATGTCTTGAAAGTTGACAACACCATGCGCCGTATCGACGCGGTCCACAAGGAAGGTCCTGCCGTCGATCTCAAATACCGTTTCACCGGGAACAAGATTTTGTGCCGCAAATTCTGCGTCGGTGATTGCTGGCTGCGTGGCAGGCTCGTCCGGCTGCTCTGCAGCGGTGTCTTTGGCACGCTCCACATAGAGCCATTCCGCCGCTTCCTTTTCGTTGACTGCCTTTCTGACCTGCTCCAGATAATCCTCAGCCTGCCACTCGCTGGGGAAGGTCTCACGGACGCCCTCGCTGTCAACATAAATTTCGTCCCGAATATCGTCCCAGACGGCGTAGCCGTCGTCCGTTTCGATCACGCTGAACCGCTCATGGGCGGGCGGCTGCTCTGCGGCAAGCCGTGCTGCATCCTCTGCGACCTGCTCCACAAAGCTGCGTTCCTGCTGAGGAGCATCATGCCGGTGATTGAACAGGCTGAAAGTGCCGTCCACATACTCCGAAAGCCGATCCTTTGCGCGCTGAACGGAGCTGTAATGGCGGTCATCCTCCGGCAAGTCATCCAGCCGGGAAGTCAGTGCCGCCAGCATATCCGCAGTCTTGCCCTTATCTTGCAGCTGCTCCTCGATCATGGGAAGCGCATCGTAATAATCCGCACCCTTGGGATAGGGACGCGGAACATCGTCCGGCGCATTGTAAAAACCGTTATAGACGGTTCGAGCCAACTGCCCACGCTCATATTCCGGGATTTTGGCGATAGCGTCCTCGCCGGGGAATCGTTTCTGCGCGATCAGGTGCTCATACTCCTTGACCACATTGGGGATGGTCAGATGGACGGTATCATATTTCTTAAAATTATAGTCGCGCTCATACTCCAGCCCTTTTGATGTTTTCGTGTGCTGGTATCCGGCACGGCCACCGCCGCTGTACTCACCAAAGCTGCCCTTGATGAATTTCTGATGCTCCTCCGGCGTGTGGGGATAGCAGAAATGGGAGTAGACCGCCAGACGGCTTTCTGTCTCTTCATTCAAAAAGTACTGGTCAATCTCATCCTGCGTGATAAACATTTTGCATTGCCGAAGAAAGTTCGGCTGTGCGGTAAAGTGCCGCTCCGAGTATGGCAGACCGTTGAGAATGATGCCGATACGGTGGGTGTTGTACTCTGAAAGGCGGTATCGCAGAATGGATGGATCATCATGATAAGCATACAGAAAAGCGTGGTATTCCTGCGCCAACATTTGTAGGCCACCGTCCGTCTTTGCGAACGCCACCATATCCTCGTTCAGTTCCGGGTAGCCCTTGTGCTGGTCATGGATGGCCAGCGTCTGCGGGAATAGGCCCTGCGCGCGGCCATCTTCGTTCAGGTCACGGGCGGTCATCAAAAGTGCGTCCATCGCTTCGTGCAGCACCTTGTCCGGGGCCTGCGCCAGCTCGGACGCGGAGAGATAGATCCCGGCCCGTAGCAGCCCCAAAATGCGGCCCGCCGCCAGTCCCCATGTGACCACGGTCTTGCTGTACCCGGTGCGGACGCTGTCCCCTTGGGCGAGGTGGATGCCGTCCTCCAGAAACCACACGGCGTATTTGCGGCCTTCGTATTCAATGCCGCGCCCGTTCGCCCTACCGAACTCCCGGCGCAGAAATGATATATTTTCCGGTTCAGGCCGCTCCCGCATATAGAACACTGCGATGCGCTCCGCACTGTTGGGTTCGTTGCCGCCCGTGCAGAGGGCCAGATCAATGACCTCCTGCGGCACCGTGCGGGCCGGGGCCAGAATGCCGGAGGGCGCATCTGCCGGAGCCTCGTACACCGGAGCGTCGCCGCCCATGTCGAACAGGGCAAGCTGCTCTGCGACGATTGGGGCATTTTGCAGGCCCAGCTTGATCTTGTACTCGCCGCGCTCGATCAGCCCCTCGGTCATTTCGGTGATGACCGACCATGAAAAAACGGACTCTGAGGTGCGGGAGAGGCAGCTTCCCTCCCACATCAAAAGTCCGTCTTTCTCGGCATGGTAGCCTGTCCGAACACCGTCAGTCAGGACTTCCACCCATATATCGTTGTAGCTGTTTTTGAGAAATTCCGTCCGTTTTGCAAGATTCTTGTGCGCCTGAAAGTATTCAAAAATCTCCTGCCGCTTGTGCTTGCGCCCGCCGTCGTCCAGCAGATTCGCTTCAATGAGGTGCATATCCAGGAAAGCAGGCAGCTCTGCGGTATTTTGCTGTGCGGTGTCATGCTCCAGCGCAAAGGCTGCTGCCTGTTCCCGCGCTTTTTCGTCCGGGTAATCACCGTAGACGCGGAGGCACTGGCGTGTTTCGGCGTCATACACGGCAGCGCCGTCGTATGCAAAACCGTCTTCCTCCATCGTACCGGCAACATAGCCCTGCGCTGCGGCCTCCGCTTCTTCCAGCGTTTGATAGTCCAGCTTATCGTCAAAGCCGTTTTCAAAATGGTGATAGGCTGCGACCTGATAGGGTGCGGCCATCTGCGCGGCATATCGGTCAATGGCTTCTGCGGTCAGCCATTCCGGTTTTTCCGGGAGGGCGTCATACAGCTCCCGCATTTTCTTGATTTGCGCGTGGACATTACCTGCCCACAGGTGCTTTTCACTTCGCCCGCCAGCGCCGAGGAAGTAGTCACAGTCAGCGCGCAGGCGATCCAGCAGCACATAATCTCCGCTGTGATCGACAAAGGCAGGAAGCTCATCACTTCCTGCCTCTGTGGGTTCTTGGGTTGTTAGGCGTAGATCAGGTCGCTGAGCACCAGTTCCTCCGCGCTGTGCCGGAGACTGTTCATCAGGCCCGTCCAGCGCATGGGATCGGTCGCCTTCAGTGCCTCCGTCACGCCCTCGGCCTGTGCCATCCGCGCCACGGTCTGCTCCACCATCTTCCGCGCGGTCTGCTCGATCTCTGCCAGATGCTCCGTCAACTTGCCGCTGGTCTTGAGGTTGGTGTAAAGTACTCTGCGGTGCTTCTTCAGGTACGCTCTCCGCAGCTCCGCGTACTTGCCCAGATGCACCTCCGGTACGCTGGGCATCATCAAATTCGGCACCTGATAGCCGTTCTGCATCCTGTAAGTGACCTCCATGCTGTTCGCTCCTTTCATGGGGTGTTTCGTGTTGTTCTGTGCGGCCATCATAACCGATTCTCGTGCGGTTTGCAAAAAACTGATCCCGCTGCGCCTGCATGACCGTTCGGCTGATCTCCCGCAGGCCCATCTCCGCGATGTCGCTGGTGGCGATGCCAAGGGCGTTGATGGTGGGCGGCGTGTTGAATTCGTAAACATGGGCGAACTCATCGGGCGAAAAATAATCGTCTGCCCGTAAGCCCAGCCGGGTCATCAGCATATAGGCCACGCTGACCTCCAGCGCGTCCCGGTAGAACGCCTCCAAATTGAGGTCATCCAGTTCCTCCAGCAGGCTGTCCTCCCGGCACTCCCGCAGGTCTTTCAGGTAGTCCGTGAAGTTGTCCGCCACGGCGTTGTGGCAGGCAGAACGCACGGCGTCTACAAGATTTTCTTTTTCGGCCAGGTCACCGAAGGTAGTTTCCAGCGTTTCAATGACTTCTGGCTCAAAAGCTGGCTGCATCGTCCAAATAGGCAGCGGGCGGGCAAAGCGGGACGCATGGGTGTCCGAAACGTCAAAATAGAGCTTTAGACAGTTTTGTCCGTCATCGCTGAAAACCGCGATGCTCTTTGCACCGCGATTCACCCAGCGCCCGAACCGCCGATTCCATCGCTCCATTTCAAGAACTGCGGTGGCGTCCGGGCGTTGGGCGTAGATCAGAATTTGATCATCGAAGGGGCATTTGTAATTGTAGCAGGCCGCGCGGAGAAAGCCCGTCCAGCTTTGATAGCTGCCGGTGACGCTCTGCACGGTCTGGTCATATAGCTCTGTGATAAGCTGAAATTTAGTAGGCAAATTGGCACCTCCTTATCGCTCCGGCTCCGATTTCTTTTTGTTATGTGACCGGTTATTTTTCCTCTGTTCGGCGCATTCCTTTTCAAAATTTTCGCGCCGGTAACAGTAAATATAAAACTGGTAATCACCTTTGATCGGCGTACAGCGGAGCATATACACATACTGTTTGGTTTTCACCATGAAGCCGCAGGAAGGAAACATCGCGCTCTTGATGGCACAGATCTGCTCATACCGGTTGCAGTAGCGGTTCATGCTGTCGAAGTCTCGCAGCGGGGAGTCCGGCTGTTCCCGCAGCCAGTTTATGGTACGGTCAATATCTGCCTTAAACTCCGGCGTATTCAGTGCATCTTGCTGGTGGGGCCACCATGTTGTGTAAAACTGCTTGCCGCTGCCAAAATCACCACGCAGGTGTCCCACACAGCCCGCAGACTTGTCCTGTTCCTCACTGCGGGAGAAATAGAGAGCGTGCAGCGCAGGCTCATTGACGCTGTAAAAGTCAATGACATCCTTATCACTGGCGGGATATTTCTCCTGAAATTCCGCAAGGGTACGGCATCCGCCATCTTGAAAGGAAAGGCAGCCGCTCTCCAGCGGAATCCACCCATCAATGGGAAGCTGGAACGGCTCGCGGGTGAGAACGGTGCCATAGAAGTTGACCATGAGACTCCGTGACAGTTCTATCGGCTCACCCCAATCTGCATCGCCATGGCGCAGCTCGTAGCGATATACGCCCTCCGGCACGGTGGCCCGATCAATGCGGCATTCTGTAAACAATGCCGGTCGGTCAAAAATCGTGACCTCCTGATAGGTCACCTTCTGTGCGTCATAGTTCATCTGGCTTCACCTCGTTCTTTGTGTTTCTTTTGCACTCTCTGTTGTGCCAAAAACTCCGGGACCTCCTTGAAACCGATGCTATCTGCGTAGTAGGCGGTTTTCTTTCCACCCTGCGTCAGTACCACGATGTCGCTTACAGACATGGAACGCATCCGATGGGCAAAGGGGCGGTGGTCGCTGTTGTGCTTTGTCCAAAGATGCTCCAGCGAATTTTCCTTTGCGTACATACCGGCGTAAGAACGCTGATAATCAGCGTTCTGGAGTTTTCCCTTTGCCGCCGCGTAAGACCGGAAATAGTAGTCCACATCAGCGATTGCAGGGATTTGGTAGATTTCATAGGTGCCGATCTCGGCGCTGATTTTCGGCGTTCCGGGAACATAGGTATTGCCGCTGCGTTCCTGCATTTCTGCAAACTCGCAGATATGATAGGCAGAATTACCGATGCAGACATGGCAATCGTCGATGTACTTGCAGGGGAAAACCATCTTTTCACCGTCAAAGCGGGTAATGACGATGCTTTCCCCGTCCTTGATGGTAAAGAGCGTGTGGTATTCGCTGTCAATGAAGCGGATCACGCGCTCATCCTTGTTAGGGTTTGGAAAGGCGATAACGCCCATGATGTCTACCGGCTCACGGTCACTCATCGTGCTTCACCTCTTTCTTTTTTCGGTGTGGTACGCTTCTTTTCGTATTCCGCCAGTCTTTCCTTAGCCCATTCGGGCAGCTTGTTATGATCGGCAACGCCGAGGACATCGGTAATGTCCCACCGGCATCGTTCACCGGAATACAATTCCTCGAAGTAAACCGCACGCCCGCGTGCGCCGGGTGTGCAGCCAAATCCACTCAGCGCGAAGCCGAGTTGACAGTCTGCCGTGCGGTATTCCGGTGCAAGGCTGGTGGGGCGGAGAACGATCAGCTTGCCTTGCAGAGATTCCTCTGATGGAGGAAGGCAAGCCTCCGCGCCTAAAACGGCATAGGGGACATTTCGGGCCGCACGGAATGCTTTGACTTTTTCGACCTGTGCCTGCAAGCGATTCAAAAAGGTTTCTGCAATTTCCAGATAACTCTTACAGGCAAGTGCTTCGGGATACATTGTTTCTCCGAGAAAATTGTACTGCTGATAGCAGGTCATATAGGTTTCGTCCTTTGGATTGAACCCCATAAGCAGAACGCGCCCACCCATACGAATGGACTGTATGATCTCGTAGTCACCGGCTTTGTCGGGTTCTGCGCTTTTCTGCTCCCTGTACCCAAGCCGCTCCGCTTTATCCCGTAAGATAAGGTCTTTGAGATAGGCACCCTTTTCGGGTTGCTGTTCAAACCATTCCCGCACCTCGGTATCACCGAGGGAGAGTTGGAAGGTAAACCGCATGATTTTGCTGCGGTACTCGTCATTCTTTTCTTTTCGCTTCTGATAGTTCGTCATCGTGCTTCACCCCGATCCTTATGTTTCTTTTTTTGCCGCTTCTGCTCCTTTTCCAATTCTTCCAGCGTTTTCGGTGGTTTGCCATCAAAGG
>OJPG01000918.1_pt1 | contig 18339 bp, 19 predicted proteins | sample 1598431 | NCBI WGS metagenome assembly OJPG01 (sample SAMN03922473, study PRJEB24848) | human gut metagenome | isolation source: stool sample | host: Homo sapiens | place: Germany | collected 2010-11 | reverse complement strand
CGAAACTTGCAAAAATACTTGGCACACGCTCCCAGACGTTGTAGGGTGCGGCGACCTCGACGCACCGATGCCGCGACAGCGGCACGAAATAGAATTGTAAAATCCATTTCCTACCTTCGCTACGCACTATAATTAAATAATATATACTTCCCGCATTTCGGCATTTTCTTTTTGTTTGAAAAAGAAAATGCCTGCAAAAGAAAAGCAAAAGGACTCTCGCAGGAGGAGCTCGCGGTCAAGCTGAATGTCGTGCGGCAGACCGTGTCCAAATGGGAGCAGGGGTTGTCCGTTCCCGATTCGGATATGCTTATATCTTTGTCGGAAGCGCTCGAAACTCCCGTGAGCACACTGCTCGGCGAGAATGTCGTAAAGCAGGAAGCGGACGAGCTGAAAGCGATATGCGAAAAGCTCGAGGTGATAAACCTTCAGCTCGCGCGAAGAAAAATCGCGAGAAGAGCGGCGCTTCACTGGCTGTTTATTGCAATCTGCGCGGCTATAATAATTATCTCTGCGGTGCTGATATCGCTCGGCAGCCCGTATCTCGGCTGGAATTTCGGCGACCCGGAAACTGCGGTTTTCGGCACTGTTTATCATGTGTTCGAGTGGCTGTTTGTCCGATTCGCGCCGATAGCTTTTGTCGGTTCGCTCGTCGGGGCTTTTATGACGCGAAAGAAATGATTTGTTTGATTTGCCCTCTGCCGATTGGCAGGGGGATTTTTCGCGTTGAAAATGTGGCGGGATGTGGTATAATCAAAGCGGGAAATCAGTAAAATTTTTAATATATATGAGAAAGAGGTATGAAAAATGAAAGTGCACATTATCAACGGCAGCCCGAGGATAAACGGCAACACTTCGCTCGCCATCAAAGAAATGGAAAAGATTTTTGTAGCGCAGGGTGTTGAGACCGAGACGGTGCAGGTCGGCAATATGAATGTCAGGGGCTGCATCGCCTGCAGGCGGTGCGGCGAGCTCGGGAAATGCGTCTTTGATGATATTGTCAATGAGCTTGCACCGAAGTTCCGCGAGGCGGACGGCCTTGTTGTGGCGAGTCCCGTCTATTATGCCTCCGCAAACGCGACGCTGATAGCCGTCCTCGACAGGCTTTTTTACAGCACGCCTTTTGACAAGACTATGAAGGTCGGCGCGAGCGTAGTCTGCGCAAGGCGCGGCGGATGTTCCGCGACATTTGACGAGCTGAATAAATATTTCACTATATCCAATATGCCGATAGCGTCGAGTCAGTATTGGAACTCGATCCACGGGCGCGAAAAGGGCGAAGCCGACATGGACGAAGAGGGAAAGCAGACCATGCGCACGCTCGCGCGGAACATGACTTTCCTTTTGAAGAGTATCGCTCTGGGCAAAGAAAAATTCGGGCTCCCGGAGACGGAAGAACACGCATGGACGCATTTTATAAGATAAATTTCCGATGAGGCTCCCCGCCTTGGGGAGCCTCTATTCTTATGCGCGGACGCACAGCCGCGGCTCCCCTGCGGACAGAAATCTGTCACCTTCGGCATATCCGCGCTTGTTTTGGATTTCGTGGGGAACGACCCCATAGTATAATATGCCGAAAGGGTGAAAACGGACAGCCGCAAAATAAAAACAGCCGCCGTATTCAGCGTAAAAAACCGAATCGGCGGCTGTTAAATTTATATATCAGAGTGTGTCAAAAAATCCTTTGGCGAGCACATAAGCCTGCTTGCCGTCGTGCGACATATATGTCGAGTGCCCCGCGCCCTTGATTATCGCGATGCGGCTGTTGGGGATCTTTCTGTACATATACGCCGTATCGGAGAGCCACATGATATCATGCTCGCCCGCAACGATATAGGTCGGCGCGGTTATCTCGCCGAGCATTTCGGCAGTGATATCCGGCAAGGTGAGCATCATATCATTGAGCTTATCGTGGTGGAACAAATTGTTGATTTTCACGCCGATGATAAAATACGGCTTCATCGTCTTGGGGCTCGTGTTCGCGCCGCAGGATATTATCGCGCCGGGGATATCCGGGTATCTCGCGGCGAGCGTCAGCGCAATTATGCCGCCGTCGCTGTGTCCCATGATATACGGCTTCCTGAGCTTCATCGCGGCGATGAACTGCGCGGTGTCGTCCGCCATGGATTCGTAGTCTATCGTGCCCGGGTCGCTGCTCTGTCCGTGGCAGCGGCTCTCAATCAAATAGACTGTGTAGTCGTTGGCGAGATAGCTTGCCGCCTCGGCGAGCGACTTCGCGCTGCCACCGTTTCCGTGGATCAAGACAAGCGGCTGTTCGCCGCTGCCGTAAACGACATAGTGCATCCTGACATTTTTGAGCTGAACAAAACCGTCGCGCACCGGCTCCTGCGGCGCGGGAAGCGACGAGGTGTCGAGCGTGATAAGATTATATTTTTTCGAGTCGATGCGGTTCTTTATTCTGTATGTGCCGAACCCGGCGGCGACCGCCAGCGCTATGCATCCGACGGTTATCGCGGCGATTTTAAAACCCTTTTTCGATGATTTTTTCATTTCTTTTTCTCCTGCCTGCGGCGTTTTCTGTATGCTATTTCGCGGGATATCTCCTGACCGAGAACATAGAATCTGGTGCTCTTGAATTTATCTTCGGCGAGCTCTATCTTGCGCTGCTGCGGCGTGATATTGCGCAGGGTCACTTCATGCATATTGCCGTCGTCGAGCACGAACGCCTGAGTTAAACATATGCCGCCTTTGCCGAGCAGCTGAGCGCGGACATAGCAGCCGATGTTCTGCGACGCGGCGATGAGATCGATTTTTTCGCCCTCAGCGATTATTTTGCCGTTTGATATCCACTGCACGCGGTTATAATTTTTGCCCTCGATGCTTATGCTCTGCTCATCTTCATTCACGGTTATGCGCGTGACGGTCGGATATTCGCCCTCGCCGACAAAATCTTTGCCGAGCTCGTATACCGCGCGCCTGCCGACAGAGAAAAATGTGCCGTTTTCCATGCCGCGGCGGACGGTCTGCTCCGTTCTGTCCGGCAAAATAAAATCCATGAAGCTCGTGTCGATATCGGAGAGCACATGGGCGTCGCTGTTCGCGAAGCCCCAGACATTTCTGCCGCTCGGTATGACCGCCGAAAGCAGTTCGTCCCAGAGTATGCGGTCGGCGCAGGTCACGGTGTCGATGCGGTTGAACGCCTCGATGCCGAGGCACGACGGATATTTTTTTAATATATCGGCGAACAGCTCGACATTCTTTTTTTCGTGCGCGTGATTCACATCGACATAGGATTCGAGCCAGTCGCCGGGGTGGTTTATGACGGAGAGTCCGCCGCTCTCGGCGACGCCCTTGACAGGCCCTTCAAAGTCGTTTTCGTGCCCGACGAGTCCCTGACCGTATTCGGTGAAAAAGCCGTTGACATGGGCTTTTGTGAACACGGCGGTGTTTATCTCGATTCCGTATCTTAAATCGGTCATGCCGCGCCCGCGGTTTTTGTATGTGCCGTCGAGTATCGCGCCGTACTCCTCGTCGCTGAGCCATGTCGGCTTTTTTATAATGGAGCTGACTGAGAGCACGGGGATGCGGCGGGGCTTCTGATTCCAGCCGTGGTTCACGACCCCGTGGTCGGTCATGGCGAGAATATCAAAGCCCGCGTCGTAATATGCCTTTATCATGTCCGAAAAATCGACCTGCGCGTCGCTCGCGGTCGAGTGCGTGTGCAGATTGGTTTTGTAATGATGCCAGCTGTCCCAGTCAACGCCGGCATAGGGGTTTATTATCTTGAATTTTCTCAAAGTGAGCACCTCTTGAAAACAAATTTATCCGCTCTTATATTACAGAAATTTAATCTTTTTGTCAACGCACACTATTGCTTATATCGGCGGCGGAGGTTATAATAATATCAACGAGAAATCGGGAGGAGATACGAATGAAAGCTTTTATGGACAAGGATTTTCTGCTTGAGAGCGACACCGCGCGCGAGCTTTTCGCCGCAGCTAACGAGATGCCGATATTCGACTGGCACTGTCACCTGTCGCCCAAGGAAATATATGAAAACCGTGCGCCCGAGGATATAGCATGGCTCTGGCTCGCGGGCGATCACTACAAGTGGCGCGCGATGCGCTCCTGCGGCGTCCCGGAAAAGTACATCACGGGCGACGCCTCCCCGCGCGAAAAATTCATGGCGTGGGCGAAGATAATGCCGTATCTTCTTGGCAATCCGCTCTATCACTGGACTCACCTCGAGCTTCAGAGATATTTTGACATATATGAGCCGCTGAGCGAAAAGACGGCGGAGGATATCTGGAACCGCGCGAACGCGAAGATAGCGGCGGGCGGATTCACCCCGCGCGAGCTTATCGAAAACTCGAATGTCGTGTGCCTCTGCACGACCGACGACGCGGCGGACAGCCTCGAATATCACAAGCTCATCGCCGAGGACAAGAGCTTCAAATGCCGCGTTATCCCGGCGTTCAGACCCGACAAGGCGCTCGGCATCGAGCTGCCCGGCTACCGCGACTGGGTGAAGGCTCTTGAAAAAGCTTCGGGCGAAAAAGTCGATAGCTACGAAAAGCTCGAAGAAGTGCTCCTGAGCCGAATCGACCTGTTTGAAAAGATGGGCTGCCGCGCGAGCGACCACGCATTCACCCGCGTGCCATATAAGCGCGCAGATGCGGCGGAGCTCGACAGAGTGTTCAAAAAGGCTCTCGGCGGCGAGGAGCTGAGCGAATGTGAAGTTGACGAATACAAGACCGAGCTTATGCGCTTCTTTGCAAAAGAATACGCGCGCCGCGGCTGGGGCATGGAGATACACATCGGCGCAACGCGCAACAACAATTCGCGTATGTTCAAATCTCTCGGCCCGGACAGCGGTTTCGACTCGATAGCCGACCACGAGGTTGCGGACAATCTTTCGCGCCTGCTCGACTCCCTCGATGTTGAAGATCTTCTCCCAAAGACCGTACTCTTCACGCTCAACCCCAAGGACAACTATGTTCTCGGCGCGATGCTCGGCAACTTTCAGAATTCGCAGGCGGCATCGAAGATTCAGTTCGGCTCGGCGTGGTGGTTCAACGACAACATTGACGGCATGCGCGAGCAGATGAAAGCGCTCGCGAACACCGGCGTGCTTTCTAAGTTCGTCGGCATGGTGACGGATTCGCGCTCGTTCCTGTCCTATCCGCGCCACGAATATTTCCGTCGTATACTCTGCGATCTCATCGGCAGCATGGTCGAGCGCGGACTCTATCCCGCTGATATGGACACGCTCAAGAAGATAGTCTGCGACATCTCGTTCAACAACGCAAAGGAATATTTCGGCATATGAAAGTAAAGCGCGGGTTACTTTACACCGCCTCGCATGAGTGGGTCGATTTCATGCCCGACGGCACGGCGCGGGTCGGGATATCCGACTTCGTGCCGCAAAAGCGCGGGAAGATATCTTTTCTCAACCTCTGCGACGAGGGCGAATATTATCTCAGTCCGGCGAGGTTATCGGCGACGCCGAGGCGTTCAAGGGCGTTTGGGATATCTACGCGCCGATAAGCGGGACCGTGCTGAGAATAAACGACGACTTGCTCGACGACCCGCAGAGCATAAACAGCGACCCATACGGCTCATGGCTCGCCGAGTTCGGTGATGCCGAGCGAGGGGCTAAGCTCATGACGGCGCAGGAATACTGCAAATATCTCGGAAAAGAAGCCGAAATGATATAATAAGATAAAGCCGGACGGAGAAAAATCCGTTCGGCTTTTGTTTTAGCTCAATTTTTTAAATCCCGCTTCGTTGACCCGTCGGGTGACATATTCGTCCGACAGATTGTAGACCAGCGTTCCGATTTTTGCGTATTCGTCGGAATCCTCGTCTCCGCAGAGCATTGCGAAGCCCTTTCCGATGTTTGCGCTGATGTTGAACGCCTTTCTGACGGCGAGATAATATATCGAAAACGAAGCGCCCTCCATGACATTGTCATAGAAACCTTCGCTCAGATCGTCGTACATGGCGTTTACAGCCTCGTTCGAGATGACCGGCGGCAGTAGGCGGTGGAGAGTCAGCTGCGCGGTGAACAGCATGAGCACGCGCGCCTGATAGAGCACATTTGACGGCAGCTCCTGCGGGTCGGCTCCGCCTTTTGCCTTTATGTCTATTCCGCCGAGTTTCGCCGCATTTTCGGGCGTGAACTGCGCGAGACTTCTGCCGAGCTTGCGCGCGCGGCGGAGATTACCGTTTGAGCGCTGGGCATCAAGCTCCTGCACTGCGTGCAGTATATCCTGGCTGAGGTCGGCTGATTCATCAGCCTGTTCTTTCTTTTCGTTTGACGGATGGAATACTTTGATATCCTTATCCTCTTCGGGACGCATTGCGATCCCTCCTAACTTATTTGGCGCGCTTTTTGAGCATCGTCTTGTAGTCGCTGAGCGCCTTGAAATCGGCGGCGGGCGTAGCAAAATCGCCGACGCTGACGGTGCCTTTGTTGTACATTCCGCTGAAGTCCGAGCCGCCTATTGCGAGGAGCTTGTGAGTCCTTGCGTAGTCGAGCATATCGTTCTGCTGCTCTTCGTTGCTCGACGGACACCAGACCTCGATGCCGTCGATGCCGTATTCTACATATCGGTCAAGCCCGGGCACGCTGTTATATTTATACGGGTGGGCGAGGACAGCTATGCCTCCCGCGCCGTGAATGGCGTCGATAACTTCTTTTACGCCGACGAACTTCGGCTCGACTATAATATTTTTCGGGCTGTCGGGGCTGAAAAGTTCGTTATATATATCGCCGTGAAAATCTTGGGTGATGCCGCATTCGACGAGCGCGTGCATGATGTGTTCCTCGAAGATTCCGGTCGAACCGGCGGCACATTTCATGACAAGCTCGGCGGAGATAGGATAACGCTGAGCCGCCTTGAGAATCATATACTGCCCCGCTTTTTTGCGCGCGGCGTTGTTCTTGTGGCAGAGCTCCTCGAGCCTGTCCGGACTGTCGCAGAAGTAACCGAGAATATGTACCTGACGGCCGGTTTCGGCATCCGATGCGGACAGCTCAACGCCGGGGACAACGGTCACTCCGCGTCTTGCGGCGATGATCCTGCCGCGGACGGAACCCGCCTGGCAGTCATGGTCTGTGATAGAAATGGTATCGACGCCGCGTTTTTTTGCGAGCATAATAAGGTCATCAATACCCATGGAACTGTTTGATAACTTTGTGTGACAGTGTAGATCAACTGACAAAACAAATCCTCCCTTGGAAATAAGACCCGGCAATGACCAAAGCCGCATTGTCAACGAAAGTGAACCGTGTATATACGATTGCGGCGCACGGGTCTGTGCGTGTATCTAAAGCGCATAATCCCTCAATATATCTTTTATTATACTCTTTTTTGCCGCTTTCTGCAAGCGGATTTCGAGATTTTATTTTCCGATAATCATGCGCTAACCGAAAAATAACACTTAAAAAGCATCATAACAAAAAATATATAAAAATATTCCGCAGAAAACGAAATGATTTCGGGATGTAAAATTTAAGTTGCTTTGCATAGTCGGGCGGGATATGGTATAATCAACAAAGAATCGAAAGGGGGCGAAAGCTTGGAGCGCGTATTTATAGGCATGAGCGGCGGAGTCGACAGCTCCGTTGCTGCGGCTCTGCTCAAAGAGCGCGGATATGACACCGTGGGCGTGACCCTACGATTAAAGCCCGGCGACGGCGCGGACGGCGACATTGAGGACGCGAAAAATGTGGCGAAGGCTCTTAAAATGGAGCACTGCGTACTCGACCTGCGCGGCGAGTTCAAAGAAAAGGTCATGGACTATTTTGCCGCCGAATATCTGCGCGGAGCGACCCCGAACCCCTGCGTCGTCTGCAACAGAGAGATAAAGTTCGGCGCGATGCTCAAGTTCGCCCTCGAAAACGGCGGCGATTATGTCGCGACGGGACACTATGCCTCGCTCGACAAAAGCGGCGAACACACAAAGCTCCTGCGCTCGGACAGCGCGAAAGATCAGAGCTATTTTCTCTGCATGCTCTCTGAATTTCAGCTCGCCCACGCGATGTTCCCGATAGACGGGATGGAGAAGAGCGCTATCCGCGCCCTTGCGGAGAAATTTTCTCTGCCGGTCGCGCAGAAAAAGGACAGCCAGGAGGTCTGTTTCATCCCCGACAACGACTATTCATCATTCATCCGCTCGCACGGATTCAAAGACATGGGCGAGGGCGATTTTCTCGACACTCAGGGCAATGTCATCGGCAGGCACAAGGGTATAATGAACTACACCGTCGGTCAGCGCAAGGGGCTCGGCGCGTTCGGCCGCCCAATGTTCGTCACGCGCATCGTTCCGGAGCAAAACGCGGTTATCCTCGGCGAGAACGGCGCGCAGTATGCAAAGGAATTTACGGTCGAGGGCATAAACGCGATAAGCGCGCAAATGAGCGGCAGCTTCGACTGCGATGTCAAGATAAGATTCAGAGCCCCCGCGGCGCCCGCGCATGTTGAATTCGACTCAAAAAATACGGCGCGCGTCACATTTTTTGAAGAACAGAGATCGGTCACTCCAGGGCAGTTTGCGGCGTTTTATATCGGCAATGAAGTAATCGGCGGCGCCAAAATCGCAGGGGTTGAAACACAGCGAATTTTGTGATATAATATAACATAAAGGGAAAATAAAGGGAGGAAAGAGGGAATATGCCGGATTCGCTCATAACGAAAAGGGCGCTCGCTTCGTCACTCAAGGAACTGATGAAGACCCAGCCCCTGACGAAGATAAGCGTCGGAGACATATGCGAAAAATGCGGGATGAACCGCAAGAGCTTTTATTATCATTTCTGCGACAAATATGATCTTGTCAACTGGATATTCGACACGGAGTTCAGCGAGATTCGCAACCGACCGGATCATATTGCGAACTTTGAAGATATATGCGAATATTTTTATTCCGACCGCGAGTTCTACCGCAGTGCGCTCCAGATAACCGGGCAGAACTCGTTCAGGGACTATTTCCGCATGCAGATTCACCCGGTGCTCGAGGAGCTTGTCGGCAATCTTTTTGACAGCGAAGAGGACACGGAATTTCTCGTGACATTCCTCGCCGACGGCATGGTCTCGACTCTCATCCGCTGGCTCAACAGCTCCGACCCGGAGCCGCCGGAGGAGATGGCGCGCAGAGTCAGGCGCACCATGGTTGTGATATCCCAGGCGATCGTCACAACATATGAGGAAGAAGAAAGAAAAGCGGCAAAAGAATAACAAAAAGCGGAGGCTGAAGCAGTCTCCGCTTTTACTTTATTTTTCAGTATATCTGCACTTGGGATAACCCGAGCACCCATAAAAATTGCCGTATTGCCCATGCCTCAGCACGAGCGGTTTCTTGCAGTACGGGCAGACGCGGTTCTCCCTTTCGGTCTGCACCTTCTGCCGATACGCCTTCACATCCTCCTTGTGCGCTCTTCGGGCTTCTTTTCCCTGTTCCTGATTTTCCTTGATATAATCATATATTTTTCTCGTATCCGCCGGGCTAAGCTTAGTTTCGTTCGCTTCCAAAAACATCTTCATCGCCCTGTTCATGGCGGGTAAGCTTGTGCAGACGACCGTATCGACTCTGTCGGTTCTGTTCACATTAGACACCTTGCAGTCATCACACAGCATCAGCACAACAGAGTAGAACTCGACTTTAGCAAAATCAGAGAGCATCTTTTTGAGATATTCTATATGCTTTTTGTTCTGCATAATCGGATTGTAGAAATCATACCTGTGCCCGCCGAGGTAATACTGTCAATCCCTCTTTCGCCCATCGCCGTATATTTTAGCGTCGCTGAAAGTCTTTACTTCTACGACATAAATTCCGCTTGCGGCAATTATTATCAGGTCTATCTGGGATTTATGCTCGTCTTTTCCGTCGATAAGCACATCATGCAGAACATATGCATCTGAGAACACCGTCTTGCTGTAATAGGCGGCGAGCCGTTCGCCAAAGCCGCCCTTGACAGCATTGAGGTCGGGAAGTTTTTCAATCAGACTCATTTTTTCACATTTTCGAGCAATCTTTCAAGCTCTTTAAGTTCATCGGGAGTCAGGCGGGATTTATCCATGAGCACGACATTGTTATCAAGGCGCACGAGATAGATATATCCGTCCTGCTCGCCCCATCGGTCGAAAGCCGACCAGTTGTTTTTGCCCGTGCCGAGCGGCGAAGTTATCGCCACGCCGTCATCGTCAATGACATATTCAAAAGTTCCGCCCAAAACAGCATTGTTTTTCTTTTTCATAACCTTTTGCATTATGCTGAGCTGAAATTTTTTAGAAAACAAAATTATCAGCAGAAAAAGCACTGCAAAGCCGAGCAGCAGGAATCCGTTATCAACAAAGCCGCGTACGAACATCCACACGGCGAACGCCGCATATATGACACAGAGAACCGCCGAAACTGCAGAAGTCACCTTGCGCCTTTTCAGATTGTTCGGCGTGTTGAGCGAAATTTCTGCGAGGATTTTCTGCTCCTTTTCGCCGGGTTCGGTCTTGTATCTTACCATGTTTTCATCCCTTATTTAAGCTTATGCACAAACAGACCGCTAAGCAGTTTCGGCTCGAACCAGGTTGATTTCGGCGGCATTATCTTGCCTGCGTCGGCTATATCCATAAGGTCGTCAACGGTCGTCGGGAACATCGAAAATGCGAGGCACATGTCGCTCTGCGCCCTGCGCTCAAGCTCCTTGAGGCCGCGTATGCCGCCGACGAAGTCAATCCTCTTGTCGGTTCGCGGATCGTCTATTCCGAGCACAGGAGAGATGAGATTCTGCTGAAGTATCGAAACATCGAGCGCTGCGACCGGGTCGGACGCATCGAAAGTGCCGTCCTTTGCGGTGAGCTTGTACCACTTTCCACCGAGGTACATTCCGAAGGTGTGCTTATCCTGCGGCTTATAAGGCGACTCGGGCGCGGATTCAACGGTAAAGCTTTCGCTTATTTTTGCTATAAACTCGTCCTGAGTCAGACCGTTTAGGTCTTTTATGACTCTGTTGTAGTCCATTATCGCAAGCTCGCTCTGCGCGAACAGCACGGCGAGGAAGAAGTTGAACTCCTCATTTCCGGTATAACCGGGGTTCTGCTCCCTGCGCTTTTTGCCGACTTTGACAGCCGAGGCGGCGCGGTGATGACCGTCCGCGATATAGAGCGAATCGATGCCCGCGAAGAGAGACGAAAGTTTCTTTATCGTCTTGGGGCAGTCGATGACCCAGACTGTCTGGGCGACGCCGTCGGAGACGAAATCATAGACCGGCTCATGCTCCGCCTGCCACGCCTTGACGATATCGCCGACCGTGGCGTTGTCTCTGTAGGTCAGGAAAATAGGTCCTGTGTTCGCGTCGCAATAATCGACATGATTTATTCTGTCCTGCTCCTTGTCGGCGCGGGTCAGCTCATGCTTTTTTATGACATTGTTCATATAGTCGTCTATCGACACGCAGCCGACGAGACCCGTCTGACTTCTGCCATCCATTATCTGACGGTATATGTACATGCAATCCGACTTGTCCTGCTTGCAGATGCCGTCGGTTTCGAGCTTTTGGAGATTTTCTGCCGCCTTGTTGTAGACAGCTTCGGAATAGAGCTCCGTGCCGACGGGCAAATCGACCTCCGCCTTGTCGACATGGAGGAACGAATAGGGATTGCCCTTTACCATCTCGCGGGCTTCATCGCTGTTCATAACATCATAGGGAAGAGCCGCAACACGCGATGCGTATTCGGGAAGCGGTCTTACTGCTTTGAAGGGTCTGAATACTGCCATAATGAGACATCCTTTCTTGAGCTTAATTACATTTTGCCCGTCTTTTTGCCGCCGAGCTTTATGCCCGAGAGCACATTGGTGTCGAACGAATAGGTTATCGACTCGCGCTCGCGTTCACGCTTCATGGCGAGCGATATCATTTCGTCGATAAGCTCGGTATATTTGACTCCAAGAGGCTCCCAGAGGTAGAACGAGAGCGAGCCGGGAATCGTGTTTATCTCGTTGAGCCAGACCTTACCGGTCGTGGCGTCGATCATAAAATCTATACGCGACACGCCGCTGCAGCCGAGCACCCTGAACGCCTTGACCGCCATCTCGCGTATCTCGTTTTCGGTCTCTTTCGGGATGTCGGCAGGGATTCTGCGCTGGGTCGACGCCATGCCCTTTGAGCCGGATTTAGAAGCGTTGCCGATATATTTATCCTCATAGCTCAGTATATCCGTCGCGTTGAGCGGCTCTTCGCAGACAGAAGCGCGCGCCGAATGTCTGTCGCCGAGAACGGAGCAGTTTATTTCGCGCAGGTTCTCTATCGCGGGCTCGACAAGGACTCTGTCCGCATAGTCGAACGCGTTCGAGAGCGAATTTTCAAGTCCGTCGGTGTCATGCGCCTTGCTGATGCCGATGCTCGAACCGAGGTTTATCGGCTTGACGATAACGGGATAGCTGAATTTCTTTTCGATATCCGCAATTATCTTTTCCGGGTCGGCGTCATAGTCCTCCGCATCGACGCAAACGCAGTCGAGCACGGGGATGCCGTTATCTTTAAAGACGGTCTTCATAACATATTTATCCATTCCGACCGCCGACGAGATAACGTCGCAGCCGACATACGGAAGATTGAGCATCTGGAGATAGCCCTGCAAAGTGCCGTCCTCGACATTCGTGCCGTGGACTATCGGGAATGCGACATCGATATAATCAATAACATCCTTTGCAAAAGCCTTGTGCGGATATCTGACTATCAGCGTGCGGTCGCCGTCATTGACGAGATTCACGCGCGTGCTCTCCGCGATAAGCGCATTGATATTTTTATAAGCTTCAATCTCGCCGATATGTTCGCCGACATACATCTCGTTGTTCTTTGTGATATAGACAGGGATAACGTCGTACTTATCCTTATCCACCGCGTGTATCGCCTGAATGGCCGAGATAACGGAGATCTCGTGCTCGACGCTTCTGCCGCCGAACAGGACTGCAAGCTTTATCTTCATATGAATACCCCCATTAATAATTGTCGGGAAGGTCGTTTTCGAGCAGGACGATCTTCTTTTTATCCGTTCTTATCGCGCCAACCTTTGCGAGCGCATCGCCGAGCGAGGGAGAGACGAATATACGGGATTCGTCAAAGCCCGCCTCGACAAGACCTTTATATATGCTCTTTGTCTGCCTCTCGCCTACCAAAGCCACATAGTCGCAGACTGCGGCGGCGTTTCGGCCGAACTCGCAGTTATATTCCTCCTGCTTGTCGCCGAGCTCTACCATGCCGGGCGTTACGAGGATTTTCTCGCCCTCGAAGAAGCTCAGCGTCTCGAGAGCCGCCTTCGTGCCGCTCGGGTTTGAGTTATACGAGTCGTCTATAAGCGTCATGCCGACGCGCTTTGATAGCTCGAGGCGGTGCGGCACGGATTCGAGGCGGCGCACCTGCGGGCGCAGCTCGGAGAGCGAAATGCCGAGCTCATGCGAAACGGCTATCGCGCCGAGGATGTTCAGGCAGTTGTGGGTGCCGATGAGCTTTGTCGTGAACTCCTCTTTTTCGCCGTCGGGCGTTGTGACTTCAAAAGTAGTGCCCTTGTCGCCGACGCTGATAAGCTTTGCTTTATACTTGCTGTCGGAATTGAGTCCGTAGGTTATCGCGCCGTCGGGCGCTCTTTCGGCTATATATTCATTGTCGCCGTTCAAAAACAGCATGCCGTCCTTCGGCAGTGCATCGGCGAGCTCGAACTTCGTGTTGATAACATTCTGAAGAGACTTGAAGCTCTCGAGATGCTGAGGGCCTATCGAGGTTATTATGCCGTGCTTCGGGTGGACTATATCGCACAGCTCTTTGATATCGCCGACATATTTCGCGCCCATCTCGCAGATGAATATTTCATGCGTCGCTCTGAGCGAACCGCGCACGGTCTTGACGACGCCCATGGGAGTGTTGTAGCTCTCGGGGGTCATGAGGACATTGTATTTTGCCTTGAGAAGAGTGTTGAGGTAGAACTTGACGCTCGTTTTGCCGTAGCTTCCGGTGACGCCGATAACTGTAAGATTCGGGCAGGCGGCAAGCATTTTTTTCGCGTCGTTCGTGTAATATCTGTTTATCGAAAGCTCGATAGGCTTATTTATAATATTGGCGAGGATTATGACAAACGGAGAAGCGGCGGCGACTAAGCCGACAGTGAGCGCGATAACGCGGCCCGACGCAAACACCGCGAGAAGAACCGTCATGGCAACATAGAGCACCGCGACGGTGACGAGCATACGCCTGACTCTGGGGGTATATTTCAGCGGCTTCTTAGCTTTCTTCGGCTTATAGAACAGGCACGCGAGCAAAATGAATACGGCGCAGACTATCATGCCGGCATTCTTCCCGCAGATAACGCCGATAATCGCTCCGATAAGCGGCAGAGCGAGCGGCACTACCTTGCCGCGGTTCTTGAGCATCCAGTGCCACTGATCGTCGGCGCGGTATGAATTCAGCTGGAACATATGCATATAAAACAGCGTCGAGAGCACTGCGAACAGCCAAAACGCCGCAAAAATAAGCACTTCGGAAAATATCGTCATTTAAAAGATCAATCCTTTCACAAAAGCTGTCGTGTCGGTCAGTCTATCTCCATGAACGATGCGAGCACCTTGTTGAAGGTGAACTGCTGTTCAAGGAACGAATAGTGTCCGCAGTTCTTGAGGGTGACGAGTCCGGCGTCGGGCATGAGCTGCTCCATCAATTTCGCGTCGCTCAGCGGCGTTGCGTCGTCGTTCTCGCCCCATACCAGCAAAACGGGCATCTTCATATTCGGCATATATTCCACGAGATCCTCGTTGACCGTGTTGACAAGCGTTTGGCGCATAACAGGCGTTGCGCTGTTATAATCGGCAGAGCCGTGGCTGCGGCGGAACTCCTCGAGTGCGTCGGGGAACAGCGCCTTTACGGGCGCAGTTTCAAGAATCTTTCTGCCTATTTTATAGTTGCGCTGTCTCAGCTTCTGCGCCGCCGTCTTTTTCGGCTTGACTCCCGCCGAATCGACCAGAATGACCTTTTCGATCTCAAACGGCAAATCGCGGCTCGCCATTTTTATGATGACCCTGCCGCCGAACGAGTGGCCGAGGAAAGTCACCTTCTTCGGCGCGAACGGCTCAAGAAATTTCAGCACGAAATCGACATAATCATCGACGCGCCAGGGCTCCTTCGGCTCGTCGGACAGCCCGAAGCCGGGCATGTCGGGCGCGACAACATGATATTTGCGCGCGAGCAGTTCGGACATATTTTCGAAAAGCTCTATGTTCGATCCCCAGCCGTGCAGCAGAACCACAAGCTCGCCCGAGCCTTTGTCCATGTAGTTTATTTTCAGCGAATCAACATTTGTCTGCAACAAAAACACTCCTAAAGCAGTAGTGACAGTATATGCCAGTATAATCTTCTATATTATAGCACAGCAAAGCCGAAAATTCTATCATATTTTGAGGTTTATTTTGAGCCGCAAAACAAAACACCGCCGCCTGCGATGTCGCAGACGGAGTTTCCTTGACTGCCGCATTGTGGGTATGATATAATTCTTTCAGTGCAAAGGAGGCGGTCGGGCTGAAGTATATAATCGAAACTATTCGCGGCGCATGGATGCTGCTCGGATTTACGGTCGGAGGATCGTTAGTAGGGCTGCTGCTCACTATGTCGGTTTTCAGAGACATCATTGAGTCGATTTTCATCGACGGACTGACGGAGAAAGAATATCTCGACTACCTGCGGCGGACCGAGCGCAGAAAATATTCCGCGCGCAAAATGGTGCGCATGTACAAAGAGCGTCCGCGCAAATTCAGTTCGAGCATCATGACATATCGCACAGTGAGCTTCGTGCTTCTGGCGATTCACCTGATTCTCACCGCCGCTATAATAATCTGCACCTTTCTGCCGATTCATTTCGGGGCGCGGCAGGCGCTCGGGCTGATGGCGGCAAATCTGATTATAGGCGGAATACTCGAAACTTTATATAAGCGACTGTCAAGCCAAAATGCCGCCGGAGACAAACGCATCGGCGGAAGATCGGCGAGTTATACGAAAAATCTGTTCAAATAAAATGACCCTCGGCGCAGCATTTGCGTCGGGGGTCTTTATGAAATTACGGAGGATTTTACTGATGATATCTTGTGTTTTTTGAAATTACAATTTGTCCTGCGGCAATCAACAAAACGCCGATCAGCGCAAGCGGAAGATAGAATTCCAGGCAGTTTTCCGCCGTGGCATTGTTGAGGTCATAGCAGAAAGGGAAGATCGGATGGCTGCGATAAATGAGCATCCCGCCGAGCGAGTAGATAAACAGCGTCATGAGCGTGATGGCTGTCGAATGGGTCAGGAACATCAGAAAATAGACCAATCCGAAACAGAATATGCCGCTGAGCAGCAGGCGGAGAAACGCAAACAAAGATATCCCCGCAACCGCGTTCATGATTATATAGAACGGTGCCGCCGAAACAGCAAACAGCAGATAAAATGAAATTGCATCCGGCAGAAAACCGCGCCTGTTGTGGAGAAACAGGACTTCGCAGCCGTCCGCCTCAAAATATTCGCGCACGCCGAATATAACCCACCAGACGGAGAGCACCGAAAAAACGCCCTGCGAAAACTGCGATACGAACGAGCGCAGCTCTTCCGCGTTGCCGTTTCTGCTCTGCACAATGCACAGCGGCAGAGCCAGCACATAAATCGCCGCTATCGGAACGGGCACGAGGGCGCCCATATTTTTGATCAGATATTTTTGTCTCTGAAGCAACAGCTTCATATTCCTTTGAGTGCGCATATGTATCCGTCCTCGACATTCGGCTTGACGGGCGCAAAATCCTGCGGCGCACTGCTGACAAGGCGCAGGTAGTACTTTCCGTCGCTGTCGAACTGCTTCTGCTTATAATAAGGCTCTTTGAACTTCGGCAGGTCGTCCATGTCTATGATATATGTTTTGCCCTCGGCGCACGCTGCCATCTCCTCGCGCGTGCCGCTTTTTATTATCTTGCCGTCTCGCATGACCGCGACCATTTCGCACACCGCATGGACATCTTCGACAATATGCGTCGAGATAAGAATTATTTTGTCTTTCTTTATCTCGGAGATAATGCTCTGAAAGCGCAGGCGTTCCTCGGGATCGAGTCCCGCGGTCGGCTCATCAAAAATGAGAATATCCGGGTCGCCGAGCAGAGTCTGGGCTATTCCCGCGCGGCGAACCATTCCGCCGGAGAGCGCCTTGACCTTCTTTTCGGCGCAGTCGGTGAGGTTGACTAACCTGAGCGCCTTTTCAACGCTCTCGCGCGCCGACTTGTCATCGAGCCCCTTCATGTTGGCTATGAGCAGCAGCATCTCGTTCAGAGTCAGGTGCTGATACATCCCGAATTTCTGCGGCAGATAGCCGACATGACGCGAGAAACTTTTGTCCTTTTCAACCGGCTTGCCGTTATAGAAAATGTGCTCGCCCTTGACATTATAGAGCCCTGTTATGCAGCGCATGAGCGTTGTTTTGCCCGAGCCGTTCGGTCCGAGCAGACCGTATACGCCATTCGTAAACTCAAATGACAGGCAGTCGACCGCCGCTTTCTTTCCGAATTTATAAGTAAGTCCGTCAATTTTCAACATTTTCAGTACCTCTGTTCAGATCGTCAATGAATTCGTCGGGCGTGCGCGTATCGCTCTCGTCATACAGATATTTGTCTATCGCTTTTTTGCAATATTCGTCGCCGTACTTATCGGCTGCCGCCTCCACGCGGACATAGCGGGTGTTCATACCTATGCTTTTGTCACCCGCCGCATAGCTTGCAAATGTATCGCGCATATATTCAAAGACATAAGCCTGCAAGCCGAAATCCCCTCTGCTTTCGGGAATCTGTGACAGAAAGTAGTCCATTTCTATCCCCGTCAAGGACATGCCGGTAAAAACAAGCGTATCCCCGTAATCGCGCAAGTATTTGCCTTCACGCAACTCGGCGACCATAATAGTATTAAACGATCTGTCATATGTCTGCATCAGATTCGAAAACACTTTCTTTATTTCATTGACATCCCTGCCGACAGATGTATAGACAAGGTTCGTGTCGCCTATTTTATCCTCTTTATAGAATCCGCCGACAATTGTCAGTCCGGTGGTTTTGCCGGAAAACATATTTTTCCCGGTGCGGTCAAGGTTTGTGAAAAACTTCTTGCGGTTTTTAATTTTTACATCGAACTGCGTCGGCTCGTCAAGCGTCAAACGCTCATATCCGTCAGCATCAGCACACACTACATAACCTGCGCGGGGATAATAAGCAAATGTTCCCGGCAGAGCCGCGCCCTGTCCGTTGCTGTAATGAGTGTTGGAATATCCGCTGTAAGTGAATGTAAGCGACGAAGTCTCTCCCGCCGACTCAACCTCTATCCAATCG
>OJPG01000906.1_pt1 | contig 18502 bp, 17 predicted proteins | sample 1598431 | NCBI WGS metagenome assembly OJPG01 (sample SAMN03922473, study PRJEB24848) | human gut metagenome | isolation source: stool sample | host: Homo sapiens | place: Germany | collected 2010-11 | reverse complement strand
GCATCTCGGCATAAGTAAAGACAGCGAATTGTGCGCAAGCGCCCATCGCTGTCTTTACTTATGCCGAGATGCGCGGCTATGCTTTCGTAACTTTCCATTTACAGCTTTGTGGTCCACTGGGACAGATCCCAGACCTGGGTAGCCAGGCCATCGTAGAATTCCGGCTCATGGCAGACCATGAGAATACTTCCCTTGTATTCTTTCAGTGCCCGTTTCAGCTCGTCTTTGGCATCCACATCCAGATGGTTCGTTGGCTCGTCCAGTAACAGAACGTTCGTGGCACGGTTCATGAGCTTGCACAGTCTTACCTTTGCCTGCTCACCACCGCTGAGTACCTTTACGCGGCTCTCAATATGCTTTGTGGTCAGACCGCATCTGGCCAGGGCGGAACGTACCTCATACTGGGTAAACGCGGGAAATTCCTGCCAGATCTCTTCGATACAGCTGTTGTCACCGGAACCGGACATTTCCTGCTCGAAATAACCGATCTCCAGATAATCCCCCTGCTCCACTTCGCCGGACAGAGGCGGGATCAGTCCCAGAATGCACTTCAACAGTGTGGTCTTACCGATACCGTTGGCACCGATCAGCGCTACCTTCTCGCCACGTTCCATGGACAGATTCAGGGGCTTGGACAGCGGCTCGTCATAACCGATGATCAGATCCTTTGTCTCGAAAATGATACGACCAGTGGTGCGGCCCTCCTTGAAAGAGAATTCAGGCTTCGGCTTCTCCGCAGCCAGCTCGATGACATCCATCTTATCCAGCTTCTTCTGGCGGGACATGGCCATGTTACGGGTGGATACACGGGCCTTGTTTCTTGCTACGAAATCCCTCAAATCGGCGATCTCCTTCTGCTGACGATTATATGCGGCCTCCAGCTGGGATTTCTTCATGGCATAGACTTCCTGGAACTTGTCATAATCGCCCACATAGCGGGTCAGCTCCTGATTGTCCATGTGATAGATCAGGTTGATGACACTGTTCAGGAAGGGAATGTCATGGCTGATCAGGATAAATGCGTTCTCATATTCATTCAGATAACGCTTGAGCCATTCGATATGTTCCGCATCCAGATAGTTGGTCGGCTCATCCAGCAGCAGAATATCGGGCTTTTCCAACAGAAGTTTGCCCAACAGAACTTTGGTACGCTGACCACCTGACAACTCTGTCACATCACGGTCCAGGCCGATATCCATCAGTCCCAGAGCTCTTGCCACTTCCTCCACTTTGGCATCGATCATATAGAAATCATGCATAGTCAGCAGATCCTGGATTGTTCCCAGGTCTTCCATGTACTGTTCCAGTTCTTCCGAGGTGGCATCTCCCATTTTGTCACAGATTTCATTCATCTGTGCTTCCATATCGTATAAGAAATCAAAAGCGGAAGCCAGTACCTGACGGATCGTCATACCGGGGGTCAGCACTGTATGCTGGTCCAGATAGCCGACGCGGACATTCTTCGCCCATTCCACTTTGCCCTCATCCGGCATCAGTTTACCGGTGATAATATTCATAAAGGTAGATTTTCCCTCGCCGTTGGCACCGATGAGACCGATATGTTCCCCCTTCAGCAGGCGAAACGATACATCGTTAAAAATAGCACGGTCTCCAAATCCGTGGGTCAGGTGTTCTACGTTTAATATGCTCATATTTCCTCACATTCTGCTGCTTTGCAGCGTCGTTTCCATCAATAGTCCTTTGCAAGTATAGCGTACTGTCCGTAGTTTTGTAAAGAAAGAAAGCAAAAAGGGTGGAAAACAATAAATTTTTGTTGTGAAAAAGAGCACATATGTGCTATGATGTACGCGGTTTTGCGAATGGAGTTCTGAATAGTTACTATTTCCTGATTAAATACAGAAAGAAGGCAGCGTGTGCTTTTACTTCAACAAATGGTGATTTTTTTCCTGATCATGCTGATCGGGTACATCTGCAGAAAGGTCGGAGTATTCGGGGAAAATACCGCCAAGATGATCTCCGGTATCGTCATTAATATCGGCAATCCGGCGCTGATCATTGCCTCCGGCATGAATCCTGAAACATTGGAAAATAAGGCGGCATTGTTGGTTACGCTGGCTGTGGCGCTGATCTTTTTTGCTATCATGTTTGTGATTGCAGAGCTGATTCCGAGACTGCTTCGGGCAGACAGAGAAGATTATGGTTCTTATCAGGTCATGACGATCTTCGCCAATATTGGCTTTATGGGCTATCCTCTGCTGGATGCCATGTACGGCGGTGAAGCAGTGATCCATGCTGCAATTTTTAATCTGCTTTACAGTGTGCTGATCTATACCTATGGCATTAACAGGATGAAGACCTCCGGACAGCGGGAAAAGCTGAACTGGAAGCAGCTGATGAATGTGGGGGTGATCTCCTGCCTCATTGCAGTGACCCTGTATATCAGTAATCTTCCGGTTCCGATGGTCTTCAAAGATACTGCCACCCGGATCGGAGCTGTCACCGGACCATTAAGTATGCTGGTAATCGGTGATTCGCTGGCACAGATCCGGTTAAAGGATCTGTTTACGGATGTGCGGCTGCTACTCTTTTCTGTTGTGAAGCTGCTGCTTATGCCGGCACTGCTTCTGTGGGGACTGCGTTTTTTCATTACAGACCCCATGTTTCTGGGTGTCTGTCTGGTCATGACGGCCACACCTGTCGGCAGCATGACAGTCATGCTGGCGCAGCAATATGACGGTGATTACCGGCTGACCTCTAAGGGCGTGGCGCTGACCACTGTGTTGTCCGTAGCTACAATGCCGTTTCTGTTCTGGCTGTTGAAAATTTAATGAAACTTTTTCTACCGGATTGTCGTCTGATAGAATAGGGATCCCCAAAAAGGGGATACTGCAACTGAACATGGGAAATATCCCTGCAAAACGAGGAGAGATTTTATGAAAAAGAAATTAGCATGTATGTTACTTATGAGTGCTCTGGCACTTTCTATGACCGCCTGCGGAGGCAAGGATAATAACGGTGCTGCATCAGACAACCAGCAGTCCACCATGGAGAGCACCGCAGCGGGACAGGAGACCGGCGAGGCCGGTAGTACAACCGCTGCACAGAATCCGAAGGACGCTGCGAAAGCGTTACAGAGTGCAAAAAAGGCAGTTACGGATGCACTGGGAGACAATTACTGGCCGGATTCCGAGATACCCGGGGAAATGCTCAACGAGACCTACGGTGTCAGTGCGGAGCTCTATGATGCCTACCTGGGAGAGGCACCCATGATCAGCGCCAATGTAGATACTTTATTGATTATTCATGCAAAAGATGGTAAGGTAGAAGAGGTAGAAAATGCATTGAACGCCTACCGTGACAGTCTGGTGAATGACACGATGCAGTATCCCATGAATCTGGGCAAGATTCAGGCATCCCGAGTGGAACGGATAGGCGATTATGTATGCTTTGTACAGTTGGGTGCGGACACTTCCTCTGTGGAAGAACAGGGCGATGAGGCCGTGATCACTTACTGTCAGGAGCAGAATGAACTTGCCCTGGAGGCTATCAGACAGACTCTGGAGTAAATACGGAGTAGAGTGAATGGTATTCAGCAGTGTATTGTTTCTTTTTCGGTTTTTGCCGATTTTTATGATCTGCTATTTCCTGGTTCCCCGGAAGATGAAGAATCTGGTTCTCTTCCTGGGGAGCCTGGTCTTTTATGCCTGGGGAGAGCCCATCTATATTTTCCTCATGCTTTTTTCTACCATATCCGATTATGTGTGGGGAAGGCTGATCGAAGAATACAGAGGGAAGGATCACTCCAGGATCTTTTTGCTATGTTCCATTGTCATCAATCTTTTTATCCTGGGATTTTTTAAATATGCCGATTTCCTGCTACAGACGGTGAATACAGTATTTGGAACATCAATTCCGCTGTTAAAGCTTCCGTTACCCATCGGAATTTCCTTTTACACCTTCCAGACCATGTCTTATGTGATCGATGTGTACCGGGGCGATACAAAAGCGCAGCGTAATATTCTGCAGTTCGGTGTCTACGTGACCATGTTCCCACAGCTGATCGCCGGGCCTATTTTAAAGTATCATCAGGTGGAACGGTATCTGCAGGACAGACGGACTGACCTGGATGCCATCAGCTATGGTGCGAAGCGTTTTGTGACGGGACTGGCGAAAAAGGTATTGCTGGCCAATAATCTGGGATTATTATGGAAACAGGTAACGGAGCTGGGAACGGATCAGATGAGTGTTCTCATGGCATGGCTGGGAATCGCAGCGTTTGCACTCCAGATTTACTTTGATTTTTCGGGTTATTCCGACATGGCGATCGGACTGGGGGCAGTCTTGGGCTTCCATTTTCCGGAGAACTTCAATTATCCATACATTGCTGCTTCGGTAAAAGATTTCTGGCACAGATGGCATATTTCTCTGAGTACCTGGTTCAAGGAGTATGTGTATATTCCGCTGGGCGGCAATCGCAAGGGGCTGCCGAGACAGCTGTTTAATATTCTGGTGGTATGGATGCTGACCGGTATCTGGCACGGTGCAGGATGGAATTTCCTGTTCTGGGGGCTGTGGTTTGCATTTTTCCTGATCCTGGAGAAATTATTCTTAGGAGATATTCTGGAAAGTGTGCCCAAGGTGTTCGGCAGGATCTATACGTTGGCGGTAGTACTGATCAGCTGGGTGTTTTTTGCACTGGAAAGTCCCGGAGAGATCCTGGCTTATCTCCAGGCTATGTTCGGAATGAACGGAATAGGGCCGGTGAATTCGCTGGCAATGTTTTTGTGCAATGAGTATCTGGTGCTTCTGGTGATCGCATTGGTGGCATGTCTTCCGCTAGGCAGCAGACTGGTGCATGCTTTGAAAAGCAGTAAGACAGGCCCCGCCATGGCACTGTACCGGTTGGGAGAAAAGGTGATTCCGGCAGTACTGCTGCTTCTGTCGGTGGCGTATATTGTGGATGCGTCGTATAATCCCTTTTTGTATTTTCGATTCTGACCGGGAAGGAGGAACCGCATATGGATGATAAAAGAAATTCGCTGTTGACCATCGGACTGGTCTGTGCGGTACTTCTGGTTCTGGGAGTGGCAGATCTGTGGAACAGTGACAGAGTATATTCGGAAGCGGAGAACCGGGTGCTGGCATCCCGCCCCGTATTTTCCTGGGAGAGTCTTTTCACGGGAGAATACGGGGATGCTTATGAGGAATACATGTCCGACCAGTTCGTAGGACGGGACAAATGGGTAGGACTTAAGACCCGGGCAGATATCCGTTTCCGGAAAAAAGAGATCAATGGGGTCTATCTGGGAGCGGATCATTATCTGATCGGAGTGAACGATCCCGGGGAATACACGGAACAGATGGAGAACTCCCGTGTGGCATCGTTGACAAAACTGGTGAACCACTGGGATGCCAAAGTCATGCTGGTACCGACGGCGGACAACATTCTCACGGATAAGCTGCCGGCATTTGCACCTTATTATGACGAAGAGCGGCTGCTTACGAAGGTAAGGAATTCTATTGGAGAAGAGCATTATATAGATGTGTATCACGCTTTGCAGGAGCATGCACAGGAGCCCATCTATTATCGCACGGATCATCATTGGACCAGTCTGGGGGCATATTACGGTTTTCTGGCCTGGGCGGACAGTGTGGGACGTTTCCCCTACCCGTATGACGTAAACGGCATGAAGACGGTGTCGGAGAATTTTCAGGGAACCCTGCAGTCCCGTATCAATGTGGACTGGACGAAGGATAGCATACAGTATTTCCCGGAGACGGAGAAAAAAGCAGTATCGGTGACGTATGATTTTGCGGACACGGCTGATTCTCTGTATGCACCGGGTTATCTGGATACCAAGAACCAGTATGGGTTTTTCCTGAATGACAATCATGCATTTATTGAGATTCATACGGGATACAATCCCGGTAAGACGCTGTTTGTCATCAAGGATTCTTATGCCAACAGCCTGATTCCGCTGCTCACGGCCCATTATGAGAATATCTACGTGGTGGATCTGCGGTATTTTAACGGGAAACTGTTCCAACTGATGGAGCAGTATGAACCGGAACAGGGAATGGATGTGCTGGTGTTGTATGATTGTATTCATTTTTTAGAGGATTTTAAGTATTATTAAGGAGGCTTATTATGGCTTATTTGGGCATTCCCCAGAATACCATTGCGGTACTGCAGAAGTACCATTTCAATTTTCAAAAAAAATTCGGACAGAACTTCCTTATAGACACGACGGTTCTGGACCGGATTATTTCTTCTGCGGAGATCACGAAGGAGGACTGCGTGCTGGAGATCGGGCCGGGCATCGGTACCATGACCCAGTATCTTGCGGAGCGCGCGGGCAGCGTGGTGGCCGTGGAGATCGACAAGGCACTGATCCCTATTCTGGAAGAGACATTACAGGATTATGATAACGTCACGGTCATCAATGACGATATCCTGAAAGTGGACATTAACCGGCTGGTGGAAGAGAAAAACGGAGGACGCCCCATCAAGGTGGTGGCAAACCTGCCCTATTACATAACGACACCGATCATCATGGGCTTATTCGAGAGCCGTGTGCCGCTGAAGAGCATCACCATCATGGTGCAGAAGGAAGTGGCGGACCGTATGCAGGTAGGCCCCGGCACGAAGGATTACGGCGCCCTGTCTCTGGCGGTGCAGTATTATGCAAAGCCGGAAATCGTGGCGAATGTACCGCCCAACTGCTTCATCCCGAGACCGAATGTGGGCAGTGCGGTCATCCGCCTGACCCGCTACGAAGAACCGCCGGTACAGGTGAAGGATGAGAAGAAGATGTTCGCCCTGATCCGGGCTTCCTTCAACCAGCGCCGTAAGACCCTGGTGAACGGTCTGGGAAATGCGGGCCTCCCAGGCATCACCAAGGAATCCGCGGCAGCAGCCCTGGCACAGATGGGCCTGTCCCCTACCGTAAGAGGTGAGGCACTGACACTGGAGCAGTTTGCACGACTGAGTGATCTGTTGTAGAGCGACTTATCATGAAGCAGACAAGGAGTATACGTTCAGACAGCTGCAGATTCATAGGTCACTCCGTCTCCGACCGATAATAATTCCGGTATTTTAACGGTGTCATATTCCGGTATTTTTTAAACACCCGTTCAAAATAAGTAATATTTTCATAGCCCAACTGTTCCGCAATGGAAGTGATGCTGTCATCCGTTTCCAGAAGGAGCCGGTGGGCTTTTTTGATGCGGTTGACATTCAGGTAATCGTTGATGGTGAAACTGGTGACTTCTTTGAAAATACGGCTCAGGTAAAATTTGTTGATATAGAACCGCCCAGCGAGATCCTCCAGAGAGATCCGCTCAGTACAATGTTCTACAATATAGTGCGCCACTTCATCGACCTTTTGATACTTCGGGTTCGAATGTCTGGCCGGGGATGAGACAACGGGACCCTCGGGCTGCAAGCGCAGCACGGCAATGAAAAATTCTGCCAGCTTCGTCATGGCGGCCAGAAGATAGCCGGGCTTTTTGTGGATCAGCTCAGAGGCAATGTCCTGCAACAGAGACTGGATATAGGGGCGCATTTCTTCTGGCAGTGTCAGAATACTGCCCTGCTCCGTGAAAAAACTCTGCAGCTGCAATCCTCCGAAAGATGCCAGAAAGGTAGAAAAGGGCTCTTCCATGATTCCTAAAACGATCCGGTCGTGATGTGGTCCGGCGGAAGCCATACCGGTGCGGTGGATCTGCTCCTTGTCAATGAAGACCAGCGTTCCCGGGGTGACCAGATAGGTCTGCTGGTTGATAAAATAATACCGTTCCCCCTCTAAAAGATAATAAATCTCGTATTCTTCGTGAATGTGACGGATATCCATGGAATAATTATAGTCCCGTACAACACGGTCGATGTGGAATCCGTCTACAAGCTCATTATAGAGCCAGTGATCCTGAGGCGTCGAAGCAACAGCATTGTCCGCAACGCCTGATTCCGGTGGAGCCGGTGTCTGAAAATCCCCTGTTTCAAACATAATAGTGATCTCCTTTTTCCTATGCTATATTAGTGCTATATTAGACTGCATTCTGAAAAACAGTATGCGCAGGCTATATTACAAATCTATGGGCTTGTATAAAAACAAAAGTCAATATAGTACGAAAATGGCAAAAAATACGCAAATAATAGCAAGATTATTATACAGCTATAGGCTATAATGTGCAATATAGAGAAGGCAGTACGGGCCGATGGAGCAGAGGATCCCAAGGACCGGAAACACATAAGGAGGATACAAAAATGGAGTATGCAGACGGAAAGGTAAAAGATTTACAGATCGCCTATATTGGCGGTGGTTCCAGAGGATGGGCATGGACATTTATGACGGATCTGGCCATGGATGAAGAACTGTCCGGAACCATCCGCCTGTATGATATTGATGCGGAGGCGGCAAAACACAATGAGATCATCGGCAACAGACTTTCTTCAAGAGAGGATGTGGTGGGCAAATGGAACTATACTGTTTCTGACAGCTTACAGTCCGCATTGACCGGTGCGGATTTCATCGTGATCTCTATTTTGCCGGGAACTTTTGATGAGATGGCTGTGGATGTACATATGCCGGAACGACTGGGAATCTATCAGTCTGTAGGAGATACCGCAGGCCCCGGCGGTGCCATGAGAGCACTGCGTACGATTCCCATGTATGTGGAGATCGCACAGGCCATCAGGGCATATGCACCGAAAGCCTGGGTCATTAATTACACCAACCCCATGTCCCTGTGCGTGAAGACTTTGTACTATGTTTTTCCGGAGATCAAAGCTTTTGGATGCTGCCATGAAGTATTCGGTACCCAGAAAGTGTTAAAGGGTATTTTGGAAGAGACCATGGGGCTTAAGGATGTGAAACGTGAGGATATTCAGGTCAATGTACTGGGTATCAACCATTTCACCTGGTTTGACTATGCTTCCTATAAGGGAATCGATCTGTTCCCCATTTACCGGAAATATACCGAGGAGCATAAGGAAGACGGCTACAAAGAAGCAGATAAAAACTGGGCGAACTCTACTTTCGAGTGTGCCCATATTGTGAAATTTGATCTGTTCCGCAAATATGGTCTGATCGCAGCAGCAGGCGACAGGCATCTGGTGGAATTCATGCCCGGTGTGGGTGACAGTTACCTGAAAGATCCCGAGACGGTAAAGAGATGGAAATTCGGTCTGACTACCGTAGACTGGAGAAAGAAGGATCTGCAGGAACGTCTGGCAAAGAGCGCGAGACTGGCAGCCGGTGAGGAAGAGATCGAGTTGAAGCCTACCGGGGAGGAAGGTATCCAGCTGATCAAGGCACTCTGCGGACTGACCCGCAAGATCAGCAATGTCAATATTCCCAATACCGGACATCAGATTGCCAATCTGCCGGAAAGTGCGGTTGTAGAGACCAATGCGGTATTCGAGAGAGATGCCATCCGCCCGTTGTATGCCGGAGAGCTTCCGGAGCAGATCAAGGAGCTGGTGGATCCCCATGTGGCAAACCATGAGCGGATTCTGAAAGCAGCTATTCTGTGTGATTTTGATCTGGTGGTGGAAGCATTCCTGGAGGATCCGCAGGTGAAAGGAAGAGCTTCCAGAGAACAGGTGGAAGAGCTGGTAAGGGATATGCTCCGCAGCACGGCAAAATATCTGCCGGAAGGCTGGAAAAAGTATCTGTAAAAATAAAATAGAAAAAAGAACCCGGGAGGTGCTGCAGAAGGATGAGGCGGCACCTCCTTTTGTGTATACAATGAGCCAGGTACAGATTTGTGCTTGCACAAGAATCTGTACCTGGCGAATGTACATCATCGAGCTTTTAAGCGAGATGGTGTACAAAGTATAAAAAGCGAGTAGGAGACAGTCCGCTCGAGGGGTTAATTATTTGAAAAAAGAATATAAGCGGCAGAAGAATTATAAAGTCATTGTGAAAATGCACAAAACTGCGAGAAGTATTTTGAGAACAATATACAAACTTCCAGGGATTTACAGAAAAGCACTTGCAACCAGTTCGTGAATGTGCTATTTTCTAATTACAGCAACGGAAACGTTACCGGGAACAATACCGAAACCGTTTCCGACAACCTGACGGGAGTATAGCAAGAATTATGAAGGGTTCCCGTTCCAACAAAAAAGGAGAGGTAAGATTATGAAGAAGAAACTGGCAAGTGTTTTACTTTGTGCAGTAATGGCAGCTTCCATGCTGACCGGTTGCGGAAATGCTGACAATGCAACAGCAACCACCCCTGCTACCGACAACAAGACGGACGCAGCAACAACTACCGAGGCGGCAGAGAAGACCGCAGAGAAGACCGCAGAGGCAGCAGGCTCTGTATACTATCTGAACTTCAAACCTGAAGTTGACGAAGTATGGCAGAAGCTGGCTAAGGAATATACCGAGGAGACCGGTGTTCCTGTAAAGGTTGTAACTGCAGCAAGCGGTACCTACGAGCAGACCCTGATGTCTGAGATCGCTAACAAGGAAGCACCTACCCTGTTCCAGATCAACGGACCTATCGGTTATCAGAACTGGAAAGACTACTGTGCAGACTTAAAGGATACAGACCTGTACAGCTGGTTAATGGATAAGAGCCTGGCAATCACCGGTGAAGACGGTGGTGTATACGGAATCCCTTACGTAGTAGAGGGTTACGGTATCATTTATAACGACGCTATCATGCAGAAGTACTTCGCACTGGATGGTGCTAAGGCAGCAAGTATGGATGAGATCAACAACTTCGCTAAGTTAAAAGAGGTTGTAGAAGATATGCAGGCTAAGAAAGATGAACTGGGTATTGAAGGCGTATTCGCTTCCACATCCCTGACTCCCGGTGAAGACTGGAGATGGCAGACTCATCTGGCTAACATCCCTGTATACTACGAGTTCAAGGACAAGGGTATCACCGATACCGATAACCTGGAGTTCACTTACTCCGATAACTTCAAGAACATTTTTGATCTGTACATCAACAACTCCTGCACAGCACCCGGTCTGCTGGGAAGCAAGTCTGTAGACGACTCCATGGCTGAGTTCGCTCTGGGTCAGGCAGCAATGGTACAGAACGGTAACTGGGGTTGGAGCCAGATCAATGGCGTAGACGGTAACACTGTTAAGGCTGAGGATGTTAAGTTCCTTCCTATTTATACCGGCGTTGAAGGTGAAGAGAACCAGGGACTGTGCACCGGTACTGAGAACTTCTTCTGCATCAACAAGGAAGCTTCTGCTGAGGATCAGGCAGCATCTATCGCATTCGTTGAATGGCTGTTCTCTTCTGAAACCGGTAAGGCAGCAGTAACCAATGACCTTGGCTTCATTGCTCCTTTCGATACCTTCAGCGATGATGAAAAGCCCACCGATCCTCTGGCACAGGAAGTTCTTCGTTACATGGCAGATACCTCCAAGACATCTGTATCCTGGAACTTCACTTCCTTCCCCAGCCAGCAGTTCAAGGATGACTTCGGTGCAGCTCTTCTGGAGTATGCTTCCGGTTCCATCGACTGGGACGCTGTAAAGACAAAAGTAGTTGACGAATGGGCAGCTGAAAAGGCCGCAACCGCAGCTAACTAATTGATCTCAGCTTATAACTATTCTGAATCGTTATCCATCTTATATAACTTCAGACACAGGGGGCGGTGGTGGTACCACGGCCCCCGTGTTTGTAAAACCCGGAATATCATGTAAAAAGGAATTAATAGGAGAAGGCTTATGCAAAAGACATTAAAACGATATTTTCCCATTTTTGTACTGCCTACATTGATCGCATTTTCCTTTGCATTTATCATACCGTTTGTTATGGGCGTATATCTGTCCTTTTGCAAATTTAAAACGATTACAAATGCACAATTTGTAGGCCTGGAAAATTATATCAAAATTTTTGCGGACAAAGATTTTGTCAACGCATTCGGTTTTACCTTAAAGTTTTCTGTTGTATCCATCATTACCATTAATGTATTTGCGTTCATTCTGGCACTGGCGCTGACCAGAAAGATCAAAGGAACCAACCTGTTCCGTACCGTATTCTTCATGCCGAACCTGATCGGTGGTATCATCCTGGGTTATATCTGGCAGCAGATGATCAATGCGGTATTGTTGAAATATGAGACCACACTGGTAGCTAATCCTACCTATGGTTTCTGGGGATTGGTTATCCTGATGAACTGGCAGATGATCGGTTATATGATGATCATTTATGTAGCAGGACTGCAGAATGTACCTACAGACCTGATCGAAGCAGCACAGATTGACGGAGCTACTTCGTTACAGACTTTATTCAAAGTGAAAATTCCGATGGTTATGCCATCTATTACTATATGTTTGTTCCTTACTGTATCCAACAGTTTCAAGCTCTTTGACCAGAACCTGGCGCTGACTGCCGGTGCTCCCAGCAAAAAGACCGCAATGCTGGCTCTGGATATTTACAATACTTTCTACGGCAGAAACGGTTACGAAGGTGTCGGTCAGGCAAAAGCAGTACTGTTCTTCATCGTTGTGGCAGTCATAGCCCTGGGACAGCTGGTACTTACCAGACGTAAGGAGGTAGAACAATAATGACTAAGAAAAAAACTTCCAATGTGATCATATTTTGTATCCTGTGTCTGCTGGTAGTTGCATTTTTAACACCTATTTTCTTCGTGCTGATCAACTCCTTTAAGGGAAAACTGTTCATCAGCAACAATCCGTTTGCACTGCCTACCGCAGAGACCTTTGTGGGATTGACCAACTATGTGAACGGTATTGAAAAAACCGGTTTTTTCACAGCTTTCGGGTGGTCTGCATTTATCACTGTATTTTCCGTGGCAGCGATCATTCTGTTCACTTCCATGACTGCGTACTATCTGACCAGAGTGAAAACCGGCGTGACCAACGTGCTGTATTACATGTTCGTATTTTCCATGATCGTGCCTTTCCAGATGGTAATGTTCACTATGTCTAAGCTGGCTAATATGACCCACCTGAACAACCCTCCCGGAATGGTGTTGCTGTATCTGGGATTTGGTTCCGGCCTGTCCGTGTTCATGTTCTGTGGATTCATCAAATCGATTCCGCTGGACATCGAAGAGGCAGCCATGATCGACGGCTGCAACCCTTTGCAGACCTTCTTTGGTGTCGTAATGCCAATCTTAAAGCCGACTGCCATCACCGTAGCCATCCTGAATGCCATGTGGATCTGGAACGACTATCTGCTGCCTTATCTGGTAATCGGCCTGAGTACTAATTACAAGACCATACCGGTTGTAGTACAATACCTGGTAGGTTCTTACGGCGCAAAGGATCTGGGTGCCATGATGGCACTGCTGGTACTGTCCGTAATCCCTATTATCGTCTTCTATCTGACCTGTCAGAAGTACATTATCGAGGGCGTGGTAGCCGGTGCAGTTAAGGGCTAAAAAATAGAAAGATAGGGTTATTAATATGAGAAAAAGCGGAATATTACTGCCGGTGAGCAGCCTGCCGTCCCGCTACGGAATCGGCTGCTTTTCCAAGGAAGCATATAAATTTATTGACAGATTAAAAGAAGCCGGTCAGGCCTATTGGCAGATTCTGCCATTAGGACCCACCAGCTACGGAGATTCTCCGTACCAGTCTTTTTCCACTTTTGCGGGTAATCCCTACTTTATTGATCCCGAGGATCTGGTGGCGAGAGGCTATGTGACCGCAGAGCAGTGCAATACCTATGACTTCGGCACGGATATCCATTCCGTGGATTACGGCAAAATCTATAAGAGCCGTTTCCGCCTGTTGAAGGAAGCGTTTGATAACAGCCATATTGAAGAAGATGCGAGATTTCAGGAGTTTGTACAGAAGAATGCATACTGGCTGGAGGATTATGCACTTTATATGGCCATCAAGGATGGTTTCCGCGGCATCTGCTGGGCAGCCTGGGAAGAGGATATCAAGCTAAGAACCCCGGCTGCCATGGACAAATATCGCAGAAAATATGCGAAAGAGATTATGTTTTACCAGTTCCAGCAGTATCTGTTCCAGGTACAGTGGGAGAAACTAAAGACCTATGCCAACGATAACGGCATCAAGATTATTGGGGATATTCCCATTTATGTGGCATTTGACAGCTCAGATGCCTGGGCGAATCCGGAGCTGTTCCAGTTCGATGAGAATTGTGAGCCAGTAGCAGTGGCGGGATGCCCTCCCGATGCGTTTTCCGCCACCGGACAGCTGTGGGGCAATCCTCTGTATAACTGGGAACATCACAAGGAGACCGGTTATGCCTGGTGGATGCAGCGGCTGGCAGCCTGCTTTGAACGCTATGATGTGGTACGTATTGATCATTTTCGTGGATTCGATGCTTATTATGCGATTCCCTATGGGGAACCCACTGCGGAGCACGGCCACTGGGAACATGGCCCGGGATATGATATTTTCCGTTCCATGAAGGAAAAATTGGGAGAAAAAGAAGTTATTGCAGAAGATCTTGGCTTTTTAACACCATCTGTGATAGAATTAGTGAAGAAATCCGGTTATCCAGGTATGAAAATTTTGCAGTTTGCATTTGATTCCCGTGAGGAAAGTGATTATCTGCCGCATAATTATACACATAATTGCGTGGTATATACGGGAACTCATGATAATGATACTGTGATGGGGTGGTATGACACCTTGAAGGGAGCTGACAAAAAGCTCTGTGACGACTATCTGCGTCTGAAAAATGCGGACGGAGAGCCGATTCCCAGAGAGCAGCTTCCCTGGGAATTTGTGCGTGCCGCAATGTCCAGCGTAGCGGATCTGGCGATCATTCCCATGCAGGATTATCTTGGACTGGGATCGGAGGCCCGCATCAACATTCCTTCCACACTGGGCATCAACTGGAAGTGGAGAATGGGGAACGGAGATTTTACAAAGGAGCTTGCAGGACGGATCCGCAGTATGACGAAGCTGTACGGCAGATAGGTCTGTAGGCTTGGAAAGGTTTGTGCTCCATGGAGGAAATCACGATCAAAGACATCGCAAGAATCTGCGGTGTCGGTGTCAGCACGGTATCCCGTGCCATAAATAACCACCCGGACATCAATCCTGAGACCAAGGAAATGATCATGCGGGTGATCAAAGAGAATAACTACGTACCCAACAACAGTGCCAGAAACCTGAAACGTCAGGATGCCAAGGCAATTGCAGTACTGGTCAAAGGTATTAACAACTCTTTCTTCAGCCAGATGATCAAGGTATTGGAAGAAGAGATCAAGGAAAAATCTTACGCCATGGTATTGCAGCATGTAGACTATGACGAGGACGAAGTGGAAGTGGCACTGAAGCTGGTCAAGGAAAAAAGACTTCGCGGCATTATCTTCCTCGGCGGTTATCTGGTGCACAGTGAGGAAAAGCTGGCACAGCTTCATGTGCCGTTTATCTTAAGTACCACGGGAATGCTACCCAAGGGCTTCAGCCGCAACACCTATTCCTCCGTAGCGGTGGATGATACCAAGGAAAGCTACAAGATGGTGGACTATCTGTGCAAGAACGGACATAAGGATATTGCAATCCTCTGTGCCCGCAAGACCGATGCATCTATCGGTAAGCTGCGTCTGGAAGGCTATAAAAAGGCGTTGAAGGATAACGGAATAGAAGTAAGAGAAGAACTGATCCTGCCTATGAGGAGTGATTTGGAAGATTACTCCCTGGAGAATGGCTATATGGTGACGAAGGAATTCCTGGAGAAGCAGATTCCGTGCACGGCGATCTTCGCAATCTCCGATATGCTGGCAATCGGTGCAGGAAAAGCATTGTCTGATGCCGGATACAAGGTGCCGGAGGATATTTCCCTGACAGGCTTTGATGGTGTGGAAATCGGGAAATATGTTATCCCGTCCTTGACGACTTTAAAGCAGCCGGTGGACAGCATGGCGAGAGAGACGGCCCGGATCCTGTTCGACATCATCGGGAAAAAGGCGAAGCACCAGCACTGCGTGTTCGACGGAGAACTGGTGGTGCGGGATTCCACTATGCCGAGGACTTAGACTATGCAGATACATGGTTTTAACAAGACAACTTTATTAGATTATCCGGAACATGTTGCAGCCACTGTTTTTACAGGGGGCTGCAATTTTCGCTGTCCGTTTTGTCACAACGGGGAACTGGTGCTGGATCCCGGCTGCCAGCCGCTCATTCCGGAGGAAGAAGTACTCTCTTACCTGAAAAAAAGGCAGGGGATTCTCCAGGGGGTCTGCGTCACCGGCGGAGAGCCGACTCTGCAGCGGGACCTTCGGGCGTTCCTGCAAAAGATCAAGGAGCTGGAGTATCCCATTAAGCTGGATACCAACGGGTATATGCCGGGGGTATTGTGGGAATTGTTGCAGGAGCACCTGATTGATTATGTGGCGATGGATATTAAGGCTTCCAGGGATAATTATGCTCGGGCGGCGGGACTGCCGCATATGGATATCTCCCGCATCGAGGAGAGTATCGGCATCCTGAAAAGCAGCGGTATCCCCTATGAATTCCGAACTACCGTGGTAAAGGGAATTCATACCGTGGTGGAATTTGAGGACATCGGTAAATGGATCGCTGGATGCCCTGCGTATTATCTTCAGAATTACGAAGAGAATGAAAACTGCCTGTACCGGATGATACAGACAGCGGAATGTGACGATGTGAAACCGGGCGGTGTAGATCCGTTCGGCGCATTTTCCAGAGAGGAACTGGAACAGATGGAGGAACTGGCCCGGAAATATGTGGGGAAAGTTATCCTGCGGGGCGTGGAATAGACGCTGTGCCTCGCAGCTACATAAGCTGTTGTATTTTTACAAACTCATCAAAGCGAGGTAAGGCCAGCGTGACTTTCCCGTATTCTTTGGAAATAATGACACCTTTTCTCTTTAAACGCTCACGATAGACAGAGAAAAGTTCAGATTTCATATCTAATCGCTCACGGAGAGCTTTTACCTGAGTCTCTCCGCTGAGAGACATTTCAGTTACGATTTTTTTATCCAGATCGGATAATTCCGACCATATTTTACTGTATACATATTCATCCAGATATTGGTCATATTCCGGCAAAATCTGTTCCAAAGTCTTTTTATCGCGATTTTCCCAGTAGAGATAACCAAGTACCTGAAAGGCAAAAGGATAGCCTTTGGTCAGTGAAGCCAGTTCTCCGGCAGCATCTATATCCAGAGAAAAGATATCCATATATTGTTTGCGGATAGCGGTATAATTCAGTGGCTCCAGGATTAATTTAGGTGCACGGTATAAAAAGGTCAGTACTTTATCATTTTGAAGATTATAAATATTTTCATATAATCCCGTCATCAGTAAAAAGATGGGATAGTCGTTTCGTAAAAAAATCTGAAAGGAGCTTGCAAAGATTCGGATATATTCGGAATTCGTCACTTCATCAACGCTGATCAGCAACCTTTTTTCACTTTTCTGGATATATTTCAACATGAGTTCCAGAGCGTTTTCGATATCCGTGACCGGAGCAGCGTTTTCAATGGATACTCCCAGACCAAAAGCAGAAAAGTCAAGTTTTGCATTAATGAACAGCGTGTGTAATTCGGGAATGCTGTAGATTTTTGCAGCAAGACTTTGCAGTAAATCTCTGGTAGGATTCAGTTCCACAACGATCCAGTCTTCTCTTTTTCGTAATTCCGAAGCAATATTTGTCATCATTACAGTCTTGCCAGAGCCACGGACACCGGTGATCATGTAGATCTGATTGGATGGAATCTCGGCACAAAAGCTTTCCAGAATTTGGTTTGTTTCCGTGAGACGGGAGATATATTGCAACGGTTTTTTTCCAAAAGATAACGTAAACGGATTGGCACTCATAATGAAAACCTCCTTTTCTTATATAAGTTTATATAACTTTTAAAATCTTATATAACTTTATATAAGTGTATATAACTTTGTACCTATTATATAACTTTATATAACTTTTGCCAAGCACAAGACGCCTTCAACAGTCAAAATAAAATGGATAGAGAACGTTATGATAATGGAAGCACTTACTTGATAGAAATGAACACGGAATGGCGGAATTGTGCATTTTTGAGAAAAGTACAGGCTTACGCAAAAATAATAACTAAAAATTGCTCAAAAAATCTATGAATTACTTCCAAAAATATTCAAAATATACAAAATGAGTTTACTAATGTGAAACGATAGTGTTAATATATAGTACATAGCGTTGTAAGAGCTTACAAATGTAATCGTTTACAACACATTCTAAGTGGAGGTATGGGAATGTTAGGCAGGAGAGGAAGAAAAGAGAGAAAACGACTGATGGCATTGCTTCTTGCGGGAGCCATGGTGCTGTCGGGAATGGGAATCAGCCCCATCTCTGTACAGGCAGAGGAAACGGAACCTGTGGTAGAACAGGTAAGTGAGACGGTTTCTGACGGAAATGCGGAAACAACCGGTAAAGTGATGGAAGAGGGAAAGAATGTTGCGGCTGCTTCGACAGAAGAACCTGTGGCACTGAGTGCGGATGGAAAGTATGTCTTGGAGACGTCCAGCTTGACAGCTTTTAAAGAAGGAGCAAAGACTGTCTCTTATACACATCTGACGCTGCCGACGAAGGCTTAGGTGTAGAT
>OJPG01000870.1_pt1 | contig 19145 bp, 20 predicted proteins | sample 1598431 | NCBI WGS metagenome assembly OJPG01 (sample SAMN03922473, study PRJEB24848) | human gut metagenome | isolation source: stool sample | host: Homo sapiens | place: Germany | collected 2010-11 | reverse complement strand
CGAGATGTAGAGAGGTCTCGTGGGCTCGGAGATGTGTATAAGAGACAGGAATAAAGCATCGCTCCCCTGCCCGCAAAGGACAGGGGAGCTTCTGTTATTTCTGATTGTAGAATGTGCAGAACGCCTTGTAAGCCATATAGATATCGAGCTTTGCTATCTGCTCGAACGGCGCATGCATCGAGAGCACGGGCACGCCGACATCGACAACATCGACGCCGAGATGCGCAACATACTTCGCTACTGTTCCGCCGCCGCCCTCGTCGACCTTGCCGAGCTCGCCTATCTGCCAGACGATGTTGTTCTCATCGAAGAGCTTTCTGAGCTTGCCGACGAACTCCGCATTGGCGTCCGATGTGTCGGACTTGCCGCGCGCGCCGGTGTACTTCGTGACAACGATACCTCTGTTTATAAATGAAGCGTTGAGTTTGTCATGGACAGACTGGAATGTGGGATCGACGCCCGCATTGACATCCGCCGAAAGGCACTCGGACGCTCTGAGAACATCTCTGCCCTCGAGCCCCTGAGTCTTGGCGAGATCCTCGATGAAGAACTGAAGATAAGCGGAAGAGAGTCCGGTGTTGCCAACGGAGCCTATTTCTTCTTTGTCGGTCAGCACAGTGACCGTAGTATAGCTCGGGTTCGGGCAGTCGAGAGCCGCCATGAGCGCGGGATATGCGCAGACCCTGTCGTCGTGGCCGTAGCCGCCGATGAGGCTGCGGTCAAAGCCGATATCCGAAACTCTCGATGCGGGAACGAGCTCCAGCTCTGCGGAGAGGAAGTCGGACTCGGTGATGTCGTATTTCTCATTGAGAAGTTTCAGAATATTGAGCTTCACGAGGTCGCTGCCCTCGTCGCTTCTGAAAGGCATGCTGCCGATAAGAACATTGAGCTCTTCGCCCTTGATGACCTGCGAAGCCTTGCGCTCGCCCATGGTGCTGTCAAGATGCGGGAGCAGGTCGCTGATAACGAACTGCGGCTCGCCCTCTTTGTCGCCGATGGAGACAGTTATCTTCTCGCCGTCCGCCTTGACGATAACGCCGTGGAGCGAAAGCGGTACTGTCGGCCACTGATATTTCTTTATACCGCCGTAGTAGTGAGTCTTGAAGAGCGCAATCTCGCAATCCTCATACATGGGGTTGGGTTTGACATCGAGACGGGGCGAGTCGATATGCGCCGCCGCGATCTTGACTCCGTCGCTCAGCGGGCGTGTGCCGAAAACGGCAAGGATAATCGCCTTTTCTTTTACATTGAACCAGACCTTGTCGCCCGCCGAATACTTCTTCGACGAATCGAACTTCTCGAAGCCGCGCGCCTCGGCGAGCTTCTGCGAAAACGCGGTTATCTCGCGCTCGGTTCTGTTGTCGCTGAGGAAGGTTTTGTATCCCTCGCACCACTCAAACGCCGCGGAAATTTCATCGTCGCTCATTCTCAGCGCGGCGTGCTTAGGCTGAGCAAACAGCTTTTCTCTGAGCTCCTGCGCCGGATTTTTTTCGTCCTTCATTTTATATTCCTCCTATCTTGATTTGTAAAGGGAATTATATATATTCACAGCGCGCATCACTTTGCGCGCATAGTGAGCCGTTTCCGGAATCGGTATTTCTTTAAGATTCACGCCGTCGGGCGATATATTCTCGTCCTTGAGCCACGAATTGACCCTGCCGCGCCCCGCATGATAGGCGGCTACGGCAGTCTCGGCAGAGTTGAATTCATCGAGCAAAAGCCCGAGAAAAAGCGCACCGTATCTTATCGCAGTCTCCGGGTCGGAAAGCGCATCGTCACTCAAAGTTTCACCTGTCTTTGTCTGAAGCCAGTGAAAAGTTTCGGGCGTTATCTGAGTCAGCCCCAACGCCCCCGCCGAGGATTCGGCTTTTGGGTCAAACGAGCTCTCGGTCTTTATGACCGCGAGCAGAAGCGTTTTCGGGACATCGTACTGAGCCGAATATTTTTCAATATAGTTCTCGTACTTCATGGGATAGGCGAATCTTATCGCGCCAACAGTCAGCGCCGCCGTTATCCCGCACACCGCCAGCACGAAGCACAGCAGCAGGGCTATAAGCTTGTATCCCGCCCTCTTTTTCATTTTCAGCCTCCGATTTTCAGGCTTTCCAGTGCCTTTATGCACTGCTCCGTCGGGTCGCAGCCGTCGGGATTCTCTATTATTATATCTGAATTGTCCCTGTAATATTTCTCATCGGGCTGGGCGGACATTCTTCTTTCTATTTCGTCGGAGGCGATTTCGTCGCGGCTCATGAGCCGTGCCATGCGCTGATCTTTCGGCGCGCAGACGCATATCACCGCGCGGCAGTCGCCGAGGAGCTCACTCGCGAAGAGCACGGGCGCGTCGAGCATAGCGATTTTATATCCGTTTTTTTCGGCTTCGGCTACGCGCTTTCGAGCGAGCGCGGTTATCTCCGGGTGGGTCACGGAGTTGAGCAGATTTGTCTTTTCTTCACTTGCAAACGCACGCCTGGCGAGCTTGTGACGGTCAAGAGAGCCGTCCGGGAGAATCAGATCGTCGCCGAAGAGTCGGGCGAGATCAATAAGCACAGGTGAACCCGGCTCGACTATTTCGCGAGCCAGCTTGTCGCAGTCGATAACGCAGACGCCGTGCGCGCGGAAAATATCGGCGACGGTGCTTTTGCCCGAGCCCGTCTGACCGGTGAGTCCGGCAACATAGATGCTCACAGCTCAATCACCTCAAAGCCTGCCGCTCTGAGCAGACGGTTGTAGACAGCCATTCCCACGCCGTCGAGCGACGGGAAACGCACAAAGGCAAGCTCCATTTTTTCGTCATCAACGTGTCTGAGCACATCGAACAGCTCGCGCGCCTGCTCCTCTGGGCTGTCCGCGTGGCCGTAGGGATATGCGGGAACGGAAATTTTATCCTCCTCGCCGTCAAAGCAGACTGCGCAGGTTCTTTCGCTGCGCGGCTCGGCGACGAGCGAAGCGAATTTGTCAAAATCGCCCTTTACGATTATAACATGGGCGTTCGGCGAATAATGTTTATATTTCATGCCGGGCGAGAGAACTTTTTCGCCGCTCTCGAGCGCCTTGAAAACAGCCTTGTCTATCTCGACCTCGCCGAGCACTGCGCGAAGCTGATCCGGGGTCACTCCGCCGGGGCGCAGGACGCGCGGAACGGGGCAGGCAAGGGTGACAACGGTCGACTCGACGCCGACCGAGCAGCTGCCGCCGTCAACAACCGCGGCGATTTTACCGTCCATGTCGTTCATAACATGCGCGGCGGTCGTGGGACTCGGCTTGCCAGATGTGTTCGCGCTCGGCGCCGCAAGCGGGAAGCCGCATTTTTTGATTATCTCGTGCGCTATCGGGTGGGACGGCATTCTTATTGCCACCGTGTCAAGCCCGGCGCAGACTTCGTTCGGGATAATATCACTCTTCGGGAGTATCATTGTAAGCGGTCCCGGCCAATAAGCCTCGGCGAGCGCACGGGCGCGCTCATCGAAGTTTTTGACAAGCGGTAAAATTTCATCGATCTCCGCTATGTGAACTATCAGCGGGTTATCCTGCGGGCGGCCTTTGGCGACAAATATGTTTTTGACGGCGTTTCCGTCGAGCGCGTTCGCCGCAAGACCGTAGACAGTCTCGGTCGGTATGGCGACAAGCTCGCCGTCTTTTAGCAGGCGCGCCGCCTCGTCGAGACCCTTTTCGCCGTCCTTTTCTGTTATAAGCTTTGTTATCATAGAGATTCTTCTTTCGTTTAATCGTCAGTAGACCTGAGCTTTTCGGCAGTGTCCGCCGTGATGAGCGCGTCAATCAGCTCATCGAGGTCGCCGTTGAGTATCGCTTCAAGGCGGTAGAGCGTCAGCCCGATGCGGTGATCCGTGACGCGCCCCTGCGGGTAATTATATGTTCTGATGCGCTCGCTGCGGTCGCCTGTGCCGACCTGTGCGCGGCGCTCGCCCGCGATAGCCTCGCTCTGCTTTCTGCGCTCCGCTTCGAGTATCCTCGAGCGAAGTATTTTCATCGCCCTGTCTTTGTTTTTATATTGGCTCCGCTCGTCCTGGCACTCGACGACGGTGCCCGTCGGGATATGCGTGATTCTGATGGCGGACTCGGTCTTGTTGACATGCTGACCGCCTGCGCCGCTCGAACGGAAGGTGTCGATTTGCAGGTCGGACGGGTTTATTTCAACATCGACCTCCTGCGCCTCGGGCAGGACTGCGACGGTGACTGTCGAAGTGTGTATACGCCCCATACTCTCGGTCTCGGGCACACGCTGGACGCGGTGGACGCCGCTCTCGAATTTGAGGCGGGAATACGCACCCTCGCCGCTTATCATGAAACTTATTTCTTTGTATCCGCCGAGCTCCGTGGCGTTCGCGCTGAGAACTTCGGTCTTGAAGCCCTTTGTATCGCCGTACATCGAGTACATTCTGAACAGCACGCCCGCGAACAGCGCGGCTTCCTCGCCGCCTGCGCCGCCGCGTATCTCAACGATAACATTGCGGTCGTCATTCGGGTCGCGCGGGAGCAGGAGCACTTTCAGATCCTGCTGAGTGCGCTCGATATTTTCTTTCGCTTCTTCTAGCTCGGCGCGCGCAAGCTCCTTGAGCTCGGGATCCGCGCCGCTCTCTTCGAGCAGGCCCTTCGCCTCCTCGGCGTTATTTTCCGCCGCTTTATATTCGCGGTATTTTTCAACTATGGGTGATAAGTGCTTGAGCTCCTGCATATATTTTTTGTACAGCTCCATATCGGAGACGACCTCGCTCTTGCAGAGCTCCGCGCTTATAAAATCAAACTTTTCTTCAACCTTTTTGAGTTTTTCGAGCATATTTTCCTCCGAGTGTAAAAACTATTCTTGACCGCCAACGCGGTGTGAGGCAAAATATGCTAATCCTTCTCGGTGCGCTCGATGCGTTTTATGTTCTTCTCCGCCTTGACGCGCGGAAGCATGACCTCGCGGCCGCAGCCGAGACAGCGGATGCGAAAATCCATACCGATGCGAAGCACCGCAAACTCGTTGCTGCCGCACGGGTGGTTCTTCTTCATGATGAGCTTGTCGCCCACTCTGACATCCATCGTTCTTCCTCCTTTATCGGACTGTAAATTATTATAACATTATTTTCACATTTTGTACACTGCGGGCGCAAAATTCCGCATATTTTCAAAACGATCGGCTCGCCGCCAAAGCGCGGCGCCGCGAAAGGACTGAACAGACAATGACCTGCTTCAAACCCGAGGGAACACTGCTGCCGACGACGCAGAACGCCCGGATCCTCAGCTCTCCGACACTGCTCAGGGAGGCATGCAAAAGCGGGACTCCGCTCGAGGGCAGAGCCGTGCTGTGCGACGGCGAGCACAATCTCCATGTTGACCTCGGCTGCATGCGCGGCATAATACCGAAAAACGAGGGTGCGCTCGGAATCGAGGACGGGAGCGTGCGCGATATCGCGCTGATCTCGCGGGTGAACAAGGCGGTTATTTTCCGCATAACCGGGTTCGACACGGATCAGAAGGGCGAAACATATGCCATCCTCAGCCGCCGCAGCGTGCAGGAGGACTGCCGCAGAGAATATCTCTCGTCGCTCGTCTGCGGCGATGTTATCGACGCCTGCGTCACGCACATGGAGCCGTTCGGCGCATTCTGCGACATCGGCGCCGGGATAAGCGCGCTGCTGCCCATCGACAGCATCTCCGTCTCGCGCATTCCGCACCCGAACGCGCGGTTTTCGACGGGACAGAACATCCGCGCAATAGTCAAAAGCTGCGACGAATTGGGGCGCATTACGCTCTCGCACCGCGAACTGCTCGGCACATGGGAAGAGAACTCCGCCGCGTTCAAAGCCGGCGAAACGGTTCCCGGAATCGTCCGCTCGGTCGAGAAATACGGCATATTCGTCGAGCTGACTCCGAACCTCGCGGGGCTTGCGGAATACTGCGACGGAGTGAAAGACGGCGACCACGCGAGCGTATATATAAAGAGCATACTGCCACAGCGCATGAAAATAAAGCTCGTCATAGTCGATTCGTTCAGCGCAGACTACCCGCCCGCGCCGATAAGATATTTCACAGACAGCCGACATATAGATTCGTGGGTCTATTCGCCGGAGGGGTGCGAGAAAGTGATAGAAAGCGTATTTTGCGAAGAAGAGCAGATATGAAAAAGACCGGGCGATTTAATCGTCCGGTTCAGTCCGTCAAAAAAGTCTGTCATTGCGCGGTCTCAAGGCTCCCTGTGCAAGGGGAGCCTATTGATGGCGTGTTTTGTACAGCTTGTGCCGTTGTCCATGCAATATAAAATCTTCAAAAATATAAAAAAATCCGGGCGGTCAAAGACCGTCCGGACTTTCATTTGTTCAATTACCGAACTGTTAAGCAGCCTTCTTCTTGGAGACAAAAGCAGCAGCAGCAGCGACGGAGAGAGAAGCAACAGCAGCAACAGCAGCAGCAGCGCCGGTGTTGGGAACCTCAGTCTCAGCGGGAGCCGCAGAGGTCTCGGGAGCAGAAGTTGCAGGAGCCTCAGTGGTGGTTGCGGGCTTATAGCCGTACCAACCCATGATCTTCTTTACCAGCGGGATCTCGAGGAGCTTGTTGATGATGGCGTCTCTGTCGGTCTTGAATGCCTTAGCAAGGAGATCGATGAAAGCGTTCATCATAGCTGCGGGAATCTCAGAAGCATCAGGAAGATTGGGGTTCTGATTCTTGTCGAAGAAAGGCTTGAGCAGCTCAACGATATTTTCGAGGGTAGCCTTAGTCTGCTTGATGACTTCCTTCATGAGATCCATGTTAATCTCAGGCATGATGGTTCCCTTAATCCACTCAAGGATCTGGTCGATGGTAACTGTGGGAGTGGCTTCTTCAGTCGTGGTGGTGTTAGCATCCTCTGCATCAACAGCGAAAGCTGCAACGCCGAGGGAGAGAACCATGACGAGAGCCAGGAGAAGACTTACGATTTTCTTCATTTTTCTACAACCCTTTCTGATTTTAATAAATTTTTAAGTCCGTCAAGACTTAATTGGCAATGAAATTGAAGAAATATCATTACACTTTCAGATTATATCACGCTTTCTGATTTTGTCAAGCGTATTAACTGATTTTTAACAATTTGTAATTATTATAAAATCATCATTAAGAGTAATGATATTTCGATAACGACCTGTTTTTATGCGCCTGTGGACTCGGTAGCCGGAGCGGAAGTCGAGGGAGCGGTGGTGGTCGTGGTGGTGGGCTTGAGGATTATAACATCCTTCTTGCTCTGGATCTTTCTCCAGGTGAAGACAACATCGCTGCCGTTTACATAGTAAGTATCGGGATTATAGATGTTGTGCTGAGAGGGATCGATCTCCTTGAACTTGTTAGCCTTGAAGGTATCGCCGACGATCTTAGCCATCTCGGGAGTATCGAAGGTAACTCTTGCTTCCATAACAAGCTCGGAACGGTCGCGGAAGTTCTTGAGAACGCCCGGAACGAAGCCGGTCGACCACCAATGGCGCTCATACTTACGCTTGAAGAGCGGATTGAGTGTTCCGGTGGAATCCATACGATAGCAGACCATCTCCATGGGAAGAAGGTGATCGGTGGCGCACTCATAGTGATTGAGCGCAGCGCTGGAAGAAGTGGGCTTCTTGTCGTCCTTCTCATAGAAGCCGATCTCGGAACCGATGAACATAAGGCCGTACTGACCCTTCCAGAGCTGGAGCAGATAGCCGCGGTTCTGATAGTCGAAATAGATTCTGACAGTGTCATAGTACATTACGGTGAAGCCAGCTGCGAAATCGTACAGCGGGTTGAAACCGAACTGCTGCTGCCAGGAGTTGAGGTCGTCAACATAGAAAAACTCGCCCTCGGGATCATACTTATAGGAAAGCAGAGCGCCGTCATCGAGCGCGCTCAGACCGAGCTGAGCAGCGATAGTCGCATCGACATCATAGAGCTGACCGAGAAGGTCGTTCTCGCTCTCGTCGGAGATTCTCTTCTTGAGAGCCGCGACATCATTGGCGTTCTTAAGATCGTAACGGGTACCGTCAACAACGATGACTTCCGCCATGCCCTTAGAATTCCTCTTCTCGACAACTATAGTGTACTTATGCTTTGTAGGTCTGATTGTGGGATTGTGGCTGGGCTTGACGACAGTGTTGGTGCCAATGTTGCTCTTCTTACCGGGGGTTCTCTTTGTGCCCGTAGTCGAAGCCTTGGTACCGTCGGTGCTGTCGAGCGAAGACTCGGAGCCGTCGGAAGTGTCGTCTGCACTGACATCCACAACCGCATCCTGGCTGCCGCCGGTCGTTGTACCGTTATCGTCCTTGTCGGTCTTTTTGCAGGCCGCAAAAGCGAAGATGGTAGCAAAGACAAGAAGCAGTGCTAAAATTCTCTTCATTTTCTTTCCTCCTAAGAAAGTTCTATCTGGTTTATTAAACACCGCGCACTTCTTTTTTGCACGGCATTTCTTCCGTTATTATATCAAAGAGGGCGTTCATAGTCAAGATTTACGGTAAATTTACAATTGTTTGGCAGAATGTTACAAAAAAGTCAAGATTCATTTGTGGAAAATGCTTCGCTGATTATTCTTTTATCTCATCAAGCGTCAGGCGGTAGCCGTCCAAAAATTCTTTCATGAACTCCTCCGCCTCCGGAATATCCAATGCATTTATCGATTCGAGGGTCGATTCGGCGGCGCGGTCGAATTCGGTGTTGCCCGCCTTCTTCTCCTCTATACATTTTATATAGGCGCATATTTTGTCCGCAGCCTTGACCAGTTTCCAGAGTTCTTCGTCGGTTTCGTCTTTGAAAAAGAACGGCGCAAAGTCGGCGCGCAGATCCTCGGGGAGCATTGAAACAAGGTGCTCGCATGCGCTCTGTTCCACCTGTGCATATGCCTCGCGGATATGCGGGCTGTAATATTTGACGGGCGTGGGCATGTCGCCGGTCAGCGTCTCGGGCGCGTCGTGATAGAGTCCGAGCAGGGCGGCTCGCTCGGCGTTGTAATACTTGCCGAAGCGTCTGTTGCCGATGACCGCCAGCGCATGGGCGATGCACGCGGTCTCCATGCAGTGCTCGCTCAGGTTCTCCTCATGGGTGTTGCGCATAAGCGCCCAGCGGTCGATATATTTGAGCCTCGATATCATTGCGAAAAAGTTGCTTGCCATTATTTTGCCTCCGTTTTTCTTTCCACGGAAAGTATAGCATTAAAATCCGCCTTTTTCAAGGCAATAAAACGACCAATACTATTGACAGTGTGGGCAATTGCAATTATAATAAAAGTGTTTCAAATGATACAGTTAAAGGTGATTCAATGACGGCGCGAGAATGTGCTTCGATGCTCAGAAACAACAGGATATTCCAAAGCGTCGGCGAGGACAGGCTCGAACAGCTCGTTGAAAATGCGGACATTCAGACCTTTCGCAGGGGTGACGAGATTCTCTCTCCATCGCGCAGCGGGCGCATAATGGGCATGATAATCATGGGCAGCGCCGCGGTCAACAAAGGGCGCGCGGTCATAAACACGCTCGTGCCCGGCGATATTTTCGGCGCGGTGACTCTCTTCTCCGACGAGCCGTCCCCCGCGACGACCGTTACGGCGCGGGTCGAATGCAGCGCGGTATTTTTTGAAAAAGATGCGATAGCGGAGCTCATTGAAAGCGAGCCGGGAGCCGCAATAGGATTTGCCGCCTATCTTTCGGCGCGAATACGCTTTCTGACGCGCAGAATAGAAGCGCTGACCGCCGGAGACAGCGCGAGCAAGCTGCTCTCTTATCTGCTCGAACGCGAGCAGGACGGCGAGGTTGACATTCAGAGCTGCGCGGAGCTTGCACGCAGGCTCGATGTCGGACGCGCGTCGCTCTACCGCGCGCTGGACAGCCTCGAGACGAGCGGCGACATACGCCGCGAGGGCAAGAAAATTTTTATCACGGTCAAGGATCGGGGTTAAACGCCGCCGAGCCGCAAAGCGGCTCCTGCGCGCCCGCAGGGCGCGCGCCGGAAGCGCAGCTTCCGGCGGCGGCGCGAAGCCCGGTTTCAGATATATATAAATTCTAAGGAGCAATGCACAATGAAAAAATTCACAAAGATTCTTTCCCTGCTGCTGTGCCTCGCGATGGTTTTCAGCTTCGCGGCATGCACCGGAAAGACCGACGACAGCGCAACGACCACGGAAGAGACTGTTCCGGCGGACACAACGCCGATAAATATCACGACCCTCAAGGGCCCGACCGGCATGGGCATGGCTAAGCTCATCAGCGACAAAAACGCGCAGTACAACATCTCGATAGCCACCGCCGCGACCGAGATAGCGCCCCTCATAATCAAGGGCGAAGCGGATATCGCCGCCTGCCCGCTGAACCTCGCCGCCGCGATATACAAAAAGACCGGCGGAAAAGTTAAGATGATAGCAATCAACACCCTCGGCGTGCTTTCGATTCTCGAAAACGGCGAAAGCATCAAGAGCGTCGCCGACCTCAAGGGCAAAAAGATAGGCGCGACCGGACAGAGCGCAACGCCCGAATATGTCCTCAACTACATCCTCGAAGCAAACGGCATCGACCCCAAAAAGGATGTTGAGATAACCTACTACACCGACCACGCCGAGCTTGCAACGCTCATGGCGACCGGTAAAATTGACATCGCGATGCTCCCCGAGCCCAATGTTACGACCGTCATGGCGAAGAACAGCTTCGTTCGCAAGGCACTCGACCTGACCGAAGAGTGGGAGAAAGCGACCGCCGCAAAGGGTGAAAAGACCTCGCTAGCGCAGGGCTGCCTGATAGTCCGCACCGAGTTCCTTGAGGCTCACCCTAACGCCGTCAAAGCTTTCCTCGCGGCATATAAAGAATCCGTCGACTTCGTCAACGGCAACACCGAAAAGGCGGCGCAGATGATAGCCGACGCGGGTATAGTCCCCAACGCGCAGATTGCCGCAAAGGCTCTGCCCAACTGCAACATCGTCTATATGACCGGCGACGAAATGATAAAGACCGCAAAGGCAAACTTTGATGTTCTCTTCAAAGCAGACCCCACATCAGTCGGAGGAGCAATGCCCGGTGATGATCTCTACTACACAGGCAAATAAAAAAACGCAAAAAGTGCCGACCGCGGTCTTAAAAATCGCGGCGGCGCTCTTCTGGATATTTATATGGTTCATAGCGTCGCGCGCCGTCGGGTCGGAGCTCCTGCTCCCCTCGCCTACTGTGACGCTCGCGCGCCTTTGGGAGCTTGCACTCAAGGGCAGTTTCTGGCTCGCCGTGCTGCAATCGCTGCTGCGAATCATCGCAGGCTGCGCGCTCGGCATAGCCGCTGGGTCAATACTCGGCGTGCTGACCGCCATGTCGCGCGTGCTCTATGAGCTGTTCACGCCGCTGCTGACCGTCGTGCGCTCAACACCGGTCGCCTCGTTCATTATCCTCGCCCTCGTGTGGATAAAGCGGGACAACGTGGCTGTTTTCATAGCTTTTCTCATGGTTCTGCCAATACTCTGGGGCAATGTGAGCCGCGGAATAGCCGAGTGCGACCGCGATTTAATTGAGATGGCGCACATATTCCGCTTTTCTAAGAAAGACATGCTCAAAAAGATATACCTTCCGAGCGTCCGCCCGTATTTCTTCGCCGGATGCTCGACAGCGCTCGGTCTCTCATGGAAAGCCGGAGTCGCGGCGGAGGTGCTGAGCCTGCCGAAACACGCGCTCGGCAGTGAGCTGTATTATTCAAAGATATATCTCGAGACCCCGACGCTCTTCTCGGTGACGCTCGTTGTTATTCTGTTGAGCGTTGCGCTCGAATTCGTCCTGCGCCTGATACTCAAAAAGACTGCGGGGTGGGAGAAATGATAGAGCTTCAGAACATCTCGAAATCGTTTGACGGCGTTTCGGTGCTCGATAACATAAGCGCGGAGATTCCCGACAGCGGAATTTTTGCAATATGCGGCGCATCGGGAAGCGGAAAGACGACGCTGATGCGCATAATTCTCGGGCTCGAACAGCCGGATTCCGGCAATATTTCCGGGCTCGAGGGCAAAAAAACAGCCGTTGTTTTTCAAAATGACCGTCTGCTTCCGTGGCTGAGCGCGCTCGACAATGTTGCCGCCGTGTGCTCAAAGGAACGCGCAAAAGAGATGCTCGAAAAAGTTGAGCTTTCGGATGCGTTGAGCAAAAAGCCCGCCGAGCTCAGCGGCGGAATGTGCCGCAGGGTGGCGTTGGCGCGTGCGCTGGCGTTCGACGCGGATATTCTCCTGCTCGACGAGCCGTTTAAAGGGCTGGACACCGAGCTGCGCGGGCGGATAGTGAAGCTCGTAGAAGACTTTGCAAAGACGAAACCCGTCATACTCATCACCCACGACCCGTGGGAAGTGTCGCTCGCCAAGGCAAAACTTGATATTGAAAAGTAAAAAATCCGGCTGTATCAAACAGCCGGTATTTTTTATTCATTTACGCTGAGGGCTTTTTCCACCTGCTCAAGCACAAGTCTTTCCGCTTCGTCGCGGCTGCCTCTGATGCGGCAGCCCGCGGCTCTGACATGTCCGCCGCCGCCGAGTGCCTTGCATATTGCCGAAGCGTCTATCGGCGCGTGAGTGCGGACGGAAATCTTGAATGTGCCGTCCTTGCCCTCTTTGAGGGTGATTCCCGCTTCCACGCCCTCTATCTGGCGCGAAAGCCCTGGGATGGCATCAGTCTCGCTGTCGTCCGCGCCGCTCTTTGCGAACATATCCTGCGTTATTGTAATCACCGCGCAGCGGCCGCCGAAATACATCTTCAGCGAATCGAGCGCAAGGCGTTCGAGCTGAACATAGCTCAGGCTCTTCGTCTCAAAGAACACACGGTTTATCTCGGATATCTCCGCGCCGCACTCCATGAGCCTCGCGGCCAGAATATGCGTGCGGGCAGTCGTGTTCGAGAATTTGAAGCATCCCGTATCCGTTGAAATGCCGGTATATAAACAGTTCGCTATCGCGGGGGTTATCCCGACTCCGAGCTCATCGGCGAGCGGGCAGAGTATCTCCGCGCAAGCCGCAGCGGTGGAGTCAACGCAGAACTCCTTCGCGTATTCGGTGTTCGAGCCGTGGTGATCGATGCAAAGATCGACTCTGCCGCTGTACTTCTCCGCCGATTCGTCGGAGAGCAGCTTTATATCCGCCACATCGACTGCGGTTATAAACTTCGGCTCAAAATCGCCGAAAATTTCAAGCCCTTTTGCCATAAAGCTGTATTTCGGGGCTATTTCGTCCGCACATTCGAGTCGGCAGCGTTTGCCGAGCGACTGCAGCATATGCATCAGAGCATAGCCGCAGCCGAGCGTGTCGCCGTCCGGATGGGCGTGGCACAGCACGAGTATATCATCGTTTTCACGCAGCAGTTCTGCCGCGCGGGCAATGTCAATTCGCATCTTCATCTTCCTTCAGATCATCGAGCATACGAGCGATATTCATGCCGTGCTCTATCGAGTCGTCGGCGACAAACTTGAGCTCCGGGGTCTTGCGCAGACCTAATCTGTGCCCGACCTCGCGGCGGATATAGCCCATGGCGCTGTCAAGTCCCTTGACGGCTGTTTTGGCGTCGTCGATGCCGCTCATCGAGCTTACGAAGACCTTGGCAAACGAAGCGTCGGAGCTGACCTCGACCTTGACGACGGTGAGCAGCTTGCCCTGCACGCGCGGGTCCTTGAGCTCGCGCATGACGGCAACTATCTCTCTTTTTATATCCTCGGATATTCTGTCAATTCTGTATCCTGCCATATCAGTCGCGATACTCCTCGATGGTGAACGCCTCGAAGATATCGCCCTCCTTAATATCGTTGAACTTTGCAAGTCCTATGCCGCACTCAAAGTTCTGCGCGACCTCCTTGACATCGTCCTTGAAACGGCGTAGGGAAGAAATCTCGTCCTCGGTGATGACGACGCCGTCGCGCACCACGCGAATCTTCGAGTTTCTTGTGACCTTGCCGCTGAGGACATAGCAGCCGGCGATGTTGCCGACGGAGGAAATCTTGACTATCTGGCGGACTTCCGCTCTGCCCTGCTGAACCTCGCGGAACTTCGGAGCGAGCATGCCCTTGATAGCCGCCTGAATCTCGTCGATGCAGTCATAGATTATTCTGTAGCAGCGGATATCAACTCCGTCGCGCTCGGCGTTCTGCGCCGCAACCGGATCGGGTCTGACATTGAAGCCGACGATTATCGCGTTCGATGCGCTTGCAAGCATGACATCGGACTCGTTGATAGCGCCGACGCCGCCGTGAATAGTTTTAACTCTGACTTCCTCGTTCGAGAGCTTTTCAAGGCTCTGCTTGACAGCCTCGACCGAGCCCTGGACATCCGCCTTGACGATGATGTTGAGTTCCTTGAGCTCGCCCTCCTTGAGGGATGAGAAGAGGTTCTCGAGAGTAACTTTTTCAAAGGACTTGAACTGTTCCTCTTTCTGCTTCTGCTTTCTCTGCTCAACAAGCTCTCTTGCAAGGCGCTCGTCGCTGACTGCGTCGAATGCGTCGCCTGCCTGCGGAGCCTCAGCAAGGCCCATTATCTCAACGGGGACGGACGGACCCGCCTCGTTGACCTTTCTGCCCTTGTCGTCAACCATGACTCTGACGCGTCCGACGGACGTGCCGGCAACTATGATATCGCCGGAATGGAGCGTACCGTTCTGAACAAGGAGGGTAGCTATGGGGCCTCTGTTCTTGTCGAGGCGAGCCTCTATGACTATACCCTTTGCCGCGCGGTTCGGGTTCGCCTTGAGTTCCTTCATCTCGGCAACAAGAAGTATTGCTTCGAGAAGCTTATCTATATTCATCTTTGTAACAGCCGAAACGGGCACGCATATCGTGTCGCCGCCCCACTCCTCGGGAATGAGGTCATATTCGGTCAGCTGCTGCATGATGCGGTCGGTGGTCACGCCGGGTTTATCCATCTTGTTTATAGCGACGATTATGTCAACTCCGGCTGCCTTTGCGTGGTTGATAGCCTCGATGGTCTGCGGCATGATTCCGTCATCCGCCGCGACAACGAGAACTGCGATATCCGTAGCCTGCGCGCCGCGCGCTCTCATCGAGGTGAACGCCGCATGGCCGGGGGTATCGAGGAAAGTTATCTTCTGACCGTTGAGGTCAACTCTGTATGCGCCGATATGCTGGGTGATGCCGCCCGCCTCTGTCGCGGTGACATCGGTATGGCGTATAGCGTCAAGAAGCGAGGTCTTGCCGTGGTCAACGTGACCCATGACAACAACGACCGGGTCTCTCGGAGAAAGATCCTCCGCGGAGTCGTCGGAATCGTCGATTATTCTGTCCTCTATAGTGACAACGACTTCCTTTTCGGCCTTTGCGCCGAGCTCGGTCGCGACTATCGCGGCGGTGTCGTAGTCAATGACCTGGTTGACAGTAGCCATAACGCCGAGGGAGAACAGCTTCTTGACAACTTCAGCCGCAGTCATTTTGAGCATGGCGGCGAGGTCGGAGACAACTATCTCATCGGGTATTTTTACGACTATCTGCGGCTTCTTCGCGCGTTCTGCCGCTATACGGGCAAGGCGCTGAGCCTCGGTCTCGCGGCGCGAGGAACGCATGCCCTGCTTGCGGTACTGCGTGGAGCGCTGCTTGAGCTTCTGCTTGTGAACCGACTTGTCGCTCTGCATGCCGTTGTTGGCGGGGGCGATATTCTCATAGCGCTCGTTGTACTTGTCGAGCTCGACATTGCCGGCTCTCGTGTCAACGGTTCTGCGCTCGCCCTTTGTGCGCGACTGCATCGGCTTGTTATCATTCTTCTTTTTGGGTCTGTCCTCTGCCGGCTTCGCCGCCTGCTCCTGCGCCTTTGCGGCGGGTTTCTCGTTCTTGGCGGCGGGCTTTGCATCCTTTGCGGGAGCAGACTTCTGTGCGGGCTTCGCCGCAGCTTCTTTCTGCTCGCTCTTCTGCTCGGCTGCCGGAGCCTCCTTCTTTGCGGGGGCTTCTTTCTTACTCTTGAGAGCAAAATATTCATCGAAGCTGTCGACCGCGTTCTCCTTGGTCACGGTGTCGAATAGCAGATCAAGCTCGTCGGATTCAAGAGCCGTCATCGAGGATTTTTTCGCGCCGCCGAAGTTCTTTTCGATGAGCTCGGTGACGTAATTTGTCTTGACGTCCAGATCCTTTGCAACGTCACGGACGCGATATTTGGCATTTATCATACATTATCCTCCCCATAGGCGATGTTAAGTATTGTTTGTATGCGGGACGCGAGTCCCCGGTCGTCGACCGTAAGCACGGCGGAGCGCAGCGAAGTTGCATGCCCTATCTCCTGCATGGTGTATCCGGTCTTTATAAGCGGAACTGAGCGTCCCTCGCTGCTGCACGCGCGTTCAAACTCTTCGCAGAGCCGCTCGGACGCATCGGACGAGAGCAGGCACAATCTTGCATGACCGTGCTTTATCGCCGTATGCGCTGCGTCGTGTCCGCAGCTGAGCTTTCCCGCCCTGCGGCAGATGCCGAGCATGGAAAGAGCCTTGTCATTCTCCACTTTCGTCCATCTCCTTTTCCATCAGGTCGTAGACCTCCTGAGGAATCTCGCAGTTGAACTCGCGCTCAAAGCGGTGGGACTTTATCGCCTTTTTAAGGCAGTCTGCGCTGCGGCAGACATAAGCGCCCCTGCCGGGCTTTCTTCCCGTAAGGTCGAGCGAAACTTCGCCCTCCGGGCTGCGAACCACTCTGACGAGCTCTTTTTTCGGCTTCATCTCGTTGCAGCCGTTGCACCTGCGCAGCGGTATCTTCTTCTGCTTCACACCGCTCACCTGCCTTTCAAAAGTAATAAGTCGTTATATATCGAAGTTTATTGTCGGCTCTTCAATGCCGCTCTCGGGCTTTATGTCAATCTTCCAGCCGGTGAGCTTGGCGGCAAGGCGGGCGTTCTGACCCTTGTTGCCGATAGCGAGGGAGAGCTGGCTGTCCGGCACTCTGACGCGGCAGACCTTCTCTTCGCCCTCTTCGACCGTGACGTCAACGACATCGGCGGGAGCGAGTGCTGCTGCGATAAACTCCTCGGGCACATCGCTGTATTTGACTATATCGATCTTCTCGCCGCCGAGCAGGTCGACTATCTTGCCGACACGCGCGCCGCGCGGACCGATGCATGCGCCGACGGGATCGACATCCGGATCTGCACTGTAAACTGCCATCTTTGTTCTGGAGCCTGCCTCTCTGGCGACCGCCTTTATCTCAACGGTGCCGTCGAATATCTCGGGAACTTCCTCTTCAAACAGTCTTCTGACAAGACCGGGATGAGTTCTCGAAATAGTTGCGCGGGTGTTCTTATCTGTGCTGCGAACGCCGGCGACATAGACTTTGATAATATCGTTGGGCTGAAGCACCTCGTCGGGGAGCTGCTCGCTCTTGTAGAGCACGGCTTCGGTCTTGCCGAGGCTGACGACCGCATCGCCCGACTCGGGGATAACGCGCTGGACGGTGACGGTGATAATCTCCTGATTGTGGCTCTCAAGCTCGCTGCGAAGCTGACCCTGCTCTGCCTCGCGGATAGCCTGGCGAAGCATATGTTTGCCCTTTTCGGCGGTTATTCTGCTGACCTTTGCGGTCTCGACGGGAATCTCAACGATATCGCCGGGCATTGCGCCCTTCTTATACTGCTGAGCCTGCTCGACGAGCAGATCGGTGTCGGGATCGGATATCTCGGACACTACAGTCTTGCGCAGATAAACGCGGAACTCGCCCTTGTCGGCGTCGACATCGCAGAAGACGATGTCCTTGTTGTTATATTCCTTTTTCAGCGCGCCGATGAGGACATTCTGGATGCTCTCGCACATCGCGTCAACGGTGACGCCGGTGTCCTTGCTGAGCAGTTTCACGGCTTCGAAGAACTCCTTGTTCTTCTTGCTTTCCTCGTTTCTTTCTTTTTTATTCATTTTCCAAATCAATCCTTTTAAGTGAATTTTTTATTTCAAACGGCGCACGGCGCGCCGGGGATAGCAAACCGACTGTAACAGTCAGCCACATCTGATTCGCGGGCGGATGATATCCGCACTACAGCGGTCACCGAACGGGCACGGTTCTCACAACGCAGCTATGCGCGATTTTATTCGTCATCAAATTTAATCAGGGTAGATGACGAAAGAATTTTGTGTGAGACAAGGCGCACGGTTCTGTGAATGAAGGAGCGTACTCTTGTACGTGACTGAATTCACAGGTTCGTGCAACGCAGTATCGCGCAAAATTACTCGTCATCGGCATAGAAGTCGTCGAGCTTTACCGAACTGACTTCCTTCTTTTCAAAGCATATTCCGCTGCCGTCTTCGCGGGTGTACAGGGTGATGGGCGCGTCGGCTCCGCCGAGTTCCTTCCAGTTGGTGATCTTGCCGTTGTAGATGTCGGCGGCCTGTTGGGCGGTGATGTCGGTCACGCTGTTGGCGGGATTGACCACGAGGGCCACACCGTCAATGGCGAAGGGGAATGTTTTCAAGCCGAATTTTTTGATTTCCTTGTCCTTCAGCGGGCGGCCCGTGTTGCCGATCTGGACGAGCCCTTCGCCCACCTGCTGTACGCCCACGCCGGAACCGCCGCCCGCCACGGTGATGCGGATGTCGGGATTGGCGGTCATGATACGTTTGGCGGCTTCCTTCATGACCGGGATGTGGGCGGTGCCTCCGGCAATGTCCAGAGTGCCTTTCATGCCCTTAAAGGCGTCGAGGGGCGCGGCCACGGCGGTGGCGGCCAAAAGAAGCGTTGCGGCGAAAGCGGGGAGCAGGAATTTTTTCATGGGAGCCTCACAAGATACAAGTAGAGGATAGCCTGACGCATGGAGTGAGGATGCGGCAGGACGAAAGCGCACGCTCAAGGCGTGCAGCCCTAGTTGCTCGGAGACGCTTCCATACCCGGTATGGAATGCGCGTGGATGGGGGAAGGGTCCGGTGTCACCTCACCGGAGCACGCAAGGCGCTCAGGGGGGGAGGCAGTTCGCGGATGCAAGGCGAAGGCACAGACCACACGGGACAGGACGGCCCGCTATGGAAGAGAAAAGGAAGAGGCGGTCTGTGGAGGATGGAATCATGATCAAAGCATAGCCGCAAGCGGCGCTTTTGGCAACGGCATCCAACGGATTCTTTTCGGCGGGAAGGCTGATATTGAAGCCCCGCTTTTCAGGGGGACTTCAATTATATAATCTATTGAAACTGTTTAACTGTTTTAAGTCACAAAATATTTTTAATGATTTCAAATGGTTATAT
>OJPG01000838.1_pt1 | contig 19695 bp, 24 predicted proteins | sample 1598431 | NCBI WGS metagenome assembly OJPG01 (sample SAMN03922473, study PRJEB24848) | human gut metagenome | isolation source: stool sample | host: Homo sapiens | place: Germany | collected 2010-11 | reverse complement strand
TCTTGTTGGGGTCTGCAATGCCGTTGTAGGCCGCCAGGGCCTGGTAGGTGGTGCCATAGCGGGCCGCAATGCCGGACAGGGTATCACCCTTCTTCACCTTGTAGGTGCCGCTGTTGGCCGTCTGGGTGCCTGTGGTGGCGCTTCCAGGGTTTGCGCCAAAATTAAGGGCAGCGGCGGCGTTGTAGACGCTTTTACGCCGTGTAGGGTATCTCCCCATCACCTGGTCTGCCAGGGCCGCAGAATGAAGCGTGGGCAGGCTCACGGGCTTGTCCGCCGCCTTGGCTACTCTGGCGGAAGCGCCAGCCCCTCCTTGGTTTTCAAGGTCTGCAAAATACACCAGCGCCGCCGGGTCTTCCACGCCAACTTTCAGCCCGTGTTCTACATAGGCCGTCACATCTGTTTCAGCTAGGCTATCCTGCGCCTTTTTCCCCGCTACCGTAGTAAGCAGTCTGCTGATCGCTACCTTTTCTGCGGCGTTCACGGTTCGGGTTGCCCAGCTGGTAGCTGTGGTGATCTCATTAAACAGGGCGGCCCCCAGAATAGAGGCCGCCCCGCTTTCCGCTTGGCAGATCGCTTTCAGAAGGTTCAGCGCTCGGTTGCCGTGCCACTGTACCTTTCCCACGCTCACCGCCCCGTTGTCATTTGCGTTCACGGAACCATAGTTCCCTTCCTGCCCAAAAATGACATTTTGGGCGGCGCTTACCACCTTTTTCTTCAGTGTTACATCCATGGTTTATACCTCCTTATTGTGAAGACATACTGGAAAAATCATTTAACGACCCCACAAGGTCCGGGTTGTTCTTTTTGATTTTCAGCAGGTTTTCCGCTTTCGATTTCCAGCAATAGAAAGCCACCGCAAAGACACACACCCCACCGGTGTACGTCAGGAGCGTGGTAATCTGGTAAACGTCCTTAAAAATCACCACCCAGGCCCCTAGAATGAATGCCAGGTGATATGTAAGCATAATAGAAAATACAATCACCTTAGTGGCCTGGACCTTTTTTTCGGGATTTTTTTCAATTTCCTGCTTTCTCTTTTTTCTGGCTTGCCTGATATGTTTTGAATTAAGCCAGATAATAATAGCCCATGCCACCAGGAACCCCGCTACAAAGCTGATCACTTCTGCCATATTCCTTTCACCTCTGTTTATTGTCTGCTTTCCATTAGTTCTTTGATCTTTTCGGTTTCTGTCATTGGTATTTCTTCAAGCCGCCGCATGGCTGGCTTGACTTCTGTTTTCATGTGGCCGTTTCCGCCAGCGTCTTCATAATCCCCAAACATATCCCAAAACGCCTTCGCTTCCATTTCAGACCATGCCTGCATTGGGTTCTTTTGCTTTGAGGAATAATACCGGTACAGCTGTAATAATTTGTTTCGCAGATCGTTCACGCTCCGCTTCCGGTTTTCTTCCCGTAATTCTTGCAGTAGCCTTGTGTTTTCTTCCTGCCGTTCTTTTAATTCAGAAATAGCCTTATCATACCCCTTCTGAATATCTATCGACTGTTGCCGCCATACCGGGTATTGTTCCACCTGGGAAATAATCTTGTCAATTTTGGCTTTCCCCTCCTGCTTTTTTTGAAACCAGCATTCAACGCTTTTTTTGCATTTGATAAACACGCCAGCCACAAAAGAAGCTGCCACAACGACGCAGACCACAGTCACAACCCTGACTTCTCCAAAAAGTTCTAAGAATTGCTGCATTGGCCTTGTACCTCCTGTTTGTAGATTTCATTTAGTTTCTGCTTCATGCCGTAGCTGTTAAAGTGCTGCAATATTCCTCGGTATGAAGCCACTGTCCGTTCCATAGATTCCCGGTCAATCTCTCCCGCATGGTACGCCGCAAAAACGTACCGCAGGCGCTTGACCATCTTCCTGGCCGTTTTCTTCCGCAGTTTCACATGGGTTGACCATATACGGAAGCCCACGTACTCTGCGCCCATGCTTGTAGGCCGGATACAGGTTTTCTTGTTCAGTTGCAAGTGAAGTTCTTGGTCAAGAAATTCCGCAATCTGATTTTTCACCCGTTCCAGGTGCTTTTTGTCGTGGTGCAGGATGATTACATCATCCATGTAACGGATATAATAGTGCAGCCCCAGTTTGTGCTTGCAGAACCGGTCCAGCTGGTCAAGGTACAGGTTTGCGAACATTTGTGAAGTCAGGTTCCCTATGGGAAGCCCCACTTCCGCCAGCATATCACTGAACGCAACGTCCCCTATGTCTGCGCCCATCGGTAGTCCGAACCGGGTTTCTTCGCAGTTCACTATTTCTTCCAGAACTTCCAGCAGGTCTTTGTCTGCAATCTTTTTCCGCAATATGTCCATAAGGATTTCATGGTCTATGCGGTAGAAGTATTTTGAAATATCCAGTTTCAGGTAATAGTACGGCTGCGGCTTCCGGTCCGTTTGACGGAACCAGTATTGCAGGCGGGCAACCGCCTTGTGTGTGCCCTTTCCTATTCGGCAGGCGTAGCTGTCAAATATGAATTGCTTATCCAGAAGCGGGTTTAACTTGCGATATATGGCGTGTTGTGCCACCCTGTCCCGGAACGAAAGTGCCATGATCAGGCGGCGCTTTGGCTCGTACACATAGAAAGACCTATACGGCCCCACTTTGTAGGTTTTCCATATAAATTCATTCTGTAATGTGATTAGATTTTCTTCCAGGTTGGACGTGTACGCCATAATGTCCGGTCTGTCCCGTTTCTGCTTTATGCCGTCCTTATAGGCAGCAAAAAGGTTTTCAAAATCGTAAATCTCCGGGAACAGATTCTTAATTCTGTGCATGGGGTTATACCTCCAAAAATAATAAAAGGTGCCGTGCAAATCCGCCCTAGGACGCTTTCCTGGGGCGGAACGTAGCAAATTGCCAGCTTCCCGGGCCTGGCTTTCAGGCGTGTGCCTTACTCTCTGCTGTCACGGCAATTAAATATTTTTCCTCCGGCTCACAAGTTTGGACCTTGCTGCCATCGGAACGGAAAAAGACCCCTTATACCCAATAGCACGGGGCGTAGGCTCGTAAGCCATACACCTTCTGGCCTATACTGGGGTTAAGCGGAACGGAAGCCCACGTTGTTGTTGACGTTGGAACGGGGGTTGTTCAGGTTCAGGGCAGACGGCCCGCCGTTGGAAGTGTTGTTGAAACTCGAACCCCGGAACGGCACCACGAACATACGTTAAACGGTCTTTTCCCGTATATAAAAAGGGTGGTTATCCGCCCTTTTTACCAGATTTTTGTAAGTTACTGCTATTCACAAATTTTTCATAGTTTCCTATCATGCCGCCCAGCTGGTTGATCAGCTTTGCCCAGTTTTCGTACTTGCGGAACGGTAGGCAAGGTTTCTTCCCTGGGTACATATCAGCGTCAGCCGCCAGCCTGATCAGGTGCCGCAGCACGTCCACTTCTGTGTCCAGTTCTCCCAGTGTGGTTTTCTTGTAGTGCTTGTTTTCCAGCATGATCACCAGCCGCAGAATTGCATACATTGACTGCCGTATGTCGGCGGCCAGTGTGTACCGTTCGTATCTGGGAAAATCCTTCAAGGCTATATTTCCATATCGGATGATCTCATAGGCTTTGTTTTTCATGCGGAAGTCTTCTGCTTTTGCGTTTTGTCCTATACCGTCCAGCTGGGCTGATTCACCGGGGTGCGTAATATCCCACGGCGGGGCCTTCACATCCGTGGCGGCCCCGCCGTATATACTTTGTGCCGTGCTTCGCTCCATCTATTTTGCTTTGCCCTCTTTATCATAAAATTATGGGGGACCTGCTGCCGCAGGCCCCCACAGTTTGCCGGTTTACAGTTTACAGTTCCACATAAGCGGAACGGAAGCCCACGCCGTTGTTGACGTAGGAACGGGGGTAGAGCAGGACCAGGGCAGACGGCCCGCCGTAGGAAGTGTGGTAGAAACTCGAACCCCGGAACGGCAGGCGTTCGCCGTCATTGCGGGCATAAAAACGGTCTCCGCCGTAGGTTGCGCTGCTCTCCGGGTACATTCCCAGGGCAATCAGCAGCTGTGGCACGGTTGCCACGGCTTCCGTTTTGCCCAGGTCCTTGAAGGCAACAGACGGCCACTGTTCGCCGCTGGAAATGTTGGTCAACGTGGTGCTGATCTGCGGGGTGGCCCCAGCGGTCTTCATGTCAATTTTCAGGGTGCCATCGGTGCCCGGTGCCACCAGGCTGCCGTCCACCTTAATGGCCTTCCATTCGGTGCTGTCTGCCCCCATGCTGCAAGTAGACTTCATAGCGTTGCCGTAGGGAATAATCTGGATTTCACCGTCTTTCAGGCGCATACCCGAAACCCATTCCCAGACGTTGCCGCACAGGTCAGCAATGCCTGCCGGGCTGTGATCGTGATACCAGGTCACGGGGCCGCTGCCCGTTGCCGTTCTACCGCCCCGGCCATCGTCATACGCCGGGTCCTTGTATGTGGTGATTCCGCTTTCATGCGGGTGGGTGTAGCTTTTGCCCCAGTTGGTGTTTCCGTGGGGCACAGTCCCGTTTTTCTGGCTCCACAGGTTCAGGGCCGCAAAAACGCCAGCCTGGTTCAGGTGCCAGCCGTTGCCCTTCTTGCGGCAGGCGGCCAGGGCAGTGTCAAAATTGATACTTGCCCGGGGGTCTTCCATGGGCAGGGAATACGCTCTGTCATGCTTCACGATGTTTGTGAACTTAGAAACCCAGATCACATCCTTTTCCACACCGTCCACAATCCAGAAGGGTAGGACTTCCTGGGTGCCGCCGGTGATCAGATCAGAATACTTCATCTTGGGTACGCCCACCATGATGGACGGAAGGCCCAGATCATCCATAATCACTTTGTTGTTAGGGCCAAAACTGGCAACCGCCAGGGTCAGATCATCGAAATTGTACATATCTCTTATTCCTCCATTCCCCACAGAACCAGGGTGCAGCGTGAAATATCAAACGGCAGCGGGACCCGCACCTTCACGGTGCCTTTTACCTGGCCGTTCTCTTCATCGTATCCAATGACCCCTTCCTGTTCCTGTTCTTCATACTGGCGGGCAGGAATGATCACCTGCGCCACATAGCTTTTGGCGTTGCCGCCGGTGCCCATCATAAGACCCTGGTCATTGTCCAGGGTAATGTCCAGGGTCACTTCTTCGTCCCGCTCCCGGCTGGACAGCTTGATGGTCAGATCATCGTCACCCAGGACAATCTTTTCCGTGCCACTCACACGGTACGCCAGGTACTTTCCCGGTGTTTTCTTTACCACATTGATATTAGCCATGGTTCTTTCCCTCCTTCATGTTTGCCACCTCACGGCTTCTGGCTGCAATCACGGCGGCAGCGTCCCGCTGCTCCGGGGTGCCCCGGCCAGTAACGCCGTAGGCCCGCAGCACAGCCGTTTCATGCTGTTTTCTTGCTTCTGACTTAATGATCACATTAGCCACTGTAAAAACCTCCCTTCACATGAAGTTTCAGCTGCACCTGGCTGGCGCTGCCGGTGAAGGCAACCTTGAAGCCATTTGTCAGCTTGTCCGTGATCTCCACGCCTTTCAGGCCGCCACCAGTGACAGACACAATTTCCGGTTCCACCGTGTAGTTGGTATTGTTCCTGGACGTGCCCAGGGCAATGGTTTTCTGGTTGTTCTGGAACGGGTACTTCTCGGTATCCGTCAGGGTTACGGCAATGACTTCACCCGCCAGATCGTCCAGCTTCTGCGTTGCGTGGATAGCCCGCAGAACCATAATGCTGGCAATGGCGCTGGCACCGCTGATACCCTTTTCCATGTCGAAAAAGTTTGCGGCGCTTTGCGGGGTGCCTTCCTGTAAAGTTTCGCCTTCAACCGGAATATGGGTGATCGTGCCGTCACTGTTGGTCTGCTCCCTGTAACGGTTTTCAAACTCCGTCACATGGTCATACCAGATTTTTTCTTGATACATGGTTTACACCTCCTGTTCCAAAAATTTGAAGGTGAAGCGGTACAGGACGCCTTCCTGGGCACTGGTAAGCTGGATACTCTCCGTCTTCGTTGCCCACACTTTCCGGTCCTTGTTGTACAGCTGTACCTTCTGGACCGTCACGCTGCTGTCCGCTTCCGGGGTGATCTGGATATAAACCGCCACCCTGCCGTCAGCCATCATTTCCCGCCTGTAAATGGGGTGTTCCACGGCGGTGCCGTTGATCGTCACCACAGCATAGGCAATAATGTCATTCAGCCAGGCGTTCAGATCGTCAAACGCTTGTGGTTCCAGCATGGGTTATTCCTCCTTTCTGCTCATAGTTTCCGGGAACTTCCGCACCGTTTCACGGTGTAGTGATACGCCGTCCCTTCTACCTGGCCGGTTACGCCGCCCGCCCCGCTCTGGGTCAGGGTGGCCCGGTCAGGCACTGTTCCCGCAACGGGGACGGTGTAAGTGCTTCTATCTGTTGCGCTCTCCACAACTACCGCAAGCCCGGCAGCGCCGCTTCTTTTAGCCCTCCCGGGCTGTGTGCCCGCTTCCACCACGCCCGCCGGGGTGTTGGTGTACTCCATGGCTTTCACGGCGGTTTTTGCCGTAATACAGATTTTACGACCCTGGAACGGGCGGTTCCGCTCGGGGATGGTTCCCGCCAGGGGGTTGGTGTATGTATATCCCGCTGCTTCCGTGTCCACAATGACAACAGCCCCACCGGTGCGCCCTATGGTATTTCTGTGCGGGTGCGTTCCGGCTTTCAGCTTTCCAGTCATGGGCAAGGTGTAGCGGGTATAGTCCGTATGGGTTTGAATAATGCACGTCACCCGGGCCTGATAAACCACAGAATCCAGGTGGGAAGACAGGCGCTTGTACATCTTTACCGCATTGACCAGCTGTTGCCAGCTGGCCGTGATACGGTTTTCTGTTACGTCACAGACAACCCGGAAGTGGTGCGGCTCCCCGCCGTATTGATACCATTCTTCCACTTCGCTTTTGGGCCATAGGCCGCCCAGGGCCGTTTCCACGGCGTACTTGGTGCCCATCTTCTTGTGAACTTTTACGCTGTCCCTGACCAGGTTTCTTTTCACCGTCAGGGGGTAGCTGTATTCGTACCAGTCAACGTGCATATCATAGGCCAGTATGTCCACCAGGTCTTCCGGCAGGTGGTCAAAGTTGGAATAGATCAGCACGTCATTGATATGGCCGCTTATGTCCAGCAGCTGGGCCGCCAGCGTCCTTGCCAGGGCCACCATTTTAGGGTCATGCGTCAGGGCGGACGGAAGCAAGGTGGAATAGTCCATGGTAAAAATATCATTCATCTTCCAGCCCCCCGTTTAGCAACGTTTTACTGCCCAGGCGGGCCACATAGGTTTCCGGCACTACGGTGTATTCCGGCTTCCTGATCACCACACGCTTTACCCCCGCCGCCATCAGCATACTGGCAAGCTGGGACGGGTTAATGTCCCGCCCCATTTTCCCCGTCTGCCAGGTCACAAAGCTGTCCACCGCCGTTTTGGCGGCTCCCTCTATCACCTTGCTGCTGGCTTGGCTGTATCGGGGAATATAATAGGTCACGTCAATGTCAAATGGCATTTCTTCCGGCTTCGATACCGTCACATAGTCGGTAAGCGGGCGCACGTCACTGGCCGTCAGGGCTTCCTGGACCTCTTGCAGCACTGCTTCCGTGGGGATAACGCCATCTTGCAGCAGTATTCTAATATCTACGCAGCCGGGGGTTGGACTTGTGGCCGTAACGTCCACAATAGCAGGGGAAACAGTCTTTACATGGTAGATATATCCGTTTATGGGGCCAGCGGTCGAAAAACTTTCCATGCTTTCCCGCATACGCTGGTAGAACTCCGTGTCACTTTCAGCGTCTGCGCCGCCCGCCGTTCTGGTGATATTCTCCACTTTCAAAAAATAGTCGTAAGTGTCCATAATCTCTTTGACCTGGCCCACCGCTAGGTCATTGCCAACGGTGCCCGGGGTTTGGCAGACCGCCTTCACGTCCCCGTATGTTTCGCCCGCTTTGATTTCCAGATCTTCCTGCGTTTCAAAGATGATACTTCCGTCAAAGTTGATACGGGTCCCCGCCTTAATGATCACGCTTTGTTCCTGCGGTTCGGATATGTAGCACCGAAAAACGGCAATGGCCGGGGACGCTGGCAACCGCTCCACATCCTTGAAAAGTTCGCCCAGACTGTCCAGGTATTCCCCTTTTGCGTACCTGGGGACGTTTTTCTTTGCTGTTTCGTTGATCAGTATTCTTTGTTGAACCACGATGTTTGCCATGAAGGCAATGAACAGGCGTTCCGGTGAAGCCGGGTAAACCTTCTTTGTTTTCCCAGTCATTTCCTTGTACATCGTTTCAAACAGGGCAATCATGCTGTTTTCAATGGTTTCCGTGTCCGTTTCCAGAAATTCAATATCTGGGTATTCTCTATCATTCATCTTCTGTTTTCACCCCCTCTATTTCTACAATCGGGATCAGCTGTCCGGTCATGTAGTTACTTTCAATCCGTATGCCCCCGATAATTGCTCGGGGTTCGTACTGGTCGAACTGGTCATAAATCTCGGCTATAATCTCATTTTCCACCACGTTCAGGGGCCGCCCCAGGTATTCGCCCGGTATACCCAGCCCCCGTACCAGCGGAATGGATTTTCTTATGCTGTCCAGGATAATGGCTGCATTTTGCAAAACCTCCTTGTGGACGTTGCTGGGGTCCAGGTCAATGTCCAGAAGCAGCTGCCCGTCACCTCTTACAAAGTCCACAGTATCACCTCCGTGCGTATTCTTTCAGCGTTAGGGTTGTGCTGGCGGCCCAGCAATTTCCCTTGTTGTCATAGGTATTCATAGTGGCTGACATTTTCGTGATCACCCACTTGTATGCCCCATACACATGGCCGCCCAGGACCAGGTATTCCGTCTGTCCGCTCCGTATTTTCTGCCGCAGCTCTTCCACTTCTTTGATAGGGTTGGTGCCCAGAAAAACAGAAAACTTCACAGGAAGGCTTATGCTGTCTGGCTCCGGCCCCAGAAATTCCAGCAGGTCCGCTTTCAGGTGCCGGTCATGCGTAGCATACTTTGCCGATACGTCCCACTTTAGGTTTTCAAAGGTCCGCACCGTTTTGTCAGAAACCACAAACTTTGTGGTTCCCAGGTTTCCGATTTTACCCACGTTATCCCCCCTTTTTTACACCTGGCCTATTACATACCCGTCACCGCCGCCGTCAGGGAAGAAGATACACAGCACCATGTCATTGACCTTTGGGTTCCAGTCTGTAACGTATGCAATGTGATCATGTTCTTCTGTGATCAGCACATTGCTTTTGTCGTACTGCAAGTTTTTCTTTCTTACCTTGTCCCCTTCCAGATCGTCCTTTTCCGGGACCACATGGCGGGGCCGTGCCACCACTTTAATAGGGGCCGAAATAATACCGCCCAGGCTTTCAAACTTGACCCGGGCCAGGCGGGTTTTGGGGTCGTAGGAATGGATAATTCCTATTCTTATAATCTTTTTTAGGGCGTTCATCACCGCCTTTTCATCGTTTACCATTAGTAGCCCTCCAAAATCTGCACCAGTTCAATGTCCGTTGTGTATCCACCTGTCAGGTTGTGCTTTGCGGACTTGACCCGGTATTTTTTATCAAAATCCTGGAAGCCTTTCAGCTTCACCACGATACCGGCCACCAGCTGCACGTCCCCCACCATAGTGAAACTTCCTGTGAACTCCTGGGCATTTTTCTCCCGCAGACGCTTCATTGCCAGTCTGCGGGCTTCTTCCGTGTTCGCCACCCGCTCGTTGATCTCCAACACCTGTCCGGTGCCCACAGAACTATCTGGGGTGTAAGTGTATTCTATGGTTTGTTTCTTTTCCGTGTTGGTATAGCTGACATGGCAACTTGTATATGCTGCGTCCGTCAGTTTGGTACTTAACCGGAAGGAAATAATGTCGCTACTTCCGTATTTTATGGTTTTCACCACAGGCTTCTTGTCGTAGTCTTCTTTATCGAAAATGACCACAGACAACTTTGTGACTTTCAGGGCTTTCCCCTCTGCATGGCAAAGGTCTTGTAGAAAACGTATGTCAGACTGCTGTACCTGTTCTTTCTTGTCATACTCCGGGTTGTCCGGGCTGTCATAAAGCAATTTCAGCCCGGCTTCATTGGCTATCTGCTGGGCAATAGCTTTCAGCGTGATTTTTTCCCAGTTTCGTGACTTCTTTTGCATACGCAGCGTGGAAGTATACGGAATTGATGTACCTTTCACGGTCCCTTTCAGGGGCGGCCCTGAAACCTGAACGCTGTCCAGTTCAAATGTCCCGCAATCTAGGACCGCTTTTTTCCCAGTGTCTTGCCAGTTATGTTGAATCAGCTTTACCTGCACCATACGGGGCTGTGCCGCTTTCGTGGTCGTTTCTTCGGTTTCTGTCACCGTAGTGGTGACTTTTGTTCCGTTCCCCTATCTGCTATACTGGAACCAGCGGCCATGCAGGGCCGCCACTCCAGGAAGAAAGGGGGTGTGTCTATTGCCACGGTTTAACCTTGACCTGGACAAAGGGAAGCAGCCGGAACCAGGAACCTACTTCTGTACAAAATGCAACCGGAAGCAGGTTGTCCTATGCCCCGGCCAGGTGTTGAAGCCTTGCCCGAAATGCGGCGGGCGTGACTTCTCCACCGTTTAACCCGCGCCCCGCTCGGTGTTTCAGCGCCGGGCGGGGTTTCTTTTACGGCGCAAGGTGTACCATCCGGGCTTCCTTCTCACCCTCTGTGGTCCCCTCCGCCCGCTGCCGTGCGGCAATGTATGGGAAAACCAGCCCCATGATCTTGTCCGCCGGGGCCGTTTCCATGGCGCTTTCCAGCTTTTCAGCTACATTCCGGCAGGCCGCCGCCCGGGTTTCCTCCGGGGTTTCGGTGTCCCGCTCCGCAAAGGCCAGGTAAGCGTCTGCCAGGTCCCCAACGTCCGGCGTGTTTTCCGCCGACATGAAGCGGTCCAGGGCTTCCGCCGCCAGTTCTTTATATGACTTCATCGGTATCACCTCCGTTCTTTCTGGCAAGCGACTTTAGCTATATATTAGCCTTCTTCGCTGGCTCACCATTATAATATAGCTTTTATCGCTATTTGTCAATAGTTTTTCCTTGTTCCTCTTGACATTTTTAGCGATAGGCGCTATTCTATTGACAGAAAGGGGGTGTGTGGTGTGACGATCAATGACCGTATCCGTTACCTGCGGAAAGACGTTCTCAATTTAAGCCAGACGGAATTTGCGGAAGCCATAGGCATGAAGCAGCGTAGCGTCAGTAGTATTGAGAAGAACGGTGCGGTTACGGACCGGGTGGTGAAGTCCATTCAACTGGTTTTTAACGTGAGTGAAGCGTGGCTTCGTGACGGCGTGGAACCTATGTATATTCCCGCTCCCACGTTTTCCCTTGACCAGTTTGTGAAGGAACACGGGGCCACCGGTCTGGAACTGGAAGTTTTGAAGGCTTATTTTGAACTGGACCCGGAAATTAGAAGGACCGTCTTTGATCACTTTAGGGCAAGGCTTTCCCGGGCAGGTGCCCCGGCGGAAGGTCCCCCGGTTGTGGATGATCAGGGCAAGTACATATCTTCCTCTGTTGAGCAGGCGGAAGAAGCATATAAAAAAAGTGTCTTGACTTCTGCACGGAACACGGGGTCCTCTGCTTCGAGTATCACAGAAGGCACAGAAGCCGGTAAGGCTTCCAATGAATGACGGAAGCCCGGCAGAAGTTTTTGTCTTCTACCGGGCTTCATTATTAAAAGGGGCTTGACTATGAATAATGAACTATGGAAGGGCTGGGACAGGTGCCATGACCTGCCCGACCAGCAGAAACGCCTGGCAACCGCCAGGACCGCCGCCTGTACTCCGGTTTCCGTTGACCGGGCGGCAGCTTCGGCAGTATTCCAGGGGAAACGTGGGCGCTACACCACCACGCTTTCCGGCTGCGGCTGTGAAGACTTCCGCCGCCGCTCCCTCCCCTGTAAACACATTTACCGCCTGGCGCTGGAACTGGGCGTGATCTCCGGCCCGTTTTCCTCCTACCACAACGGCGGCTATACATGGCAGCAGGTTGTGGAAATTGTGGAACAATACCCGGAAGCAGTCCAGGAAGAATTTTTGTATCACTTCGACAACGCCCGCCGGGTGGCAACTCCATACCGGCGCAAGAAAAACCCAGAAATGGACGTGCTGATCAGCGCAGGTATTTTGGATGAAGTGGCCGACAAAGAAACACCCAAATTCAGAACCGTGCGTATGTCAGAAGACTTTCTGGCAGGGAAGCGGAAGGTCAGCTGGTATTTTACCCGCAAGTTGTATCCTCCCACCGAACTTGACGTTCACGGGGACATGGTGCCCGCAACTTTGCCGGAAGATGATGTAACCGCCCTGCTTCGGCAGCGGGGCTTTGTCCAATAAATAAAAAGGTCCGTGGCGTGCTGCAACACTCCACGGACTAGGGCAGAATGATGATGCCAGATACAACAACCTTCTGCGTTTCCTATTATACCAGACGCAGGCGGGAAATGAAAGGAAATACAGGTGGTAACATGGGTGAAAAACTGAAAAATACCGCCTTGCGTGTCGCTTTATATATCCGGGTTTCCGGTAAGGAACAGGCCATAAAGGGCCTATCACTTGAAGCCCAGCGCGAAGACCTGGAAGCATATGCCCGGGAACACGGCTGGATTATTGCAGGCGTTTACACAGACGCAGCAAAGACGGCCCGCAAAAGGTTGGGAAAACGCACCAACTTCCTGCGGATGTTGGAAGACGTGAAGCTGGGGAAAATTGACTTGATCTTGTTTACCCGGCTTGACCGATGGTTCCGGTCCGTCCGGGATTATTACAAGGTTATGGACGTGCTGGAAGCCCACGGCTGCGGGTGGCTGACCACCCAGGAACAATACGACACCACCACAGCAGGCGGGCGGCTGTACATAAACCTGCGCCTGTCCATTGCCCAGAATGAAGCAGACCTGTGTGGTGAGCGTATCGGGGTAGTGTTTGACAGCAAGGTGCGCCATGGCACGGTTGTGTCCGGGAAGTGCCCTTTCGGGTATCGGGTCAATGAAGACAAGCGCCTTGAAATTGTGCCAGAACAGGCGGCCATAGTTCTGGACGCTTTCCAGCATTATAGGGCCACGGTGTCCCAGCGGGGCACGATAAAGTATATCAGGGACACTTACGGGGTGAACTGGTGTGACGCTACCTTCCGGCGTATGCTCCACGAACCGCTGTACACTGGCCGGTATGACCGCAACGGACGTGTGAAGGATGATTTTTGCCCTGCCATTGTTCCCCGTGATCTATACGACACCGTGCAGACCTTGACAGCCAACAACGCCAAAAGCAGCCCTACCGGGCGGGTATATATTTTTACTTCGATTCTGGTTTGTGATGAATGCAGGCACAAGCTGGCAGGGCGGGTTTCTGGCAAAAACGGGCATATAGTTTACTATCGCTGTAACCAACATTTTCAGCGGGGCCGCTGCTCAAACAAAAAGGAAGTGCGGGAAGAACTGGTGGAAACCTGGCTTTTCAATCACCTGGGGGAAGAACTGGAAAAATACCGGCTGGATTGGCAAGTGAAGCAGGAGCAGAAAAAGCGGGCGGCGGTCACAGTAGACCGGGCGGCCATCCGCCGAAAGCTGGCACGGTTGAAAGACCTGTATCTGAATGAACTGATTGACATTGAAGAATACCGCCGGGACTATGAAAAATACACGGCCATGCTGGAAGAACAGCCGCCAGCCCCCGCCGAAAATCCACCGGACTTCCAGGCCATTGAAGCCCTTCTGTCCCAGGACTTCCGGGCCATCTATGACACCCTGGAACGGGAACAAAAAAGGACCCTCTGGCGGTCCGTAATCAAGGAAATTCGTGTGAACAGCGCCCAGGAAGTCACAGGCATTTCTTTTTTATAGCCTATGTTGTACTAACATTACAGTACCTGTGGGTTCGTCGGCTAGGACAATAGCCGGTTTGGATACCAGGGCGCGGGCAATCGCCACACGCTGCTGCTGGCCGCCGGAAAGATTGTTGGGCATATTCTGGAGTTTGTCCTGAAGGCCCAGCATCTTCACAACTTCATCCATGAATTTCTTATCCACGGTGTCGCCGTCCAGCTCTACGGGCAGGACGATGTTCTCATACACATTCAGGATCGGCACCAGATTGTAGTTTTGGAACACAAACCCAATGTTGCGGCGGCGGAAGATGGTGAGCTGTTCATCGTTCATCTTTGCCAGCTCCTTATCCCGCACCACCACGCTGCCGGAAGTAGGGGTGTCCAGACCGCCCATCATGTGCAGCAGAGTAGATTTGCCGGAACCGGATGTGCCGACCACCGCCACAAATTCGCCTTCCTCCACGGAAAAGGTCACGCCGTCCAGGGCGCGGGTGATGTTCGGCTCAGCGCCGTAATATTTTTTTAGATCAGTCGTCTGCAAGATACTCATAAGAATACCTCCTTTCTTTACAATAAAAGAAGTCTAAAACTGAATTGTTGCAGAAATGTCCTAAAATCTAACCTGCGATATTTTTTTGAAAAAAACGGCAGCCCGCACAGGCCGCCGCTTGATTATCCTCGTGGAAGGAACACCGAAAAGATGGAACCTTTCCCAACCTCGGAAGTCACCAGAATGTAGCCGCCCTGCATGGTGATGATCTCGCGGGCCAGATACAAGCCAATGCCGATGCCATCCACCTCATGCACCGCTTCTTCCCGGTAGAACCGTTTGAAAATGGCGGCCTGTTCCTGCTCCGGGATGCCCCGGCCTGTGTCGGCCACATCAATTTTCCAGTACATTTCCCAATCCTGAACGGACACATGGATGCTGCCGCCAGCAGGTGTGTACTTCACCGCATTGTCCAGCAGATTAAACAGGGCCTCGGAAGTCCAGCGGCTGTCGTGGGAAATGGTCAACCCCTCCGGGCAATCCACAGTCAGCTCAATGCCTTTCTTCTCCATCGGGGCCAGAATCCCGTTGATGGCATTCACCAGAGTTTCCTCTATGGAAGTATCTTTTTTCTCCAGCGTAATCACACCGGCCTCAAGCCGGGAAGTTTTCACCATTGCCTGAATCAGAAAGTCCAGCTTGTCAAGCTGGCTGCCGGTTGCCTGCAAAAACTCCCGACGCTGTTCCTCCGAGATCGGACGGGTCAGCATGGTTTCATTGAGCATCTTCAGGTTTGCTATGGGAGTCTTGGTCTGGTGGGAAATGTCCGATAACAGAGATTGTAGATCGGCCTTTTCCTTTGAGACCGTGTTCCGGTCTTTCTGCATGATGTTGTAGAGCCGTTCCAGGCGGTGGCTGATCCGCGCCAGCAGCGTTTCCGCTTCATAGTCCATTTCTGGCCGTGCAGTGCTGTCCATCATGTCATCCAGCGTCCGGCACAGGCTGTCGGTGAACAAAGTCAGCTTTTGTTGAAAGTAGTGCAGGAAGATCCCGCCCCATACCAGGAACACAGCGGTCAGCAGCCCGCCGTACAAAACCACCCGCAGGTTTTTCGTAACCAGAAACAAACCCAGCAGCATCAGGAAAGAGGTGGTCAGCAGACCAACTGTAATGAGCCGCAGAAACTTTTTGACAGATAAATTTTCCAGCTTCATGCCTGCTCACCGCCGATCCACTGATAGCCCATGCCGTAGGCCGTCTTGATATACTTATGTTCGTCTGTTTCGATTTTTTTACGGATACGGCTGATGATGGTGGTCAGGGTATGCTCGTCCACAAAATCTCCATCAATGTCCCACAGCTTCTCTAAAATCTGCCGCTTGGTCAGGATAATCCGGGGGTTTTTCACGAACAGGAACAGGGTGCGGTATTCCTTCGGCGTGAAGTCCAGCGGCTTCCCGGCAAGGGAGGCCCGCTGCTCGGAAAAGTCGATTTTCAGAAAACCATCGTCAAACAGATCGTGCCGGGGCGTGCGCAGTTCCAGATTGGCAAAGACCGCCGCCACCTTTTTGCACAGCACCGTCACGGAAAAGGGCTTTGTCACATAGTCCGCGCCGCCTGCTTCATAACCTTTCAGCATATCGCTTTCCTTGTCATTGGCGGTGATAAAAATGATATAGGTGTGCTGGCCGCGCCCCCGGATTTCTTCACAAAGGTCCAGCCCGCTGCCATCCGGCAGATTGATGTCCAGAAGCGCAATATCAAACTCGATTGCTTTCAAATGGGAAACTGCATCCTTGTAATTATAGGCTGCTGTGACTTCATATCCATCAGACGCCAGGTTATATCCCAAAGTCCGGTTCAGGAGAATATCGTCCTCCACAATCAGTATCTTTCTCATATTCTCACTTCCTCCATGTCATTATACTATCTTTTAGTATAATGGGAAATGTTGCAGAAATGTCCTAAAATAAAAAAGGGGACTATCCCGCAGATTGATAACTTTCATAAATACCTCCGTTTCGGGTGTTCGGGTTGACGGGTAGCCGAAACGAAGGCGGGGGAGAACGACACCGGGGGATGACCTCGGGCCAACATGGCCCGAAGTCATTGGAGGCAAAACAAAAAGTACCCGGACGGCATATAGCCGCGCAGGTACATGAAATTACATTATCTGTCAGGTCAAGACATTTTTCGCATACAGTGCCGCAACATCCCTGCGCAAATGCAGGAATTTTTTTGACAGGTCATACTCTGTCAAAAATTGTCGCTTAGAAATAGAAACCACGGCGGCACCTCCAAGTAGACCGCCGTAGTTGGTTATGCCTTAGTCGTCATCTCCTTACAAGGACAAAGAAACGGCGGCTTTGAAAGCCGCCGAAAAACAAATTGGCATGAAAAATTGATGCTGAACGACGGCTTTTTTTCTTTTGCCGTCGTCCGGCAAGAACCACTACTATCGAAATCAATTTTACATTGTTATCAATAAGAAGGCATGAGTAATTCACGCATTTTCTATTTGCGCGAATTACTCATGCCTTTTCCTTCGCGGAAAATTATACTGAAGTTGTACCACGAAAGGAGCGAATGTATATGAGTACGCTATTACAAGTTATGGATGTAACCAAAGTTTATAAGAACCAGCCAAAGCCCGGCCTTGACCATGTTTCTTTTGAAGTTGAGAAGGGCGAGTTTTTGGGCATCATGGGGGCCTCTGGGTCTGGTAAAACGACCCTTCTGAATGTTCTTTCTACAATCGACATTCCGACCAGCGGGCATATTGTTATGGGGAAAACTCATATTGAAAAACTCGGTCAAGGACAGGCCGCTGATTTCCGAAAAAATAACTTAGGCTTCATTTTCCAGGAATATTTTCTTTTGGATAGCTTGACTGTGAGAGAAAACATTGCCGTCCCGCTGACTTTGCTGCACAAACCGGCAAAAGAGATTGACAAAAAGGTGAAAGAGCTGGCCGAACTGTTTGGAATTGACTCCCAGCTAAAAAAGTATCCCAGCGAATTGTCTGGCGGCCAGCGGCAGCGTGTGGCGGCGGCTCGCGCAATGGTAAAACGTCCTCCGCTAATCTTTGCGGACGAACCCACCGGCGCACTGGATTCCAGTTCTGCCACTGAACTGTTGACAGCATTAACAGAAGTCAACCATACTTTGGGAACCACAATTCTCATGGTAACCCACGATCCCTATGCTGCCAGCTATACGGATCGCATCCTTTACTTCAAAGATGGGCATATCATCTCTGAACTGCAACGCCACAATGCTGAACGGCGGCGTTTCTATGAAGCTATCATGCAGGAATCGGCCCGCCAGGACGAGAAGCGGTAACTGGGGGTGATTATATGAATTTAGCAACAATAGCATTAAAAAATCTGAAACGGAACTTTTCTTTTTATTCTCTGTATCTTGTTTCTGTTTCTTTCGTTTTGATGATTTATTTCTGCTTTACCTCTTTTTCCATGAACGAGGTTATCATGGAAAAAATCTCGTCGGATGGCCGTGTAGAAATGATGTGCAGCGTAGTTGCGGTATTTATCATGGCGTTTGTTGTGTTCTATATGTTCTACTCAAACAACTTCTTCATGCGCCGCCGGATGAAAGAATTGGGCATTTATGCTCTGCTTGGATACCGAAAGGGGGATATGCTTCGCCTGCTGACCATAGAAAATATCTTTGTTTGCCTTGGCGGAATGTTCGCTGGCATTTTAGCTGGTAGCTTGTTGCACATTGGTATAACGGCAGGAATTGTTGCTTTACTTGGATTGACGATTGATATGGGGGCAATTCCGTTTATCAATCCACAGGCTGTCAGCTCAATCTTCCTGTTTATCCTTGCTGTACTGCTTACCCTTACACTTTCCAATGCAGGATTGCTTCTAAAATCAACCCTTTTGGACTTGGTTCGTCTGGAGAAAAAAGTGGAGAAGCCAGTTCGTCCCAATATCGTTTTATCCGTTATTGGAATTATTGCTCTCCTTGGTGGGTATGCCTTGGCACTGGATATGGTTCGGGGTGCTCAGTCTGTTTGGACAACGATTGGTTTTTATCCTATTGCATTGCTGACGCTGGTACTGGTAGTAGTTGGCACAGTGTTGACCATCTATTCTTTCGTACCTTTCGTATGTCAGTGCATCAAAAATCGTCACAGCGTTCTGTACCGGGAAAACACGATTATTGTTGCTCCCAAATTTATGCACCGTATCCGCTCCAATGCAAAGTCACTGATTCTTTTGATTCTGCTGGTTGCAGGAACGCTTTCCGTTTTTGGCGCAACCACGCTTTCAGTTTGGTATCCTTACAGAGCCGTGGAACGAATTATTCCTTCCGCTATCGAATACCGGGTTGAGGACGAACAACTGAACAAGCAGGCACTGGAAGCACTGGCTGAAGGACTAAACGGGCAGGAATATCAGGTACAAGAAACCAACTTGCTAAAAATCACAGCCTCGTCAGATCGGCTTCCTGATGAATACAGCATTAGCAGTGAAGGAGTACGCACACCTGGATTTGAGTGTATGAGGCTGAGCGACTACGATACTTTACTGAATAGTCAGGGAAAAGAAAGTTCCATTTCTGAGCTTAGTGATACGGAATGTGTTTTGGTGAAATACCGGCCAGACCCTGAAAACTCTGATGTTGGTGCTGTTTATCATCTGGATATTGGAAATGGTGTTTCAACTGATGTAACCGTTGTTCAGACCACTTTGGATAACCCGATTGGATTCGCAAATAGTGTTGCCACGCTTCTTGTTTCCGACCAACTTTATCAGAATATCGAAAGCGGACAGCCGGAGAAAATCACTGTTGTGAGCATCAACGGCGGAATGACCCGTTCCGATGGAACTGCCTATACGATTTTGAAAAATACTATGCCGGACAACATCTATCTTGCAAGTGCCTGGCAACGACAGACAGAAATCATTCAGCTTAACAGCTCTACCTATCTGTTGATTGCATTTGCCACGATTATCTTTCTAATTGCAACTGGCAGTATCCTCTACTTTCAAAATCTGTCTGCTGTCACCTATGATCGGGATGATTACAATATCCTTCAACGCATGGGATATAATAAAAATATGATAAAGCGATGTGTCCGCCGTCAGATTCAGATTTACTTTGTGATTCCTTATGTGATAGGTATGCTGCACAGCATTTTTGCCATTATATGTTACAAATCAGCATTGATGGATGATGTGCTGGGTCAGGCAGGCGAGGTTATTCTGCCTATTGCCTTGGCCGTTGGAATTTTTTCCATCGTTTACTTTATCTACTATGAAGTGACGAAATACTCCTGCTATAAAGCAGCCATGAACTAAATTTACCGCAGGCGGCTGGTTTCTCCAC
>OJPG01000789.1_pt1 | contig 20825 bp, 25 predicted proteins | sample 1598431 | NCBI WGS metagenome assembly OJPG01 (sample SAMN03922473, study PRJEB24848) | human gut metagenome | isolation source: stool sample | host: Homo sapiens | place: Germany | collected 2010-11 | reverse complement strand
ACAGAGGAAACACTGGTGGACGGCGGCATCAAGACTCCTTACTACCGACTTGTTTTCGCCGATACGCAGACCCGGTGGACCTACCGTATTGATGCTGTACTGGGAAGCATACTGGAAAAGAAGAAAGAGAAGATCGGCACGCAGGAGTTCATCTCTCTGGAGGAGGCAAAAAAGATCGCCGTAGATGATGCCGGTTGCACAACAAAAGTGACCTTCACAGAGGAAACACTGGTGGACGGCGGCATCAAGACTCCTTACTACCGACTTGTTTTCGCCGATACGCAGACCCGGTGGACCTACCGTATTGACGCTGTGCTGGGAAGCGTACTGGAAAAGAATCAGGAGAATATCGGTACGCAGGAGTTCATCTCTCTGGAAGAGGCAAAGAGCATAGCCTTGAAGGATGCGGGGCTTGATGATAAAGCGCAGAAAATTGAGTTCACCAAGGAAGAACTGAACCGCAATCAGGGCAATCCCTGCTACATACTGGAATTTAATAACGGCGAATATCAATACACTTACAGAATTGATGCGGTAACTGGCAATATTCTTGAAAAGAACAAAGAGCCAATTCTGCTGCCGAACCCGGGAACGACATTTGACTAATCCGGCAGTACCGATTCCAAACTGCGTAGAGTGGAATAAGTTACAGGGAGAAATTCACTTAGAAATAACAAATGGGGGCAGGCCATGTTTAGACTGCCCCTATTTGTTGCTAATTACGGAATCACGGGCTGTTTCAATGATTTGCGGATACGGTATTCCAAAAGCGGCGGTAATACACAAACGCGGGACGCAGCGGCCATCTTCGGCTGCTGCGTCCCGCATTTTCTTTTTTGCCATTTCGTCACGGTTTCAAAGACTGTTTTCTCTTGTGGAAAGGAAAACATACGGGCAGCTTGGTTTCCACGCCAGAAAGCCTTGATATAAGCGGCTTTTCTCGCCTCTAATTGTCCACGGCCGGTCCATCTGTTTCCTTACCTCTTTATTGCAATTGGCTATTAAGATAAGGTCATCGTGACTTTATCTTAATATTCACTCCAACAACAATCGTAATGAACGTTAGAAAATATGCGCCGAAAAAGACTAAACTGCCTACAAGTTGTCCTTCTTTCGGACTTGAATACATAAAGAAGAATAATATATTAAAGAACACTACAACGGCAAGATTGAGCAAATCAATCGTAGCGAGCTGTTTTTTTACAATCTCCACATTATCCTTTTTCTTGTCAAACCCTGCAATGATAGAAAAATCATTCTGCGCGGTGGTGTGGCGAAACACGAAGTGGATCAACACTGAAAGCGAAACAAGAACGCCAGGGATCAGTACAACCGGGAATATTTCAATCTTACCGAGGAAAGCAAGAATGAAATGCGTAATCATCAACACGATCGAAGCAATCAAAAGTGCCGTGCGATATGGCGCGGTATCTTTCGACTTCTTCCGTTCAAAGCTTTCTCCATTTATCAGAGATGATAAATCCACATCGAAAAGCTTAGCAAGAGCATTAAGTGTTTCCACATCCGGCGTTGCAATCCCGCGTTCCCAACTTGAAACCGCCTGTCTGGAAACACCTATTTTTTCAGCAAATTCTTCTTGTGAGAATCCGTTCTGCTTTCGCAGGGCAATAATGTTATCTGCAAGTTTGATGCTCATTTTAGTACCTCCTTCTACTTTGGTTTCATTGTACTTGGTATTGCGTTTACTATCTACCAAATGTGCTTGTCAAACCAGCAATTTACTTTTGCGCGAAATAGCGATTCCGCAAATAATATTTGCCTCTATACCTTGTCCCGTGCGCGTAGGTGCAGCGCACCGACCACGAGGAATACCAGCCCGAAGATCACCCAACCCCATACGGGATCATGCTCCGATATCATGTATGCCAGCAGCCCCGATACCGCAGCATAAATCAGTGTGAGCAGTCCGCCAACCACCCAAAAGCCAATTTTGGTATGTTGCAGCCATAACAGCAGCAGAAATACCGCAATCCCGATCACTATACAAAGTGCCGGATGAATGGGTGTAAAAGAATTGCAGCACACTCCGGCAACAATGCCGAGGGCAATACTATCAAACAAAATGATATGCCCGAAGAAAAGCCCGATGACCGAACAGATCAACCCGATTACAATGCCGATTGCCAAAATTGCGCCTTGCGCTGCCAGATAGCCCATAAAATATCCTCCTTTCGTTTACTGCGTGATTGCTTCCATAATCGTCTGAATGGTATTGCAAGTGTCATCATAGGAAATATCCTTTGCGTAGTCATACTCGCGGCTGTATTTCTCCCACAGCTTGCGGAGCGTATCGCTTTCGCGGATCTCTTTCATAATCTCCGGGTAGTTCGTCAGGATCAAGCCGCTGCCGCGCTTCTGCGTTGTCCGTTCCAGCGCGTAGCGCAGTGTCGCTTTATCGCACTCCGCGCCGCGCAGCGCGTACAGAATATGTACGTCGTAATAATCTCTTGGACGGGTATTCGCAATGTTGCGGGACAGAACAGTTTCCAGCTTTTCCGCCAATACAGTTTCAAGGTTGTAGGCGAGAATACTGATCGTGCGGTCGTCAAACAGCAGGGAAAATGTGTATTCCACCTCGCGGGGCGTTATAATATCGCCCGTGGTAACATCTACGGTTAGCGGTACGCTGATCGGCGGATAGTTCGCTTTCAGAGCGACGCGGATACCTGGATAGTCGTCGCCCTCGCGGATGTCAGAAACTCCGACGACTTCAAACTGTACGTCATCGTCAATTTGTATGGCACAAATCTCTTTGAAAATAGATCGGATTACTTCATGCGTCAGTGTGAAGCCTTTAATTGTAGTGTCCAAATCCATCGTCGCCCGTGTGTCCAGCCCGACAATGGCGGAAATCAGAAAGCCGCCTTTGAGAATGAAATTGTGTTTATACGATGAGAGAGAAATCCGTTCAAGCAGCCGTTCCAGCATATAGTTCTGCATGACGAGCTGCGCCGAAATATTTTTCTCTGCTGCTTTCTTCTTAATAAAGGCTTTCAGTTGCATCGGATTCTTTGTAATCATAGCAAAACCTCCATATAGCGCAGCACTTTAGGTTTCACACGAAGCTGGTCTGCGTACTGCATCAGTTTGTGAATGTTCTTATCTTTAGATGCGGCATAACGCTTCATAGCTTCTCCGACGATTTGAACATCACTTCCGCTGCCGCGCAGGATGTCGCACAATGTCCGTTCCAGATCATAAACGCGAATCGGATTACCAGATGGAGACTGTATTTCAATTCTTCCGAAATCGTAATTTTCCGGTACAACGCGCTTAACGATTAGGTTTTCCTGCTTCAAGGACGGCGCATTGTAACCCTTTGGAAAGGTCATTGTATATTTTGCAGGGGTACGATCTGAATACCCCAACAAATACAAGGCAGTATCATGGGAATAAATCCCGCGCCCGTACTTGCGCTGTAAAAGATAAAAATCATCTTCCCATGCGCTGCTTTGCACATACAGTCCGCGCCCGAATCGGTACATTTCACCGCTTTTTACAAGTTCCTGTAACACGCTGCGGTGCAGTCCGGCTTCTGTCACCTGTGCTGCGGTTATCGTCCCATCAGCGGAGGCTTTCAGCAGTTCTTCAATCTTCGCTTTGTCGTTCATGTTCTTCACCTCGCCTTGACAATCACACATTATATTATATGGAAATAATGTGTTGATGTCAATAGCGTAACGACAAATGCACATTAAATTGTTTGAAAATAATGTGTGAATGTCAAATAAGCTACAATGTTTTTTCCTGTTCTCTTTGCTGTGCCGGAGACAAAATGCTGTCAACATTTTGTTTGACGGCATCGTATTCCCGAAGCTGCTTTTTCAGCTTTCCGTATTCGGAATACAGCCTGTCCTTTTCGGCAGCAAGCCGCTGGTAGTCTGCTTTGAGCTTGGCGGAATCAGGGAGCTTACCGGATACGCCTGCCGCTTTCAGAGACTTTGCCGCTGCTTCAAAGAGGATGATTTCACTTTCATGCCCGCGCAGATATTTTTCCTTGTCGCGGGATTTCTTGTACTCATCGTACAGCGGCCTTAGCTCCCTGTATGTTTCAATATGCTTGATCAGCAACGCCATATTCGACAAACGGCTTTCCACCGTTTTGAGGGCTGCGGCGGTCTGTTCCTGCCCGTCCTGCAGCTCTGCGATTTTCTGCTGCAAATCCGTGTACCTGGCAATCCCGTTCTGATCGAGAAATACCATTGTCCGGGCTGCGCGTTTGAGGTTTTCAATCTTTGCCCAGCGCTCATAGCCTGCCGACTGCTGCGCCTTAATACAGTTTTCAATATCTATGAGCAGCGAAACGCCGGTGCGCTCCGGCTTCGGGGTTTTCAAAATGACCTTGCCATTGATGCGCTCGGCTAATGCTTCCTCTGTGTAGCTTTCTCCAAGCGTCTTACAGCGGGTGAAGCGTTCCTGTCCGAGTGCGCGGAATGAGATATATTTGCCGCGCTTGATTTCGTAGCCCTCTGCTTCCAGACGGCGCAGCAGATCGTCAAGGTCTGCGGAGACAGGAATGAGCCGGTCAATGGCGATTTTCAGCTTTTGTTTGTAGCTTGTCCCTTTGCGCTGCGCGTCCCATTCGGCATAATGCTTTCCCCGATCCGCGCCGGGGATCACAACGGACAATCCGTTTTCCTTGCACAATCTGTCACTCGTTTTGCGGATAAAGCCATAGCTTTTCCGATTGGAGATATACTTCTTATGCTCGGCAAAATCCACGGCACAGAAAATCAGGTGGTTATGTACATGGCCTTTGTCAATATGGGTAGTCAGCACATATTCATATTTACCGCCAAGGATGCTGTCGGCAAGCTGCCGCCCGATCTCATGGGCTGCTTCCGGCGTAACCTCGCCCGGCTCAAATGCCTGTATCAGGTGATGGGCAAGGTTATTACCCTTATTCATTGCCCGCAACCGCGTTTTCTCAAACTCAATGTCTGCGGTTTCCACCGCGCAGCCGAAAGAGGATACATAGAGTTTGCCATCTGTCTTTGCCGGGTTGGTAATGTAGTCAAGGGCTTTCTTCAAGGTGCTTTTGATAGGATGGATCTTTGTGACAGCCATATTTCATTCAGCACCCCCTTTATATCCTCAATGTCCTGCGCATAGATTGTCCCCGTTGCATTGACACGTCGGGCAATCTGATTGATATTCGTGCCGATCTTTTGCAGCTCGGCAGTCATGGCTTTTATGTCGCTGTAATCCAGCTTTATCACATAGCCATCAATAAGCATTTTACGGGCATAGGTTGAGAAACAGCGCGTCCCCATCTGCTGCATTTTCAGCTCAATCATTTCCCGTTCCTCTGCGGTGACAGGGACACGCAGCACAATGCTTCTCGTTCGGTTTGCCATTCGTTCACCGTCCTTTCCGTTTCCAATAAGGGTTTGGGACTATCCCAGCAAGCAATGAACCGGCAGGGGCATTTTCGGGAGTGTGGCTACACTCCCTATGCTTGCTACGGTATCTCCTTTCTCACTACTACTACGGTGAATTCCCTGCATTTTTCCAAAACCGGACGAAAAAAGCATTTCTCCATCGTGGCAAATTGTTCACACAATCATCATTGCTTTTATTCGTGTACCCGTATATAATAAACAACAAAGGAGGACTGATCGTAAATGGAATATATGTCTTGCCCGGAAGCCGCAAAGAAATGGGGGATCTCTGATAGGCGCGTACAAAAGCTATGTGAGGAAAATCGCATCCCCGGGCTTTCTCGTATTGGAAATATGTGGCTGATTCCAAAGGATGCTGAAAAGCCAATCGACCAACGTACAAAGACCGCAAGGAGAAAGAAATAGGTATTTTCATTGCGTAATACCCATACGCACATTATAGCTGTGCAAAGCCGACAAGAGAACAGGGCATCGACTTTGTATAGCAGTGTCGATGCCCTGTTGTCTTTTTTTCTGGCAACTCACAAAAAATATTTTCTGAAATCTTGTAAGATTTCTTATTCTGCGAAGTCTTACTTGTGAAAGGAGGTGGTAGCGTAATGGAGTTTGAACAGATTTACAGCACCTATTTCAAATCGGTGTATCACTATATATGGCAGCTTTCGGGTAATGAACATATCGCAGAAGAAATCACAAGCGAAACATTTTTTAAGGCAATGAAATCCATAGATAATTTCCGTTGCGAATGTGATATGTGTGTATGGCTCTGCCAAATTGCGAAAAACACCTACTTGTCCTATCTGAAAAAGAATAGCAGAATCGCAAGTGTTGACGAAGCGGAATTGCAGAATATAGCTGACCCGGACGCTTTTGTTGATGCGCAGGTTGGTACACAAGAAGAAGCACAGCAAATACGAAAAATTTTACATACAATGGCTGACCCATATAAGGAAGTTTTCATGTGGCGTGTTTTTGGAGAATTGTCATTTAAGGAAATAGGCGACCTATACGGAAAGACTGATAATTGGGCTTGTGTTACCTACCACCGAGCAAGGAAAATGATACAGAGCAGATTGGAGGAAATCATCAATGAAAAATGAGTGTAGTATTATTCGTGATATACTACCGCTGTATTTTGAAAATATGGTGAGTGGAGATACCGCAGCATTTGTCAAGGAGCATCTTGAAAACTGCCCCGAATGTGCCGCAGAATTTGAAAGAATGAAGTTGGGTAAGCAAGTGGACGAGGCAGCTACCCTGCAAAGGGAAAAAGACGCAAATGTGATAACTTCGGTAAGAAAGAAAATTCGCAAAAAGAAATGGATTGCTATTGCGATAACCGCAGCCTGTTTGTTGGCTATTGTTATTTTTCTGCATTACTTTCCGATTTACCGAATTGTTGAAGTCGGCGGAACTTCCTATTACAACAGCAGCGAAATTGCGAAGTTAGCCTATATCGGCAGCAGATCAGATCGTGCAGAAGCGCAATCTATTCTACGCCAGGCAGATGCAGCCTTTCATGACACCAGACACACAACCACAGAAAATGAAGAACTTTATGGTGTGCTGTCACGATATGCAACGGCTGCCGACTGCTTTGAAAATGTGGCATTTGTCAACTATTCGCTTGAATTGTGGTCGGCGCACCTTGGTAATACGGAAGGATTTTTGTGGGTGTACTATTCCTGTGAAGCGATTGATTATGACGGAAATGTTGTTTGCGGCAGTTGGAATGTCCCGGCTCTTTGGAAAGTGGAAAAGGACGATACGGGAGCATGGGCAGTGGTACAAATCCGGGAACATCCGTAAAGTAGGAGATGAAATATGTTTGATACTTTATACGAGATAATGACGTCCGGCTCTCTCATAGGGCTGTTTCTTCAAGTTGTCCCCATTACCTGTTTAGTAGGACTTGTTTACGCAATCTATCGACTTGTGAAAATCAAGAAGCACGAACTTCCTGTCGCATGGGGAACAGAGATTATGCGTTGGCTCTTTGTTTGTTATCTGACAGGTCTAATCAATCTCATCCTTGTTCCGAGAAACCTTTGGACTTATATTTGGTTTTATCTGCGTAATGGTTATAGCGGTGGCGAACTTGACCCGCTATTTTCCGGCAGCTTTAACTTTGTACCTACATTCTTGAAAGCCCAAACAGGGGAATTTACGATTGGTCGTTGGGTAAGAACAATGCTGGAGGGTAATCTTATCATATTTTTACCTATGGGATTCTTCTTACCTTTTGTTTCAAAGAGAATCAATACACGAAACATCTTTGCTTTTGCCATCATAACACCTATTATAGTTGAACTGTTACAGCCTATCATCGGACGCAGTTTTGATGTTGACGATGTAATGATGAACTTTACCGGGATTATTGCTGGCTATTTCATAGCCATTGGAATTAAGGCAATAGCAGCAAAGCTGAAATCATAAGCCAAAAAATATTTTCTGAAATCTTGTAAGGTTTTTCTCTTTGCGTAGTCATATAAGTGAACGGGAGCAAAAAAGACATTTTTTCCTGTGCGCAAGGAGGCTTAGCATGGAACTGAAACTTAACACGCTGACAAAGACATACGGAAAGAAGAAAGCAGTTGACAGCGTGACAGTCAATTTGACGCCAGGGGTATATGGGCTGCTCGGTCCCAATGGGGCGGGAAAAACAACGCTGATGCACATGTTATGCGGACTTATGAAGCCGACTGTCGGAACAGTCTATTTTGATGGAACAGAAATTTCTGTCCTCAAAGAGCAATACCGAAACATTCTCGGCTTCTTGCCACAAAACTTCGGCTATTACCCAGATTTTTCCGTGAAGCGCTTTCTTTCCTATCTCGCCTATTTGAAAGGTCTGGATCGTGGTGCCGCTACTGACAGCATCCATGCAGTGCTGGAAACGACAGGCTTAACAGACTTTGCAGACAGCAAAATCGTACAGCTTTCAGGTGGCATGCGCCAGCGTGTCGGCATTGCTCAAGCCCTTTTGAATAACCCGGATATTCTTATTCTGGACGAACCGACAGTTGGTCTTGATCCTGCGGAGCGCGTGAGATTCCGAAATCTTATAAGCTCTGTATCCTGTGGCAAAATAACGATCTTATCCACCCATATTGTCCCCGACGTTTCTTATATCGCGGATCAGATTCTGCTAATACATAACGGTAAAATCCTATATAAAGGGACAGTTGAAATGCTCACCGAGAAAGTGCGTGGACGTGTTTGGGAGGCTATAATAGACCCTTCCCTTGCAGAGTGCATAGCTGTGCAGCACACTATCAGTAAAATGCACCATACGCCGCAGGGGGTGAGCTTGCGCATTCTCGCAGAAAAATGTCCCTTTGAGGGAGCGCAGCCAACCTGTCCGGATCTAGAAGATGCTTATCTCTTTTATACGGGGCAGAAAGGCGGTGAAATGCTGTGAGATATGAGCTATACAAGCTGTTTCGGAAAAAAACGATTCTGATCCTTCTTACTGTAGGACTTATATGGTTGATTGCTGCACCGATCGTCTCCGCCATGCAATATAGCACTGTTACGGAGGACATGCAGCCATTAAAAGGCTTTGAGGCCATCCGCTATGACCGGGAGCTGCAGAACACCTATTCTGGCAGGATTCCCCTTGAGGAACTGGAAAAGCTCTGGAATGAAGCGGAGGCGATCCGCGCTGAAGTTGAAGCCGGAAATGAAAACGCATACTGGCAGCAGTTTAACCGCTACCGCGTGATTGTGTCAGTAGGAGCACGTACTTATTATCTGCCAATGTATGTGGAGGATGCGAGGGAATCAGGTGACCTTTCCGAGTTATATGCGGGAACGATTGAGAAATTACCCGGAGAGCACGAGCTGGTTCCCGCCGCAGACCCGGAAAGTCCCATTGTCAAAAAAGTTCTGGCAGCTTATGACCATATAGATTATCCGCTTTATGGTGCATATATGGGAGGCTGGGAGGATTTCTTTAATACAATCCCCTTTTTCTTTCAATATGTAATCGGTCTATTGATCGTAATTGGTGTTGTACCGCTGTTCGCCGATGAAACAAGCACTGGAACAGCCGCTATTCTGCTCACAACCCGTTACGGTAAAAGCCGTATGCTTGTAAATAAAGTGATGGCTGCGATGCTCTATGCGGTTGTTCTATTCTCTATTTTTGCAATCGTTGCAATTGTTACACAACTTTGCATATACGGAACATCCAGCCTACCCGCAAGCATCCAGCTTATCAATCGGAAATCGCCGTATAACCTGTCCATAGGCGGTGCATTGGGCTTGTGGTTGTTGTTCGGACTGCTGGCATCAGTCGCAGCAGCCGCAACTACAATGCTATTCTCCGCTGTGGCAAATAATGCGTTTACAGCGTTTATTCCCGCTGTACTTGCGTATATTCTCCCGTCGTTTAGTTATTCGGGATTGTCACCACTCATTCATCGCTGTATGAAACTGCTCCCTTCCGCCGTGATTGGAAATATCGACACGCTGTTTGGAGCGGCAGATTATTACAACATTTTCGGGCTGTTGGTGGAACGTAAAATACTGATCATTGTTTGCTCTGTGGTATTTGCTGTGCTATTTTCTTGCCTGTCGGTATGGCTATACAGGCGTAGGGAACCACAGCGCTGATTATAGTTTTTCCTATATTTGTCGCAAAGGAGGTGATAAGGTGGCGGATTTTGAACAGATATATAAAGACTATTTTCGTGACGTATTTCTGTATGTCCGGCGTCTGTCAGGTGGAAATGAACGGCTTGCGGAAGATATCACCAGCGAAGCGTTCTTCCGTGCGCTACGGGTCATCGATACGTTTCGAGGCGACTGCGATATTCGTGTGTGGCTGTGCCAGATCGCAAAAAACTGTTACTACACCCACTTGAAACAGAACCGAAATGTCGAGCTGGTTGCAGATGCGGAACAGTGCAATCCCATGCCAGAAGAAACGCCTGACGAAGTGCTTCTCCGAAACGAGGACGCGCAATGTGTAAAAAAGCTGCTACATGAACTGCCTGACCCATATAAAGAGGTTTTCATGTGGCGCACACTGGGAGAGATGAGCTTCAAGCAGATCGGCGAATTGTTTAATAAGACGGAAAACTGGGCTTGCGTCACCTATCACCGGGCACGAAAAATGATTCAAAAGGAAATGGAGGCTTCACAGAATGAAGAATGAGTGCAATATTATCAGAGATATTCTTCCGCTCTATGCGGAAAAAATGGTTTCTAATGATACAGCAGAGTTTGTGCGGGAGCATTTGGAAATCTGCCCTGCCTGCCGTGCGGAACTGGAAAAGATGAAAGAACCTGTGCAACCAGAGCCGGACATCGACGCCGCACCACTAAAAAGGCTGAAAAAAACGCTGCTGGTAAAGAAAGTGAAAACTATCCTTTGTACGATAGCAGTGCTGCTTGCATTGATGCTGTCAGCTTTCGCTTTTTTGACAGCACCGGAGTTTTTCACCTATTCTCCGGATTTAGTTACAGTAACAGATGCCGATAACGGGGCGGTAACAATCTCTTTCAGTGAAAAAATAACAAACTATTCACTTCAAAGGATTACCAATCCTGATCAAGAGCAGGTGGTTTATCACCTCGAAGTGTGGTCGTCCAAATGGGACAAAATGTTTGAAAAGCATGGCGTTCAAAATGCTGTGATAGAGCCAGTGAATAGCGATCCAATTATTATCTACTTTACACAGTACAATTTGCAAGGTAATGATGCGGAATCGGTTTGTATTTACGGAACGCCCGCTCCCGAAGAAGGTGGCTGGGTTGTGCTGCCAGGACTTTCGTTGGGCTATTGGTTAATTCTAAATGCAGGGCTGTTCGTGCTTTTTGGTGCGGCATGGCTATTGTTCCGAAAAAAGCAGCATGTCCGTATATGGATGGAACGGCTGATTTTAATTCCTGTCGCTTATGTCCTGGGACATTTTTGTGTGTTGCGTTTTTCCACTGTTTCCTATTCTGAAATGCGTGACTTTCAGTTGATTCTTGCCATTGGCATTTTGTTCTATTGCGCTATGCTGCTTGCCTTGAGTATTTTCCGCGCAAGAAAGGAGAGAAAAGATGCGGAGGGCAAGTTATGAAAACAAAGAACTGTATTGTTGTTATATGTTCCATTCTAATTCTTGTAAGCATAGGGTTGGGCATCTCTATCATCTATTCTGATTATTACTTCAATCCCACGCATGGGCTTCAATCATTTACCGTTGCAGATGCCTCCCGAGTATACGTTCATCCAGAAGAGGATACTGGAACGCCAAGTTCGGCAACATCCGCTAAAGAAATGTATGCACTAATTGAGAGATGGGCTTTAGACACTGAGGCAACCATTATATACAAAAATGCTTTTTCTGCGGGCTGCGGGATATTTGCTGGCTCAAATTGGATGTTAGAATCACTTGGACTCTCATTCCCGCGTAATGAGGAAGGGGTATTTATTTCAATGGATGCTGCCTTTGCAAAAGCCTATGTGAGTGACGGACGATTTCTGCCGGAGACTTTGGATCTTCCTGTGTTGGGTGTTTATCAAGAAGAAGATACGCCTGCTGTCATATTAAATGCCGGCTTTCTATACCCACTGTCGATGGCTACGCAGAGTGACGGGATGTACTTCACTGACAGCAACGATATGAGCAGATTGATAGAACTATTTGAAAGCAATGGCTATATGATTATCGATCAGAGACAGCAGTTAAGTATTCCTGAATTGGTAGCGAAACTTTTGACAGACAGCTTTTTATCACGGGCAGTTACATTTGCTATGATTGGCTTGATCTTTTGCTTTTCTTATATGGTTCTGGCGCTTTACAAAGAAAATGTCCGTCGCATTTGGATATATCATATGTTCGGACTATCCAAAACCCATCTTTTCCTTATTTGTTCCATTGCATCTGTCGGTATTTCCATGATCGCAGCGTTTCTATTTGGTGTAATTCTGCATCAAGGGCTCACATATATGCAAGATAGCGATTTAAGGCTCTTAACTACTGGCATAACTGTGGGGTTTATTTCGTTCTCTTTGATAATAAATTGGACAGGTTATTATAGAATCATCAAGCGATTCAATATGGGGAGAAAGTGATATGATACTGATAAAACAAGTTTTTAGGGATTTGATTAAGGAAGCCGGATGGGTCATTTTTTATGGTTTTCTGACTGCAATGGCAATTATGGCTTTTATTCTGATTGGACTAAGCTATCAGTATGTTAATTCACAGAATGACGCAATTCAGCGCTTTACAAAAAACAATGTAAGTATGGTGCAGGTAAAAGATACAAACTTTCTGAGAACCTCTGATCCAGAAAGACTTGCACAAACACAGCGGTCTGTCAATGTTAATACTATCAAGCAGAACTTTGCAGAGATGCTTGACGAAAACAAAAATGTTGGTAGTCTTGCTATGCTTGGTGGCACGTATGGCTATAAGCAGGTGGTTATTTATGTGGGTTCCTATAATTATTTAACTGCATTTCCTATCCAGACTAATTTTGATACCCCAGTCATTGCGGTTTCGCCGGACTGCGCCGAGGACGCAGGTAGCACACTCCGCATTGGCGATTTTGAATATACCATAAATGTTGTTCCAACTAATATGGACATCTACCATCCATTGAACTATATTCCCCCTTCATCAGAAAATCTAACGGAAACGCTTTACCTCTTTATGCCATCGTATGAGTATATACTTGCAGCTTTTCCTGAATTAACAGCAGATATATTTATAGACCGTTTAATTATCGCTACACCAACGGAGCAGGACATTATCAATGTCAGAACGTTTCTGTATCAAAACTTTTCCGCATACGCAGAGATCCAACCAATTGAAAGCTATCTGACACTTACGGCAGCAGGTAGCACCAGAACGCACCAAGCCTATCTTCTATTTTACATCATGGCTTCTATCGTACTATTTAGCGCCTTGCTACTGAATTCCTATCGGATACTAAGACGTAGGGTTTCAGAATACGCAATCCATCACCTGTTTGGAGCGACGCAGTTGTTTATCTTTGCCAGAATGTATCTATTTGTGCTGGGGTATCACGCAATCCCATTCTTTGGTACTCTTTTAATTATGTCATTAAATAAGCTGGCATCGCCTTTGAATATTTTAATTGTGTTCACAGTGACCATATGCACTACATTCTTCATCACAATTATTGTACAAAAAATCTTTGTTTCTGAGTTTTCACAGGGATTAAGGAGGGAATAAATAATGCCGGAAATAACTGTTACGCAAGTCTGCAAGAACTACGAAACCAACCACTATACGGTCAGGGCAGTAAACCATGTTGATCTGTCAGTAGCCAGTGGCGAAGCAATCGCTATTGTAGGACCTTCTGGCAGTGGTAAGTCTACGCTTATAAATATCATCGGTTTGATATTGAAGCCGGATTCCGGGAGCGTCACTGTGGATGGAAAGGAAGTCCTAAATATGAACGACAGACGATGCAGTATGTTTCGGAACGCTTCATTTGGCTACATTGTACAGGACTTTGCTTTATTAGACGACGAAACTGTATATCATAATATCAGAATCCCTTTGCTTTATAACAAGCAAATCAAACGCAGAGAGCATAAGACACGAATCTGGGAAATTGCACAGAAACTTGATATATCGGATAAGTTAAATCGCAAAGCGGGCAGATTATCTGGCGGCGAAAGACAGCGTGTAGCGATTGCCCGCGCAATCGTCTGCGATCAGCCAATTATTCTTGCTGATGAGCCAACAGGATCGTTAGATTCGGCAAATAAAACCAAAGTAATGGATATTCTCATGCAACTATGCAAAGAGAATGGAAAGGCACTTATTATCGTTACGCACGATCTATCTATTGCTGAACGCTGTGACAGGATTTTTCAAATGATAGGTGGCTGTATTTCGGAAACCAAAAAGAGCAGTATACTTTAGGTTAACACTGTAAATTGCAAATGTTAATATGCGTAGGCTGTAACACCCTCGCTTATATATTACTAATCGGGATTTGGAGAGGTATGCAAAATGATTATCGAAGGATACGTAACAGACAAAAACAAATCACCTATCGCAAATGCTCTCATTGAAGTGAAAGGAGAAAGCTTTATTACACTCTTTCGTGCAGAGAGCAACGAAAGCGGCTATTATAAGCTTGATATACCAGCAGGCAAATAATCTTACCAAAAAAGCCATTGAATACTATGGTGAGCAGGGCTTGATAAACCCGACGGTAAAAGAAAACGGTTATCGCTATTTTTCCGATACGGATGTATCAAAATTAAAACGGATTTCGATCTTGCGAGGTTTAGGTTTATCCGTTTCGGATATCCGAGCTGTTTTAGAAAATGATGGTCTGTCAACTATGTATGATGTTCTCAACAAAAGAGAGCTTGAAATTGCAGACTTACAAGCAAAGCAGGCATTGATAAAACAACTTGCAGACGGACAAGATTGGAATGTTATCCGCAAACAGATGGATGCACTCCAAAAGAAGCAATCAATACTTAACCGTATCCTTGATAAGTTCCCCGGTTACTACGGGAAATTTGTCTGTTCGCATTTTTCTCCGTATTTAGGTGAGCCGATCACAACAGAGGAACAGCAAGACGCATTTGACACAATTATTTGCTTTTTAGATAATGTGGATATTACTGTTCCTGAAGAACTGTACGAATGTCTCGATGAAGCAATAAGGAATACCGATATTGCCATTATTCAAAATGCGTCCGCAGCACTTTCGGCTGCTATGGAGAATCCAGAGCAGTATATCCATGACAACAAGGATATGCTTGAACAATATCGAGCTGTTATGGAATCGGAGGAATACAAAGCAACCCCTGCATACCGCTTACAAGAATGTTTGAAGCAATTCCAGAATGAAAGCGGTTATAACGAGGTTTTTATTCCGGCTATGCAAAGGTTAAGTCCGTCTTATCGTGAGTATTACAAAGCCCTGCAAATAGCAAATGAAACGTTTATAAGGCAGTACCCGCAACATTGATAGATGAAAATATGCAGCCCAAGCATAAAGTAACATAGGGACAATCGTATCTTCTATTCAAACGAACCGCATGGGCGGCGAGGCTAAAACGCCCCGTCGCCCCTACTTATGTTTTATGGCTCTATGTCAATAGTTGGGGTAGAGATAAAAAAGAAATCATCGCAAGTCGTGTCGGGGTGAAAGCACCGGCACGATTTTCATGTATGGCAGAGGGAAATGTACTTCTGTATTTCCGCTTCACTTTTTCCCGCAAAGAAATCTGTAACGCTTTTTGATACCGTGGCAGTTGCCGTATCGGGAAATACGATGGCATCCAGACTGATATTCAATTCTTCTGCCAACAATGCAACCGTTTCAAATCGTGGGTTGCTGCGTCCAAGTTCAATTTTTCAATGATGGTGCGGACGCTCATGTGCAGATTATCTGCCAATGCCCTTTGGGTAAGGTGCCGCTTTGCTCGGGCAGCACGGAGGGCAGCAGCAAAAGAATCAACTGGATTCTTCATTTTAACTCACCTCATATATAGTTTAGTGTGCGCTAATGCTCATATAAATAACCATTCAAATCACATCTGGTGAGTTATAAATCATATTTTGGAGGTTAGAAGAAGATGGATATAAATATTCGCAAGTACAGGAGGCACCTATAACACGGTAAACCGTTACCGCGCAAAATGCTTTTTTTCAAAAAGATTGTTTCTACAAACAGACAAGGAGCTGAGTTGCACTTTCGTAGATGAGTTGCAGCTCATATATTATGTTCTAAAGCTCATAAGCAAAAATGCGGAAGCTCCGCCAAACGGAAGCCGCTTTTCTACACACACCAAAACAAAACTGAAAGGCACCCAAACGGATTTTTATATCCGTGAGGGTGCCTTTTGTTGTATTGCGTTTTTGCACTCTGTCGGCTGCCGCAGCCCGCCCTTTCTCTCTGCTTCTTTTGATTTGATGGTCATAGAGCAATAAGGAGGTACGGCGTATGGATTACTCGTAAAAATTTCTTCAAAAATCTTTCGCCAAATTTGGAAGTTGGGGCATCGGCTACCGTAGTAGTGGCGAAAGGGGAGGACAAGTATCACCCGCCTTTGCGGACGCGAAGGGAGGTGAGAAAATGAAACCTCATTCGCACGAAGAACATATCCAGCACACCTTTGATGCGTTCTGCAAAAAGGTACTGCGGAATGAAGCGCGGGATTACCTCGACGAGCTGGCACGGAAGCGAAATCGTGAGATCAGCTTTTCTGATTTGCCGGTTGAAGTCATGGAACAGCTTTCGACCTGTGACATCTATTTTGTCGAGAAACAATCCTTTGACGTTCTTGATTACAGGGTGCATATCGATAATGACGAGCTGGCAGGAGCCATAGCAGCCCTGCCAGCCCAGAAGCGCGATATTATCCTACTGTCCTATTTCCTTGATATGCCGGACAGCGAGATCGCCAAGGCACTGAACATGGTGCGCAGCTCCGTTGCTTACCGCAGATCCGCCACCTTAAAATTGCTGAGAGAACTGATGGGAGGAAAAGCAGATGAACAATAACCTGAACAACGCACGTCTGCTGCCCTTTACTGTCATTCAGAAAGCAGCAGGCGGCGACGTGGAAGCCATCAACGCGGTTTTGAAACACTATGCGGGTTATATTGCCAAACTGTCACTGCGCGAGCTATACGACGAATACGGCAATCCCCATCTCTGTGTGGACGAAGAACTGCGACGGAGGCTGGAAACCAAGCTCATAACGAAGATCCTCACTTTTCGGGTAAATTGACCCGACTGCCGGACAAGCACTTTCCCCTTTCTGCAAGTCCGACTGACTGTTCCTTGACAAATACGCGCGTAAGATAACGACGATTGCGTCATAAAGCACAAAGGATACATCCCTTTTGCGCCGAGCCGTGCGGTGGGTGCGCCATGACCCGTATCCGGGAGGATATGCCGAGCGACAAACACTTTCACCGTAATGCAGTGTGGCAGCTTGCGGGCGAGGATGCGCAAAAGGAATAATGGTACTCCCTTGCAGCCACAGTCCGAGCGTTAAAAGCGTCGCAGGCGATGGGCAGGGCTTCGGCAGACCGTCGGAGGGGTGAAATTCCCGTGGAGCTGCGCCAGCAGCCGTCCTTTGAGCTTCTTTATTATGATTTAAGTTTTTCTATCCCATGAAAGGGGGATTTATTTCTATGAACACAGCAATCAATCAGAAAACAAATGTCCCCGTTGTACGAGAGTACAAAATTGGGGACATGACATATATCGTGAAAGCCGTCGTTAAGGACGGCGCAAAAGAGGACGCCGCGACAAAAATTCGCCGCATGATAAGAAATGATATGCAGAAGGCAAAGAGCCACAAATAATTTACATCTTGCCTGCTGACGGCGAACAGGTTCTATGGTATAATTATAATAACCTGTTTGTCCGGCTGCCGGAACAGGAGGTAAACATGAAACAGCAGCCAGACAAGATGACCGCATACTACTATCGTGCGGCGCATATCAATGCAGATTTGTACCTTGACAATCAAATGTACCGACTTCTCCACCATGCAATGACAAACGGTGTGTCCCTCGCTGCGAAAGGCGGTGACTGCAAATGATGAACGGAATCCAGTTTCAGAGTGTGCAGACGCCTAACGCTTTAAGCAGCGAACTCCGCAGCGTGATCCGTGACAATGTTCTGCAATTCTATGTGCAGGGCAACGGAATGGATGTGCAGGAAGAAGGCATAACCGCCCTGTATGAACGCTTGTCGCAGGAAGATAAATTAGACGGTGAGAGCAACAGTATTGCTAATCAGAAGAAGATTCTGGAACGCTACTGTAAAGACCACGGGTATACCGCTATCCGACACTATGACGAGGACGACGGTTATTCGGGGACAAACTTCAACCGTCCAGGTTTCCAGCGTATGCTTGCCGATATTAAGGCAGGCAAGATCAAGCGCGTCATTGTAAAGGATATGAGCCGTTTCGGGCGTGATTATCTGCAAGTGGGTATGTATACGGATGTTCTTTTCCCGGAGTTTGGCGTACACTTTATCGCCGTCAATGACGGAGTTGACAGCACCCGGGGCGAGAATGAGTTTACCGCTATCCGCAATGTTTTCAACGAAATGTACGCCCGCGATACTTCCAAGAAGATCCGCGCCACATGGCAGAGTAAAGGAAAATCCGGCGAACATCTGACTACCATTCCCCCATACGGGTATATCAAAGACCCGGAGGACAAAAAGAAATGGATCGTTGATGAAGAAGCCGCAGCCGTTGTGCAAAAGATTTTCTCCCTCTGTGTTGACGGTTTGGGACCTACACAAATTGCCAAGTGGCTGAAACAGCATCAGATTTTGAATCCTACTGCTTATGCTCATTCCAAAGGGCTGCCAGCCAGCAACAAGCCTACGGCTGATCCGTACAAGTGGACAAATGAAACCGTTTCCCGCATCTTGGAACGCGTGGACTATCTGGGACACACAGTGAACTTCAAGACAACGAAGCAATCCTACAAGAGCAAAAAGAAGCTCTGGAACGATCCTGCGGATTGGGTAATCTTTGAGAACACCCAGCCCGCGATCATTGAGGAAAGCGTATTTATCATTGTCCAGAATATCCGTAAATCCCGCCGCCGTCCTACCAAGATGGGTGATATGGGTATCTTCTCCGGGCTGCTCTACTGTGCAGAGTGCGGCGGCAAGATGTATCAATGCCGCGCCACGAATTTTACGGAAGAACAGAAATATTTTATCTGCTCCACCTACCGCAAAGGAAAAGACCTATGCACAACACATTCCATCAAGAATGTGGTACTGCATGAAATCGTGCTAAAGAATCTGCGCGAAGCCATACAGTATGTAAGCCAGCACGAAGCCGAGTTTATGCAGGAAGCCGCAGACATCAGTATGCGTGATCGTGACGCGGAATTTGCGCGGAAACGTGATACGCTGGCAAAAGCTGATAAACGCATTGCAGAGCTTGACCGCATCATTTCCAGACTGTATGAGGACAATGTAATGGGTAAACTGTCCGATGACAGATTTATCAAAATGTCCCACGACTATGAGCTGGAACAGAGTAACCTTAAATCTATGGCAGAGGTTTTGCGCAAGGAGCTGAAACAGCAGGAGCAGCAGAAAACCAACGCCAAGGCATTTGTCTCAGCGGTGAAGAAGTACACAGATATGCAGGAGCTTGACGCGGCAGTTCTCCGAGAATTTATTGACCGCATCGAAGTGTCCCACGCAGACAAGAAATCCAAGACAAGGGAGATCACCATAGTCTATAACTTCATCGGTGCATTTGATTTCACACGGGCTATCGAAGAAGCTCGGAATACAACTCAAAAACAGCAAAAGACGGCATAGCCGTCAAGCTAAACCGTCTTTTGCTTCAATGTTTTCTTAAGTCACCGCCCCATTACCGGCAGTCTGATTTATCCGATCGAAGTCGGAGAAGCTGCATTTATCCGCGAAGCAGACGGAATGCGTAAGCCATGCAAGGAATCTGCTCAACGAGCTTGGCCTTTACGAGTACAGGGACGCGCACCCGTCCGCCCTGTCCGGTGGACAGAAGCAGCGGCTTGCCATTGCCTGCGCCATCTTTTCCGGCCGCAGGATACTGATTCTTGATGAGCCCACCAGCGGACTTGACGGACAGAATATGCGCCTGATCGCGGAAAGGCTGAGAAGCGAAGCGCGGAACGGCAGAACCATTCTCGTGATCACCCACGACAGGGAGCTGATCGAGAGTTGCTGCGATAACATTGTGGAGGTTGAAAAACGATCATCATGAAACCGCCAAGGGCTTTGCCAGATAGTCGTTTGCCCCGGCGTCCAGTCCCTGCACCTTGTCCTCCACCTCGCTGCGGGCGGAGAGGATCAGCACCTTTGTCTCCCGGTCGGTCTGCCGCAGGGCGCACAGCACCGTCATGCCGTCCTTTTTCGGCAAGAGCTTCACCGAAGCCGTTGAACTGCTGACAGGAGAAAAAGGCGCAGGCAGCCGCCGCACAGCCCACACAGTAAAACAGAATAACCGTCAACCAAGAGGGATTTTCCGAACTACGGGAAATCCCTCTTTTGCGCCCAAAGAAAGGAGCCGCCTATGGCAGAACAGACCCCCGACAGCATCATCACGACACAGAGGAACGGACAGACCATTGTTGCGGAGTTGTTTTTCAATCAAAGCAGCACAGAAACATTCCGCGACAAGCTGCTCAAACTGGTGCTTGCCGACGGTTCGTATTTATCCGCGTCTGACGGTCAAGAGCCGAAAAAAACGGAAATCTTGCGATAACAGCTGCCCCAACGATACATTCCCTGTTCGGGCGGTTTCTATTTGAAAATCCTCATTTTCCCCAAGTCAAGAGCCGGGAAAAACACCCGAAAAATGCCCCTATTGCGTAACAGGGGCGCAGAAAGGAGAGTTTATGAGAACAGGGCTTACGAAGCAGG